>OHOR01000688.1_pt1 | contig 13625 bp, 11 predicted proteins | sample 1569911 | NCBI WGS metagenome assembly OHOR01 (sample SAMEA3879517, study PRJEB24766) | human gut metagenome | biome: human-associated habitat; feature: feces | place: USA | collected 1985/1987
TGAAGATGAATACGTTACTGATCATCAAAACATTCTAAAAAAACATCATTGGGTGAAAGATATCAAAAAAGAAATAGACTTGCCAATTCAACTTCAAAATGATGTCAAGATGATTCATCAAGGATGTTATTTTACTTATCAACAAGATTCTACTTATTATTTGTATATTAATGAAGTAGGTATAGGAAGTTCTTATTTCTATAAAGATGAACCACTTTATGGAAGAAGTGGAATCATGGGGGAAATAGGGTTGATATCTTTAAAAGGGAAAACAATCAATCAACAAATTCTTTAATGAGATTCTTAGTTTGTTGCTAAGTATAGTTTTTACAATGATTGATCCAAAGCGTTTAGAACTCTCATTAGATTTAAAATGGCGATATGAAGAAAATATTATTGAAAAAGTATTAAATGAAATAAATCAAAGTTGTTTTGAAAATCTTTATTTTCATGAAGATGTTTCTTCTATGTTATTTGATGGATTAGTTTATAGAGGGGTTGTTTATTTATTAAAGGAAAGGATTGAAAGAAATGAAAAAATATGAAGCAATTATTTATGATATTGATGGAACTTTGTTAAATACATTGAATATGAACATGTATCCATTGATGAAAATCATTAAAGAAGAAACGGGAGAAGATTGGACTTTTGAACAAGTTTTAAAATTTGCAGCCTATCCAGGTATGAAGGTCATGGAAGAATTAGGTGTTAAAGACCAAGAAAAAACCTATGCTAGATGGGTTCAATATGTTAATGACTATGAAGATAAAGCTACCCTTTATAAAGGATTTGAAGAAGTTTTAGAAACATTTAAAAATCATAAAATTAAACAAGCAATCGTTTCTTCAAAGTTAAGAGATCAATATGAAATTGATATTGTTTCTAAAGGCATTGATCAATATATGTCAGCTGTTATTTTAGAAGATGATACAACGCATCATAAACCTCATCCAGAGCCTTTATTAAAATGTATAGAAAAATTAAATTTGAATTCTGATGAGGTGATTTATATTGGAGATGCCTATTCAGATTATCAAGCTGCTTTAAATGCCGGATGTTCGAAAGAGGCAGCACTTCACGCCTGCTATGAAAACAGCCGTGACAATGCAAGAACCCCTATGCAGTGGGACAATTCCCTGCACGGCGGTTTCACCACCGGAACCCCCTGGCTTGCGGAGAATCCAAACTATACAAAGATCAATGTAACAGACCAGATGAACCGGTCAGATTCCGTTCTCTCTTTTTACAAAGAACTGATCGCACTCCGCAAAGCACCGGAATACGTGGAAACTTTCACTTACGGAACGTTTGCCGCTGCTTATGAAGATGTTGACCATATGTTTGCTTACTACCGCACCAATGAAGAAACCGGACAACGCATTCTGGTTGCCGGAAATTTCGGCACAGATACCGTGACACTGCCGCTTGAAAAACCGGCTGACCGGGTGCTTCTCACCAATGGAAAAACTGCGGATGTAATTTTAACCAGAAACAGAGAAAGTGCTTCTCTTGTATTGGGAAGCTGCGACTGTGTTGTTTTATTATTATAGAGATGAAGTTTCAAATGTGAGAATTTCCGTTCTGTCAAGGAACAAGGCGTATCGGCTACGCCTTGTTCCTTGACCTCACTACACACCTTATTTTATTTTCTCATCTACCAATTCTCCATTTTCAATCACAACGATTCTGTCTTTAAATTCTAGTATCCACTGAGGTGGTTCTCCACTTCTATTACTCTCCCCTTCTAAGCGAACTACATTTTCATCATGTCCCCATATATTTCGAGCATACATAACTTTCAAACTAGATTTGTTCTGATCCGTTGCCCCCGAAAAATTCAACTCATATCCTGGTTTCCCTTGCAGTGTAAGATAAGCCGTATCTCCTTGAACCCCATAATTTAAAATAACATTTTCATACATTGCTACGCCATGTGTCCAATGAAAACCAACTCCCATAAGAACTCCCGACAAAACAAACGCTCCAACGAATATGCCTAATGCTTTTTTTCTATTTTTTTTCTTGATTTTCTTAATTAAATTTACATCTTCAATTTCTTCATTTGTTATCACTGAAAAATTATCAATGTCCCCTGTCATTTCTTGATAGTATTTTTGACATTCTTCACAATTTTTCAAGTGTTTTTCGATTTCTTGATTACTTTCTTTACTTGTCAACCCATCAATATATAAAGGTAACAAATCTCTAATTATTTCACATTTCATGGTTACTCTCCTTTCTTATTCTTTGCTTTCCACGATAAAAAGTCACTCTTGCCCAATTTTCATCTTTACCCATAATTTCTCCAATTTCTTTAAATGTAAAATCGCCATTTAATCTCAAATACATAACTTCTCGCACCGGCTCCTCCAACAAATGAAGTTTTTTATACAACTCTATTACTTCCATTTTCTGTATTGCCGAATTTTCTGTAATTTTCTGACAAGTAGTTTCTTCTACATATTCTGCCACTACTTCTCTATCTTTTTTCTTTAGCTCTTTATACCATAAATGTTTTGCAATCGAACATAACCATACATATATCTTACAGTCACCACGAAAACTATCAATAGATTTTAGCGCTTGAAAAAAAGTTTCTTGTGTGAGTTCTTCGCTTAAATGAGCATCATGACAAAGGCTAAATAAAAAATTATATACTTGTGGCATATATTTTCGATAGATTTCTACCATTTCTTCCATACTCTACCCTCCTTTATCTATATGTACTTTACATATATTTTTCGTTACACATTTTTTTAATTTTTAAAAATGACGTAGATAATGTTACCACTACCTACGCCATTTCTCATTACATCTTTGAAATATTTACTCCATTTTCTTTCAACTTTTACTCCAAATTTACTCCATTCTAAAAATCTGTTACGATATTTTGCGGTATTCTGCGATACCTTTTCTTTGAAGAAAAATGTCTGTAAACCTTGATTTCAAGCGAACTTTTCAATATTCTCAAGTGCTTTATTCTGTTGTCAGCGATGAGGAATAAATATTATTATTCCTCATCGCTGGACAGAGATTATTTCACTTGACAAATCATTTTTTTCGTGCTTATAATAGCGTTAATTGAAGCAGAACACAGGCTTTGACGGGAAGAAGTACAGTTAAGCGGAAGATACAGAAAGCTGCCGGCTGATGAGAGGCGCATCGGAATCTTAATTCGAATACATCCCCGAGCTTCACACCGAATTTGTTTTTGATATTTGATAATCTTGCAATAGTAGGCTGTGACGTAGTGGCGCACGTTAACCGCGCCGGAGTGTTGTCGGACACTCACGAAGGTAAGCAGTGTGAGCTGCTTATGAATTAAGGTGGTAACACGAGTTTAACCCTCGTCCTTTTATTAGGACGGGGGTTTTTGCGCGTATTAAATGAGCAGTGCCGTCTGAGGAAAGAACAAAATGCTGTGCTTGCACAATGCATTTTGTGATTTTCTTAGACGATAGGGCGAAGCCCGCGAACGAGAGAGCTTCGCTCTCGAGTGGGCACTGCGGATTTTAATCGTTCACTCAAAAAAAGAAAGGAACCTAATAAAATGACATTATACGATGAATTAGTTGCCCGCGGACTGATCGCGCAGGTAACAGACGAAGAAGAGATCAAAGATTTGATCAACAACGGAAAAGCAACTTTTTATATCGGATTTGATCCGACAGCAGACAGCCTTCACGTAGGACATTTCATGGCACTCTGCCTGATGAAACGTCTCCAGATGGCTGGAAACAAACCAATCGCTTTAATCGGTGGCGGTACCGCAATGATCGGTGATCCGTCCGGACGTACCGACATGCGTCAGATGATGACACCGAAAACCATCCAGCACAACTGTGACTGCTTCAAGAAACAGATGAGCCGTTTCATCGACTTCTCCGATGGAAAAGCATTAATGGTAAATAACGCTGACTGGCTCATGGACTTAAATTACATCGACGTTCTCCGTGAAGTTGGTGCTCATTTCTCTGTAAACCGTATGCTCACTGCTGAGTGCTACAAACAGCGTATGGAGAAAGGCTTAAGCTTCCTGGAGTTCAACTACATGATCATGCAGAGCTACGATTTCTACACCTTATACCAGAAATACGGCTGCAACATGGAGTTCGGCGGCGATGACCAGTGGAGCAACATGTTAGGAGGTACTGAGCTGATCCGCCGTAAACTCGGAAAAGACGCTTACGCTATGACTATCAACCTTCTTTTAAATTCCGAAGGCAAAAAGATGGGAAAAACACAGTCCGGCGCAGTATGGCTTGATCCTGAGAAAACTTCTCCATTCGACTTCTTCCAGTATTGGAGAAACGTTGCAGACTCTGACGTATTAAAATGCATCCGTATGCTGACTTTCCTTCCATTAGAGGAGATCGATGCAATGGAAAGCTGGGAAGGTGCACAGCTCAATCAGGCAAAAGAAATCCTTGCATTCGAGCTGACCAAATTAGTTCACGGGGAAGAGGAGGCAAACAAAGCAAGAGAAGCTTCCCACGCACTTTTTGCCGGTGGCGGAGATTCCGCACATATGCCAACGGTAGAGTTATCCTCTGCTGATTTTGCAGACGGCGATATGGATATCCTGTCTCTTCTCGTAAAAACAGAGCTCGCTCCATCCCGTTCCGACGCAAGACGTGCCGTAGAACAGGGCGGTGTCTCAGTTGCAGACGAGAAAGTAACCGATATCAAGACCGCTTACAATGCAGATTCCTTCGGCACAGATGGACTTGTTGTAAAACGTGGTAAAAAGAAATTCGTGAAAGTAATCGTAAAATAATGAACTGTATCATAAGAAATGCACAAATGAGCGACTATGACTCCGTCGTCCGCATCTTAAATCAGGGGCAGGCGCTTCATATAAACTGGCGTCCCGATATTTACAAACCCAATGATGCGCTTCTGCCAAAGGCAGTATTTGAGGAAATCGTAAAAGGCGATACTTTCTATATTGCAGAAAATGAAGGAAATGTGATCGGAATTTTAGAACTTATCTTCCGGCATATTGAATCTCCTGCACAGGTGACACGGGACATTGTTTTTATCGACACAATGGCGGTTGACGAACCTTACCGCAGCATGGGTGTCGGACATCTTTTCTTTGAAAAAGTAAAAGAGATAAAAGAAAAAAAAAGGCTGGATGGCATTGAACTTCAAGTAAATGCTAAAAATCAAGCCGCTTACGAGATGTACTGTAATTACGGATTTACGGAAAAATCCATTAATATGGAATTACTGTAAAAACTATATTTACCTAAAAAAGGACACATACCTCTGATGCTATTACGCATTATCTGGTATGTGTCCTGGTTTTTATCTTCTTTTTATTTTATTGGTTGACATAATTTTTAATCCACTTTACTGCATAAAGAGGAATATTCGTCATCCAATCCTGCTCTCTATAATCCGACATTGATGTCCGGACTGCATAAGATGGTTGATACTTTTCACAAAAAGCTTTCAAACTCTTTGCTTTCAGATTTTCTTCCGCTTTCACTTCAATTGGAATAACAGATGTTTTTCCCTGAACTAAAAAATCAATCTCTCCCTTGGAATTTTGCGTTGAATAATAGTAAGGTATCACTCCGACATCTGATATTAACTGCTGCAATATATACTGCTCTGTCAATGATCCCTTAAATTCTGTAAAAATCTTATTTCCTTCTATAATCACTTTTGCATCCAGATCTGTCATCGCTATGAGCAATCCAATATCCACTAAAAAAAGCTTAAAAGCATCAAAATCAATATATGCTTTCAATGGAAGATCCGGTTTTTGAATCCGCTGTACTTTATGAATCAATCCGCAATCCAATAACCATTGAATTGCCAGTTCAAAATCCTTTGCCCGGCTCCCCTCACGTACCTGTCCGTAAATATATTTTTTATTCTCTTTTGCAAGCTGCATCGGAATCGAGTTCCACACAAGATTCAGTCTTGGAACAAGCTTTATTTCTGCATGCTTTGAAAAGTCCTGCTGATAATAATTAATAAGATTCTTCTGAATCGCACGAACACGATTATAATCCTTTTTTTCCGAAAAATCTTTTACCACCTCTGGCATCCCACCTACAAAATAGTATTCCCTTAAACGTTCTATATATTTCGTTTTGAACACTGTTACCATCTGCGTATCACAACTGTCTAACATGGAAACAAATTGTTTTTCTCCCATTGCGCACAAAAATTCCCTAAAATTTAGCGGATATAAATCAAGAAAATCTACCTTCCCGACTGGAAATGACGTACCCTGGTGTAATGCAACTCCAAGAAGTGATCCTGCTGCAACAATTGCATACTGAGGTGCATTTTCATGAAAATACTTTAATGATGTAAGTGCTTTTGGTACTTCCTGAATTTCGTCAAAAATAATCAGCGTATTCTCTGCCTCAATAGAAACTCCTGTCTCAGCACTGATCGCCAAAACCAGTCTTTCAATGTCTAAATCTCCTTCGAATACCTGTTTCATACGGGCGTTATTATCAAAATTAACATAGGCTGTCTTCTCAAAATACTGTTGACCAAATGTCTTCATGATCCATGTTTTTCCGACCTGTCTTGCCCCGCGGATAATCAATGGTTTTCTATTTTCATTCTCTTTCCATTCTTTCATTCGTGATAATGCAAATCGTTCCATGAGCCTTCCTCCAACTCCTATAATCTATAAGAAACCATTAAATTATTTCCATATATCTGCATTATAAAATTCTACCCCACAGGTGTCAACATTATTAAGGATGTAAATATGTGTTTAATCAACACTTTTAAGGACGAAAAATGTATAAACATATCATTTCTTTCGGCGAATCGATGAGATTTCCTCTCGCAGCTACCGGTTCCACATGGCAGAGTGCCCTTCCAAATCATTATTAATTTCTTCGATCACACATTCATGTTCTTTTGTTTTCCGGTCATAATTTATCCCAACGAGAAGCAAATTTCCCTGATAATCTTTCAGACTTCTGCAGTACTCATTTCTTTTTATCTGGTTAATTGCTCCCTCTGCAGTTCTATCCCACTTCAGTTCAACTACAAGTGCCGGTTTGTCTATAAATTTTTTTCTTGGCAAGAAAACAAGATCCGCAAATCCTTTTCCACCCGGAAATTCACGATGCACCGTATAAAAATTTCTGGCAGCATACAATGCAAGCGATATGGTATAACTAAGCGCATTCTCATCATTGTATTGAATATGTGAAGTTTCAAAATGCGCCTGTCTTACCGCTTCTGCTACCTGCTTTGGACGTTTCTGCCAGATTGCTTCCAAGGTATCTGCTGAAATTTTCAAAGCCTTTGAAACCTCTCCCCAGTCTGATGCCGACACGCTGTTTACATATTCCGCCCGCACCTCATTATTGGGAATCTGAACCGTCTTATTATCATAATCATACGCTGCATATCCCAGGTGAATCAACAGTGTCAGTACATCATCCTCCGTATGAAATGTAGACATGTCATTGGCAAAATTTCCTATATTTACAGGAACACTGTTTCCAGCAATCATGCTTAAAACATCATCCTTAAGCCCTTCAAAATTCATATCAATATAAACCTGCAATGCCTCAAATGTTTCCGTCTGATTCCAGTAATTTCCTATTTTTCCAAGACGCATACAATTTACCACCGACCGCGGACTGTAAATGGATAACGTTTTTTCAAATGAATATCCATCATACCAGCTCTTTACTTCTCCCATATCCATCTGATATTGCTCACACAACCCTTTTACTTCTTCCTCTGTAAAACCAACATAACAAGCTAATGGTCCCGGATCGATCATGGAAAACTCGTCAAACATATTCAATGCAGAATGTGTTCCATATTTTTTAATTGGGAGGATTCCTGTCATATAAGCAAGATGGATGTATGCTTTGTCTTTTAGCAGATCCCGCAGAAAATCCAGATATTTTTCCTGTGCTTCCCTGTCTGTCTTATATTCCCTGAAAATGCAGTCCCACTCATCAATAATGATCACAAACGTCTGCTTTGTCTGAACATATACATCCTGCATACACAAAGTCAGATCATCTTCATCAAAATACTCTACTTCCGGATATTCACTCTTTAATTCCCGAATAATGAGCTTCTGAAATCGTGCCACCAATTCCTGCACATTTTTACTTCTACTTAACATCTCCTGCATATTAACAAAAATTGTATTGTATTGATTCAGATGTTTTTCAAAAGTATCACTTTTTGCTATCTCAAACTGCGAAAACAACTCCCTCGCATCACAGCCACGGCTGTAATAAGCTGCAAGCATATTTGCTGCAATGGATTTTCCAAAGCGTCTTGGTCTGCTGATACAAATGTATTTCTGCATGGTATGCAATACAGAATTGGTATAATTCAATAAGCCTGTTTTATCAATATAAATATCCGAATTGACCGCTTCTTCGAATCTGCTGCTATCCGGATTCAAATAAATTCCCATCTGCACACCTCCTGCCTTATATCCGATCAAAAACTACTCTTATTATATCTGTCTTCGGATCTGTTTACAAGGAATTGCATCAATCTTTTCACTCCTTCTTCCCTGTATCCACCCGGCGGAAGTTATTGAAATCATTCACGACTTCCCGAACGCACCAGACCAGTGTATCGAATGCGCCCGCCTCATACAGATTGATCAGGATCATACCGACCGGGATTGCAAGGATCATCCCCACAACACTGCCAACCCTGTAACCGATGAACATGAATAACAGCGATGCAAACGGATCAAGTCCTACGGAATCGCCGATCAGCTTCGGCTGTACGATCTGGTGCACGACAAGAGAGACCACATATAAAACGATCATGCCAACCGCCATCTTGTAATCTCCGGTAAAAAGTTTGATAACCGCCCACGGACAGAGCACTGTTCCCGTTCCAAACACCGGAAGCATATCCAGAAACGCAATGCCAAAGGCGATCAGCCATGCAAAATCTACCCGGAGGATCAAAAGACCGATCAGAAGAATGACATAAATAACGCCCATGATCTTAAACTGTGCTTTAAAATAGCCTCCTACCGCATGCACAAGCTGTTTATAGATACGTTCTGTTTTTGCAAGGAATCCGGCAGATAAATGTTTCTCCACCCCGGTGATCAGTTTGTCTTTATCTGCAATAAAAAAATATGCTGCAAGCAGTCCTACGACTATGCCAACGATCATATCCGGCAGACTTTTAGCAAATTCTCCGATTGCCCCAAGCGTTGCAGAATCTGAGCTGGACACAAAATTTGTCAAAAAATCCTGAATCGCAGTTCCGATGGCACTTAAATCCACATTCTGCGTAAATGGCAGTTTTTCCAGCAGCTGCTGCAGCTGATTGATTGCCTCGGAAAATTCGGTTCCGGCATTGGCAGACATCGTTGGCAGATACGCCATAAATGCTCCGATTCCTTTCGCAAGGACTGCCCCTGCGCCATAGCAGACCAGCACTACCAGTCCGATGACCAGCACGATCATGATGACCGAACCATATTTCCGGTTAATTTTGATCCGTTTCTCCAGAAACTTCACCATCGGATTTGCGATCATCGCAAAAATCATTCCCACCACAAACGGCATAAAATAGATCAGCAATTTTGGAAGAAATGCGAACACAAAAATCAACAAAAACACTGCCCAAAGCAGATTGCATGCAATTTTTAAATATTTTGTCCTGAAATTGCTCATAACTTCTCTTTTTCCTCTCGATCAAAAAATCTTTTCCATAGATTATTTTCCATAAATTGCTTTCTATTTTAACACATTCTTTTTTTGAAAAAAATATATTCCCGAATCTTTTATACTTTCTTTACCAAATCTTTATTTTTCCGCCATAAGAGCTGCTCCGTGTCCTACAAATAGAGTTTAAATCTTCTTTTTTACAAGAAAATGGTTTGCAGCCGTAACCCCGGCTCCTGCCAACAAAAGAAAATAGAAGTTCAGTCCCCTGCTGATCAGCATGGATGGGATCAGACTGCCCTTAGAAAATACCGGTGCAAAGACTGACCGATACATCAGTTCGGTGATTCCCTGCGCTCCCGGCAGCGGAAGCATATCCACCGCAATGTAGACCGATGCCTGTAATAGAACTACCTCCTGTATGGAAGTCCCCGCCTGTCCAAGTCCGAGATATACCATATAAGTAAGCAGAAATACACTACACCTCTGCAAAAACGTCACGGCGATGACCACTATTAATTTTCCCGGATGCTGCTTCAGCCAATCCACGGCATTTCTATAGTTTCCCGTAAATGTCTGCACCTTATCCATGCGCTGTGGATTTGCTTTCCAGATGTCGAGCCGGATAAACTGCTTTTCCACCCACGTCCAAACGACAATCATCCACTGTGGAAAAAGCATTGCGGCAAGTACAACTGCAACGGCAACCGTGTTCAGCGCAAGCCCCAGCAAATATAATGGAAAAAAGGACTGCAGCTCTGTTTTCAATGCGCCGCCGCAAAAAAGTAACATTCCGACACCTAAAACTACCAACACAATTTTATAAATTACTGCCACCGTCATAAGCACTATGGTACTGTCAGAACCTTTGTTTCCATCTTTGTTCATATAATAAAGCTGCACCGGCTGCCCACCTGTTGCGGACGGTGTGATGCCCGAATAAAAAAATCCAATAAACGAATATTGAATACAACGCCACAGAGAACATACCTTTTCTTTTCCAACAACACAGCGAACGGTTGTCTGACTGTCTGTTTTTTTCCGCATGGATGTGAGCAGATACCAGATCATGCTGCCCTCTGCGCAGACAAAAAATAACGCCAGTCCTGCCGCTGCAATCAGGTACGGAACTGACATATTTTTTACTGCCTGATAAATTTCTGACAGATTCTGTCCATGGAGTAACGTATAAAAAGTCAAAAACATAATCCCAAGAAACAAGACTGTCTGCAAGATTTTCTTTTTCATATCCACGTAGCCACCTTTCCTCTTTTTTGGACAGAACTGTTACGCAATTTTTTCAACAGCACAAACCGTTTCTTCCTGCACAGACATTTCCACTAATTCTCTCAAACTTCCTTCAAAAATCCGTTTCCGTCCAAATTTTTCCATGAAATCCTTTGGTGTCACAAGGGAAAAATGTTTTTCCCAATGACAGACGCCGTACTTCTCTAATACCCGTGCCACGTAGGAAGAACAGGTGTAATGGTTTTCCTGGTAAAATGGAATGTTCCACAAAATAAATGGTAATCCTGCAACTGCATAATGATAATGAAATCTTTCCTGCATAGCCAGATGCAGTTCCTGACGGATTGCCTCCTTTTGTACAAGCGAACACTCAATACTACACACCATATAATCAGCCGTTGGAAACACCGTTAAGATTTTTCTTTTATCCTCTTTTTCAAATCCGGCAAACAGCGGAACCGCAGGATTTCTGCGTCCCACACTGTATGCCTCCTCAAGTTCCGCATCCATCGAAAGAACCACATGAATGTACTTCTGTTTGATGACCTGCCGTATCATTCCGGCAAAAAATCCCGGTGTATCTACAAATGCAATATAAATCTGTGCCATATCTTTATTCCTCTGTACTTTTTTCTTATCACTGGAACTGATAAATTTTTCTTGCCATGCGGTAGCCGCCGACTGTGATTTTTCCACCTAATCTTCCCGGCAGATAAGTAAGACCGCTTAAGGTAGAACATCTTAACCGGTAATAAAGTATCCTGTCATAATCCTTCACCTGCTCCCACATCCTTTTACGTTTCTGGAACGCCTCCTCTGTTTTGATCAGAAGAAGATGGATTGAAGAAATGGACAACATGATTGAAATATTGCGCATCATGTAAACGGCCAGTTTTGGATACATTTTTTTCACTTCTCTTAAATCCACACTTTTTGCAACAAGCTCTGTCACGCGGATCTGCTGATCGATACGCTTCATCAGGACTTTCTCGTTGACCGATTGATCTTCCCTTCCAAGGTAGTAATGATACAGGTCAATATCCATGTAGTAGAGATTCTTCGCATACGGAAGCGGCTGATAGGAAAACAGGTTATCCACATAAAACGTGTGCTCCGGCAGTTTTACCCCCGACTGTCTCAATACTTTCGTCTGAAACATAAGTGCATGCATAATCAAATACTGCGATGGATGAAAATGTCCGATTGTGTTCCAGTTGCACATTTTTTCAGTTGGAAATACATTTCTGTAATTCATCGGTTTCTGGATTCCCTCATCCAGATGATCGTACACATAATTACAGATGATCAGATCTGGGAACTGTGCGACTTCAAAACTTTTTATTTTATCTAACATTTTCAGATAAGCATCACGGTCGAACCAGTCGTCGGAATCCACGACTTTATAATAAAGTCCATGCGCCAGCTCCAGCCCTTTGTTCACACCGGAACCATGACCGCCGTTTGGCTTATGCACCGCTTTTACAATGTTTGGATAAAGCATTTCGTATTCATCTGCGATCGCACCTGTCCGGTCGGAAGAACCATCGTCAATAATGAGGATCTCGACATCCTCGCCGCCCACCAAAAGTGAATCCACACATCTTCGCATATAATTTTCTGAATTGTAACATGGGATTGTAAATGTGATATATTTCATTTGGAATGACCTCCGCTATACTCTGTAACATTTTTACTGTTAACGAGTATAACGGTTCATTCTTAAAATACACATGGATTATTCTAAAGAAAAGGTAAAGATTACCTATACAAAATGTTAAATCTTCAATAATTCGATCATAAACAGCCAGACCAGTCCATAATAAGTGACCACTGCTACCAGATCATTCACGGTTGTGATAAGTGGTCCTGACGCGACCGCCGGATCGACTTTGATCTTATGGAAAAGCAGTGGGATCGTTGTTCCGACAAGGCTCGAGATCACCATCGCAAGCATTAAGGAAACTCCCACACAGCCTGAGATCAAAAACGAATAGGAAAGCGCATTTCCTTTTATGAAACACACATAGAGTCCGATAAATACAAATGCCATAATTCCAAGAAACAGTCCATTTGCAAAACCAATGCGCATCTCTTTCAAAATCAGTCCAAACTTATCTTTCCGGTTTAAATTCTCATCCATCAGCACACGGATGGTAACAGCCAGGGACTGGGTTCCTACATTTCCAGCCATGTCCAGGATCAAGGACTGGAAACACATAACGATCGGGAGAACCGCCACAACAGTCTCAAAGATACCGACTACAGAGGACACGCCCATACCCATAAATAAAAGGATCAAAAGCCACGGGAGTCTCTTCTTGATACTCTCTTTGGTTGTCTCGTTTAAATCTTCCTCCGCGGTCAGACCAGCTAACTTCGCATAGTCTTCACCCATCTCGTCATCGACCAGATCTACCATGCTCTGGGATGTGATGACTCCGAGGAGCTTGTTGTCATTATCCAGTACCGGGATGGAATCCTCGGAATAATCTTTCAGATTTTCGATACAGTCATCAATCAGTTCCGTTCCATAAACATATGGATAAGAAGTAACGATCAGTTCCTCCAACGGATGATTCTGTCTCGCGATAATGAGGTCCTTAAGATCAATTGCTCCATAAAATTCTTCAGCATCATTGATTACAAAAATCGTTGAGATATTATCATTCTCTGCCGCCTGTGTGACCAGCTGACTCATTGCCTCTTTGACACTGATGTTTTCA
>OHOR01000689.1_pt1 | contig 13615 bp, 9 predicted proteins | sample 1569911 | NCBI WGS metagenome assembly OHOR01 (sample SAMEA3879517, study PRJEB24766) | human gut metagenome | biome: human-associated habitat; feature: feces | place: USA | collected 1985/1987
CCGTCGCCGCCGAGACCCCAGAACTTGCACTCGATGGTGCCCTCGGCTGCGGTGTTCGGGCAGTTCTTGTCTTCGGGCAGGGAGAGGTTCGTCACGTCATCGACGATGCCGATGGTGAACTGACGCTTGGGCTCCGCCTTGGCAAGCTCGGTGTAAACAGCGAACACGGAAGCGGGCGGGGTGTCCTTGGAGCCCAGACCGTAACGGCCGCCGATGATGGTCTTGTCGGTGATGCCGGCGTTGGCCAGCGCGGTGACGACGTCGAGATAGAGGGGCTCGCCCTGTGCGCCGGGCTCCTTGGTGCGGTCGAGGACCGCGATCTTCTTGCAGGTGGCCGGAATGGCCTCGAGCAGACGGTCGGCGCGGAACGGACGGTACAGGCGGACCTTCACGAGGCCGACCTTCTCACCGTGGGCGTTCATGTAGTCGATAACTTCCTCTGCGACGTCGCAGATGGAGCCCATGGCGATGATGACGCGGTCAGCGTCGGGTGCGCCGTAGTAGTTGAAGAGCTTGTAGTCGGTGCCGAGCTTCTCGTTGATCTTGCCCATGTACTTTTCCACGACTTCGGGGAGAGCGTCGTAGTACTGGTTGCAGGCCTCGCGGTGCTGGAAGAACGTATCACCGTTCTCATGGGAGCCGCGCATGGCGGGATGCTCGGGGTTGAGGGCGTGCTCGCGGAACGCTTTGACAGCGTCCATGTCGCACATGTCGGCGAGATCCTTGTAATCCCACACGGCGATCTTCTGGATCTCGTGGGAGGTGCGGAAACCGTCGAAGAAGTTGATGAACGGGACCTTGCCGGAAAGCGCGGCCAGGTGTGCCACGGGGGAGAGATCCATCACTTCCTGCACGTTGCCCTCGGCGAGCATGGCGAAGCCGGTCTGGCGGCAGGCCATGACGTCGGAGTGATCGCCGAAGATGTTCAGCGCGTGGGTCGAAACAGTACGGGCGGAGACGTGGAACACGCAGGGGAGCTGCTCAGCTGCGATTTTGTACATGTTCGGGATCATCAGCAGCAGGCCCTGAGAGGCCGTGTAGGTGGTGGTCAGCGCACCGGCTGCCAGAGAGCCGCTCGCCTCCTGTCACATCAGCATCGACCGTAAATGTCACATTGTTATTTCCGGCAACCTGATAGCTGATATTCGATGGCTCTCCCGCCTCAAATGTACCTCCCTCAGCATTTTTCTGATAATCTGAGGCAACATCACCTCTGCCTTTTCCGCATCCTGTCAATAGCGAAAAAAACATTCCTATGCATAGCACTTTTATCCATCGTTTCATCTCGGATTCCTCCCCCTTCTGATTTGATGGCTTCAGTGTAGCATAGGAATGTATCAAATTTGTATCTATTCCAGATAAATATTAAATAATCGCAATTATTACAGACTTGCGAGTGTCTGACCAAGTGCCTTCAGTTCATCCTCTGCGTCCGGACCAGGTGTTCCGTTTACTGCGATACCCTCGCCATTTACAACAGTTGCGCCATCTGCAACGATACGATCCTCCCAGTCACGCATCCACTCTTGATTTCCCCAGCCGTAAGAGCCAAACAGTGCAATCTGCTTTCCAGCGATCACGCCATCAAGCTCACACATAAATGGCTCCATCTGTGTCTCTTCGAGCTGCTCTGCACCCATAGATGGGCAGCCAAGTGCAATCACGGATGCATCCTTCAATGCATCAACACTTGCCTCATCTACCGTGATCAGCTCTGCCTCACCGCCTGCGGCTGCTACACCGTCTGCGATACTGCCTGCCATCATGGCTGTATTTCCTGTTCCGCTCCAATATACAATACTTACTTTGCTCATAACTTATCCCTTTCTTTTTGTTATATATTTGGCGTTTTGCAAGTCACAGCTCAGACTGCGATCTCCCGGATTGTCTTACCCTCCAGAATCTCCTGCAGCACATGCTCCCGTTCCTCGTCAAAACGCTGAAACAACTGTGTCATCTCCTGCTCATTGTGATAAACCTTCCAATATCCGTAAAAGGAAAAATTCTCTCCATCATTCTCCATAAATCCTAAGATGTCCTCGATCGGATACTCCAGGAAAGCTCCCATCTCATGTGGATATGCAATCTCTCCTCTGCTATACTGTTCCACACGCGAAAACAGTCTATGCAGCATCGCAGAAAAATCATCTGCCGGATAGCCATAACCACGCAGAAATTTCTGTACCTTCTCAGATAGAATGTAGCGTTTGAGTGCTTCTCTCCGATACAAAAATAACATGAATTTATTCGCTTTGATTTTTAGAAGATGATAAGAAATCCCTGTTCCCCGCACAAGCTTCCAGATCATGTAAAACTCCTGCATTGTCACTGTGATCAGATTCGAAGCCTTGCTTCCCTTGATCACCGGTGCACAATTGACCGCCATCATCACGGCTGTGTTTTTTTCGAGATCGTTTGATTGTTTGATTTGAACCAGTTCCTGTATCGGCATATCGTTTCCTCACCTTGATGCATATAAGTTAGTCTAAGCTAACTATATGCATCATACAGGAACTTATTATGAAAATCAAGAATTATATATGAGAAAATATATCATTTGTTGTTCTGTAATGGCATCAGGACAATTCCCTGTCCATGCTCCGTCGTATATTGCAATGCCTGTAGGTTCTCTAAGTCACCAGATACCCGGAGTGTGATCAATGCTCCATTTTTAATTTCTTTTATCTCCTCTGCGTCCGGGTAAGGAATCGTCACAGAAGCAACTGGCATATACTCCACCGCACTCGCCGTGTACAGCTTATTTTCCCCAAGGACATCCCGTATCTGCACATTTTCATAGAAGTCCAGAAGTGTTGTTGTCTGCGCAAACTTCGTGTTGTTTGTCCATGCAAGCAGGATTGTCCCACTCTCTGTCATATAAACGATATTCTCCACGCTGTTATCATACTTCGTAAATGTGATCTTCCAGAGATATGCCGCATAGGTATCAAAGCTGGTGTCCGTGTAGCAGTAAAGTTCTGACGAATATGAATACAGATTGTCATACTGGATCTGCACGGAATACGGATACACACCCTGCTTGTAATAGACATCCAACTGCTTCTTCGCAAGTTCCACCGCTTCGACTTCATCCAGAAAGCCCTCTGTGATATCGCATTTTGTCATGTTACTGTCCCATGTGCCGGAGATCAGCTTGATCCGATCGACAGCCGAGAGATTTGAGGATGTATTGCGTGACATCATCGTTCCCGCTTCCAGATAATATTCCTCCGGTGCCACCTCGACGTGATTCGTCTGTTCCGTAAGCGTCCGTGCAAGCAGATATTTCGGTGCTACGATGCTTAGCACGACGATCAGCGCACAACAGACAAATAACAGTCCGACGCGTATTTTATTGTTCTGTAAGATTTTTTTCATGAAATACCACCCACATTGTTGTGCCTTCTCCAACTGTACTTTCGATCTCCAGCTTCTCCCCATGGCTTTCCACAATAGATGCCGCAAGCGAAAGTCCAAGTCCCGCACCGCCTTCTTTCCGTGAACGCGATTTATCTACCATATAAAACTCATCGAAGATTCTTTGTAAATGTTCTTCACTGATACCAACACCAAAATCCTGCACGCCAATCTGCACGCCATCGTCCGTCTGCTTCGCAAAGAACCGAATCTCACTTCCTTGCTCTGACGCCTTTCTGGCGTTGTCTATAATATTGATAAATGCGGATTTCAAAAGATTGCTGTCTCCCTCGATCCTCGCTTCCACCGTCGTACAGACAAGCGTCTGGTTCTTCTGCGCCAGGATTGGCGTCACACTCTCCGTAACCTCCTGCATGAAGTTCACAACCGAGATCGGTTGAAACTCAATCTTTCTGTGTTTCGTGTAAATAAAATCAAACAGCTTCATCGACATTGCCTCAAGACGTTTTCCTTCATGGAAAATATACGATGCCGCAAGCACCTGATTCTCCCTTTTCATCTCCTTGGAACGCAGCATGTCCGCATACCCGATGATCGTTGTCATCGGCGTTTTGACCTCATGCGTGAAATCTGCCACGAACTGTTCCTGTCGTGTCACCATTCCCTGCAGTTCATCCATATGCTCACACACTGCATCCGCCATCTGGTTGTAGGTCTGTGCCAGTGTACCTACTTCATCGTGACTGCGCAGATGCACGCGGCTCTCGTAATCGCCCTCTCCAAACTTCTTCGACGCCCGGTTCAGCGTCTCCAAAGGCTTCGTCAGAAGATAGGTAATCACAAACACTGCCACCGTACAGCAAAGCACGACAATACCTAAAAGCAGGACAAAATACCGCCGTTCATTCTCCACCAGCTGATATGTCTCGGTGATATCCCGCGCATTGATAATATTCATCATTTTGTCCTGAACCAGACTTGTCGAACAGGAAAACAGATAATACCGCCCGGCTTCCTTCGTGATCATGTACTGCTTCTGCCCGATCACTGCGGTACTCCACAGCTCCTCCGGGCAGGAAAGTTTATTGTCGTCTGCCGCAGAATGCACAACCTCCGCACCATCGTAGAACACATAGACACCTTTGTTGTTTCCGCCCATTTTACCTACGACATCGGCACTTAAATTCTTCATCTGATACACAAGATTTGACGGGGAAGAATTGATCGTATCGAGCAAACGATACTCGATCGTCGATTGCAGCAGATTGTTCTCCTCGATCGAGGTTTTGATCTGTGCATCGAGCGCAAGCTGGAAATTCCGATGGATCATAAAGAATCCGACGGTTCCAATTCCAAGCGATAATAATATGATATTGATAATTACAACTTTATAACGAAACTTCACGAATCTTCTCTATTCCTTTAATCTTCCAGCCGGTATCCAACTTTGTAAATCGTCCTCAGCTTATCGGTCAGACCAAGTTTCTTACGGAGACGCTGTACATGCAGATCGAGGGTACGCGTATCACCGTAGCTGTCATTTTCCCAGACAAGCTCGTAGATTTTGTCCCGAAACAGGGTAATATTTCTGTTGCGCACAAATATCTCCAGCAGCATAAATTCTTTTGGTGTCAGTTCGACTGGTACACAGTCCCGCAGCACCGTGCGATTATCCGTATTGATGACAAGATCGCCATACACAAGCTTTGTCGCATCCTTATGGAACCGCCGCAGCACAACCTGTACACGCGCGATCAACTCCACGATCTCAAACGGTTTCACGATATAATCCTCAGCACCGAGATTTAATCCCCTGACACGATCATCCAGTCCTGCCTTTGCTGTCAGAAAAATCACCGGCGTTCCCGTCGGCTTGATGTATTCTAACAGTTCATATCCATTTACCTTCGGCAGCATGATATCCAGTAAAACCAGATCAAACGTCTGTGTCTCTATCTGATCCGCTGCCGCCATACCATCATATACACAGGTGCAGGCATATCCGGCATCCTCCAGATTCATCCGAATGAGATCCGAAATCGCGCGTTCATCCTCCACTACCAGTATCTTAATCATTCCTTCTTTTCCTCCGCCTCGATCACGACGCGTCCATCCTCGATGCGCACCTTGACCTTGTTCGTATCAATGCCTGCTGCCGCAAGCATATCATCGCTCAGCTGCACACGATGTGCCTTATCCAGCACGGAATATTCCTCATGTGTCTCATCCGTCATATCCGGTAATTCCAACTGATCCAGCATATCCCGGTAATGCTGTTTCAGGATCTTCTCTGTACTGATCTTGCCATCCGAAATCATGACAACACGGTCTACCTTATGTGCAAGTTTCATATCATGCGTGACTATGATGATCGTAAGTCCAAGCTCCCGGTTTAACTTCCGGAACAGATCCTGAATGTTCGAAGAAGTCTTTGTATCAACCGCTCCGGTCGGCTCATCGGCGAGCAGGATTTCCGGCTCGTTTGCAAGCGCGACTGCGATTGCCACTCTCTGCTGTTCTCCACCAGACATCTGTGCCGGGTAAGAATCCCGTTTATGCTCCATGCCAACTAACGCCAGCAATTCCTCTGCCTTCTCCCGCCGTTTCTTCGCGCTTTTATGGATTGCAAGCATTGGTGCCTCAATATTTTCCAGCGAAGTCAGATACGGAAACAGATTCCGTCCGCTCTTCTGCCATACAAACCCGATCTGTTTCTTCCGGTACTGCACCATCTGACGCTCTGTAAATTCCGCCAGATTCTGTCCATCCACGATGATCCGTCCGGCGGATGGCACTTCCAGACCTCCAACGATATTCATAAGCGTACTTTTTCCGCTTCCACTCTTCCCGATGATTGCCATCAGCTCCCCGCGGTTGACCGTCAGGTCAAGTCCCTGCAAAGCAAGCACCTCAACCTCTTTTGTCTTATAGATCTTCACGAGAGAATCGCAGACGATCAGAGGGGCAGTTTCCGCCAGATCTGCCTCCTCCGCCATGTCGTTTTTCCTATCTTCCAATGTATCATTCTCGTATTTGTCTGTCAATAATCTCACCATCCTCCAACTCATAGACAACATCGCCAAGCTCCATCAGGTTTGGATCATGTGTTGTCATAACGATCGTCACGCCTTCTTTCTCGATCAGGTTTCGGAACAACTGCATGACCCGAAGTCCAGACTCGGTATCCAGCGCTCCGGTCGGTTCATCTGCAAACACAACCTTCGGCCGGTGTGCCACTGCCCGCGCGATTGCGACCCGCTGTTGCTCTCCACCGGACATCTGTCCCGGCATATGCCGCATACGCTCTTCCATTCCGACCAAGGCAAGTGTCTCCCTGATTCGTTCGTCAACCTCCTTCGCGGTCAGCTCCGGTTCTGCCAGCCGCATTGCAAAATCCACATTCTCATATGCATTCATAATCGGAATCAACGCAACTGCCTGAAAGACAAACCCAATTTCTTTTCTTCGCAGTTGTTCCTTCTGTGCATCTTCCATCTCCGAATACACCTGTCCATCGAAACTGACATCCCCCTCTGTCGGTGCATCCAGGGCACTTAATATATTCATCAATGTGGTCTTTCCACTTCCAGAACGTCCCTTCAATATCGTAAGTTTCCCTGCCGGTATATCAATATCGACATGCTTCAAGGCGTAGAATTCGCCGTCACCAACCGGGAACATCCGTGTAATATTTCTTGCTTCAATGATATTCATAAGCGAAACTCCTACTCCTCTCCTAATTTCAATGCCTGCGTGATATTCAGACTCCGTACCAGCCGCCGCAGGATCACGATACACAGCAAAATCATAACCATGAGCACCGCGACAAGCTTCAACACATCCATCTGGTCGAGATAGACATAGATGCTTAAGTTATGTTTCTGCGGCAGATAAATCACACCAAATAACCGCACAAACAGATATGTCGCCACACCGCCGCAGGCACCACCTGCCAGAATCGATGGCAATGTGGAAAACAGATGCTCGTTTACAAGCATACGGTTTATCTCCTTCTCGCTTAAGCCCATCGCCCGATATACACCAAATAACAATTCCCGTTGCCGGATCGATGAGATCCAGTAAATCAGGAATCCAATCATACATAGAATCAATGCAATGACAAAGCTCAAAGTGAACATTCCGTTTGTAATCCGTATCATCGCTGTTTCCTTCATCGCATCAATATCCCGGTCCAAAGCGGTATATGCCGACAACTTCGTTCCACTCGCGTCGATCACAGCCCGTACCGCATCACTGTCCACGCCATCTGCCAGCTTGTACCATATCTCATATGGAGAAATCTTGAAGCTCTGCACCGTTTTCGCATAGTTTGCGACGATCAGATAATGCTCGGTTTCTTCTCCATCCTCATATGTATACTGTACAAAACCCGGCCACGCATCTACAACCGCTACAACCTTTCCGCTGATCGTACCGCGCACCGTCTCCTTCTTCATCACGGAATCCCCATATCTGGAACAATCCACAACATCCCCCACTTTGACCTCCAGTGCCGCTGCCAGATTCTTCGACAGAATCACACCATTTTCCTGCTGTGCCAGTTCATTTAAATATGTATACCAATGAACGTCTCTGTTTAGTTCCTCCTGCAAATACGCAGTCTCACCAAAATCTTTTGTATGGATTCCCATGAACTCACAGTTAGCAATCTTCGTTTTTCCCCGGCTCACCGATATATTGTTGGTTCGGATTACCTTTGCCATGCTCGTGCAAAGTCCCTGCTTGACCAGCTCGTCATATTTGACCGGATCTGGCTCCACATAGTTATAGTCGATATCATTGGCAGACACATAAAATGCCTGCATCTTCCATGTCTCCTGCAAACGGATATCGGCTCCATCTGCATAGCGGATCCGGTTTTCATAGTTCTGGTTGATCGTGCGCGCCGCATTGGCATTGAACAGTCCCATCGCCACGGTCAGAATCAAAAATACCGAGATAAAGCCCTGCTTGCGGAAGTTCCGCGTGATCTGTAAGAACGACGCGTACACTGCCGGACGCCACTTTTTTCTGCCGATATGATAGACAAGCTGCACAAGATAATGCAGCAACCGCAGCACAACAAGTCCCATCGCCACGATAAACAATACAGAATCCAAGAAGATCAACGGATCCATCTTCGCCCCAAGCAGTGCCCGTGCACGGATCTTATCAATCTCCTGGTTGAAATTGTGAAGCAGATAGATTGAAACGCCAAGCAACACGATATCCAGAAAATATTTTTCCCAGAACATCTTCTTGTTGATCTTCTGATCAGATTTTTGCTGTACGATCGATACCCCGGAATGAATCACGACCGGAATCAGGATGAACAGAATTCCAACGGCAGACGCCGCCAGTCCATAGACAAGCATCACTGGTGTAAAATGATACATCGAGAGATTCCCTGCATGGAACGTCAGGAAATCTGTGGTCGATGCAGCCAGCTTACAAAGTCCATATCCAAGTGGCGTTCCAATCAGCATTGCCACCAGACAGAGAATACACGCCTGCAATGCATAGAGCGCTACAATCTGGCTGCGGCGGTATCCCCGGCTCCGCATCATGGCGATCTCGCCCTGTTCTGTGTCGATGATCTGTCCAGTCACCATATAGATAAATGCAAGCACCAGACCAAGCAACGGAAGCTCCAATACCCAGAGCGTGATATCTATCGTTTTCTTGTCCTTCTGGTACTGCTTGAGCAGATTCAGGAACGAATCGGTAAAGCTCTCATCCTCCTTATGAAATTGCTCGATATAATATTGCACATCTGCTACATTCTTCTGATTGATCTTCGTATAATCAAGCAGCACATTGGTCGCATAGTTGATCTTTTCCGGTGCAAACTGCTTCACGATGGCATCAAAGGTTTCCTCACTTACAAACATCTCCTGTTCCATCGTATTCGGCGCTGTATACCAGAAGGTGTCTGTGCTGTCCGTCTCCTTGAAGATACCACAGATCTGCAGCTTCAGCGTTTCCCCGTCTGCATCTGTCCAAAGTGGGAATTCCAATGTCTCACCGACTGTAAAGCCGCAGGCATCCATCACACTCTCGGACAACATACAGCCATACAGATTCTCAGCATACGCATCGTAGTCCTCGCCGACAAGCACCTGTGTATGTGCCAGCATATCCGGCATATACGATACCCTCAGATATTTTCCTTTTCCACCATACGCGCCCTGTGCGGACTGTTCATCCAGCGTCAGAATAGTCTGCGTATTCACCGCCTTTATGGATCCAAGATATTTCTCCCATGTCTGCTGATACCCTTTCACACCGTCGAGCACAGCCGCAGCTGTCTGACGTTTCTCCGTCACATAAGCACCTGTTCTTCCGATCACCGTCGGATATGCCTCTGCTTCCTCACCTGCATTATGAAAGCTGTCCAGCAGCATCTTGTTGAGCGAGCCTGCCTTGAACATTGGCTGACAGGAAACCGCCGCCACAAGGAAGACAAGTCCCAGAAGCAGGCAGGTCGTCAACCATTTTTTGTTTTTAATTTTTTGTAAAACGAACCGTATCATCTTTTACTCCTCTTCCTCTGAAACTGGTCCCGCCAGTATATCTCCCTCCGAAATACCATTAAATATACATGCCACTACATCGCCCTTTTTATATTTGGATGTATCCTGTGCGCTGTTGCAGATTGCTGCATCCACATATTGTTTCTCGATATTTCCATCTACGATTTTCCACACATAATAGAAATCCCCGGATGTCTCCTTGCCTGAGTTCGCCTTCTCTGTGTAGAGCGCATCTGCCGGAATCGTGTACACATCCGAATAAGAAATCAGCGGATAGGAAATTATCTGACTTCCGGTCATATCCTCCACGGATGCGTTCCCGTCTAATTTCACATAGTACATCCGGCTGTCGTCCGTCAGACTCTGCGTGATATAGACACGATTCCCTACCGTCGTGACATAATACTCTTCCTTTGTTCCTTCCGTGATTCCGTTAGAACCACAGATGATGCCCTGTATCGTCTTTCCACTTTCCTCATCCTTCACCGATACAGGTGTCCCGTTCGCAACCTTGCTGTTTCCACCATACAATGCCAATTTCTCCTTCACCGGCGTATCAATCGCCAGAATATCCGAGTCAAGCTCCAGCTTGCCTCCGGTGTCTCTCCAGAAATCCAACACCTCGCCCTCCTGCTCAGCGCAGATTGACATAACACCTGTTCCGTCATTGTTACAGCTTGCCTCCGTATATGCTTCCTCTGACTGCTTGAGCTGATATGTATAATCCAGCGTCTGTATCTGAAAATCCAGATTCTCAATCTGAATATCGACATCCAGCATAGATGAAAGATTCGGATTTGCCTGTTCTTCTGCATCACCGTCGGTTGCTTTCTGTGCATCCGTACCGGTTGCAAGTGGTGTCTGTCCGGCAGTCAACGCTGCCTGCTTTTCCTGTTGCAGCGACTGAAGTGTATTCTCATGTGCCTGCACTGCTTTCGTACGATTTTCTTTCATATCCTCAATTCCTGACCGCATCTCCGCCAGCTTCGCGCTGCCTTCATTCGTTCGAACCTTGAGTAACACATCGCCCTTTTGCACATAATCTCCATTGGATACACAGATTTCCTGAATTGTACCTTCATATGGAGATGTGTAATTGATCCGCATCGTATCTGCAATCGCATAGCGGTTTGTATAAAACATCGAATCATAATTCGTTGGGGCACTTACCGTATATTCCTCATATGCATCCGGCCATGCAGCCTCTGATGTATAATACACTTTTTCTCCCTCAGAAAGCCCGGATATCACCTCTGTATTTACCGTGTCACTGACTCCTGTCTCAATGTAGCGCTGTTCGCGCTGCTCCCCATTTTTTACATAGACAAATGATCCCTGATCGTCCTCATAGATAGAATCGTTTCCGACATACAGGACATCTTCCACGCGGTCTCTGACGAGATAAACGGCGATTACAGAACCGACTGGCGCGCTCTTTTGAGCATCCTCATACTGCATTCGAAGTGCCGGATATTTCTGCTGATTTTCAGCTGTCAGGCGCTCCTGTGTTGTATAGGCATACTCCCGAAGCGAAATTTTCGCGCCATCCTGTATCGTATAATAACGGTCGTATTTCTCCAGAAGCTTGTCTTTGATCGTTGTATTCTGTATCTGAATATATGTATCCTCATAATCTGCAATCGTGATAACATTCATCGAGCTTGTAACCTGATTGCCATATGTAAACTGACGCACATAAGAAACATACCCGCTTGCAGTTGCCTTGAGGGTTCCATCTTCAATGATCTCCTGCTGCTTCTGAATCTGATCATCGTAATCGGCAAGCTGGTGCTTGTAAAGCAGTTCATCATAATTGGCATTTTCCTGTTCCGTCTCGATCTCTTTTCCTGTTTTCGCAGCACTGTCAGAATCTCCCAGTTGATTTTCTCCCGCCTGTTTTAGATTCAGCTTCTGTATCGTGAGCTGTTGTTTCTGCACCTCCAGCTCACGTTTTTGCACGAGCAGACTCCGGGCTTCTTCCAGATCCTGTTTTGCCTTTTGTGCCGCTTCCAGATCCGCAGTAGCTACCACCTGTCCAGCTTCCACATAATCTCCAACGTCGACAAGGACTTCTGCCACGCTGACCTGTGTCGTCCAGAACACCGCATGTTCTGTTGGCACGATCGATCCATATGCGATTTTCAGATCGCCTACATCTCCCACAGATACTTCCCGGTACGATTCCGTTCCAGATACCGGTTCCAGCAAAGCTGGCGCATCTGCATATTTCGTTCCACAGGCAACCAGAGAGACCGCGCAGAGTACACTCATCAAAAATCCCAGCTGTCGTTTTAGTTTCTGTCCGATTCTCATTTTGCAATCACCACCTTGTCGCCCTCTTTTAAACCATCTTCAATCACTGTATAGCCATCAATCGTTGCCCCAGTCTGCACCTGTACGCCATGTCGGAATCCGTCTTCATCCAGCACATAGACGTAATTGTCATTTCCCACATACACGATTGCATCCTCTGGTACATACAGGACATTCTTGAGCACATTTTTCTCGATCTCCAGATTCAGTGAATCCGAGCTTGGCCGTTTCGCTGAGTCAACCAATGTAAATGTAAGCTGCCGTTTCATCCCGGCATCCGTATCCGACGCCAGCACATCAATCGCTGTCAATCTGACCTCATAGCTTCCAACGCCAAAAGTTGCCGTAAATGTCTGTCCTACCTCAAACGCATAATCATCCTCTGTCGTCGTAGTATAATTGTCCGAGCCATACAGGATCGTTACAACTGCATCTCCGGCATACACGGTTCCATAATCAAGCATATCCGACAGGCTGCTCACAATGCCGCTTCCCTCTGCCTTAATCGTATAAGCTTCCAGTCTTGCGTCCAGATCTTTGATGTACAGTCCTGCAATCTCCTGGTCTTTCTTTAACTGCTCGATACTCTCCTGGTGTTCATCTGTCTGATTAATTGCATCCAGCTTCGTATAATGGTCGATCAGAAGCGCATCCTCTTCCACACGGTTTTCATACTGTCTTCGTTCCTCCGTTATATCCTCCGAAGAGAAGGTGACAAGTGTGTCTCCATTTTGCACGACATCTCCAACATGGACAAATACCTGATCAACCTCCATCTCATCATGATCAGGATAGTATTCTTTCCGTTCAAACTGTTCTGATTTCAATCGCAGATCGAGCACCGGCGCAATGTCTCCATGCACGACTGGCTCGGTTGTGTATGTAATTTTCTCATATTCCGGTATCGTGATTACAAGATCATCCGTCTGGGTTTTGCCGGCACATCCGCTGAGCAGTCCCACACAGAGTACCATCACGGCTGCCATTCGTCTTTTTCTTATCTTTCTCACCACAATCTCCTCACAGTATCCTTTATTTTACTGTTCTTATCTTACCATGAAAATGTATCTAATTTGTATCAATTCGTATATATTATGACAAAAAAGAACTCCAATCTGCGGAAATCCGCAAATTGGAGTTTTATACGTTCTTCTTACTCTACAACGTAAGGGATAAGAGCTACGTGTCTTGCTCTCTTGATTGCAACTGTAAGTGCACGCTGATGCTTTGCACAGTTACCAGTAATTCTTCTAGGAAGAATCTTACCTCTTTCAGAGATGTATCTCTTAAGCTTGTTTGTATCCTTGTAATCAATTACTGCATTCTTCTCTGCACAGAATACACAGACCTTTTTTCTTCTACGAATTGGTCTTCTCTTCATAGGAGCGTCT
>OHOR01000695.1_pt1 | contig 13580 bp, 18 predicted proteins | sample 1569911 | NCBI WGS metagenome assembly OHOR01 (sample SAMEA3879517, study PRJEB24766) | human gut metagenome | biome: human-associated habitat; feature: feces | place: USA | collected 1985/1987
TTATTAACACCAGCTTGAGCAAATTCGTCACGTTTTAAATCAATAACGGATTGAATATAACTTGCAACTCCTTGAGGAGTATTATCAAAAGCAACTGGTTTACCATCTTCTGAAGTAACAGAAACACCTACAAGTTCTTGAATCGATTTAACATCAATAGTATTTTCTTCTTTAGTATCTTCTACTTCAAATTCTTTAAGATAAGCAGCAACTTCATTTTTAGCTTTAAAGATATTACCTTTATCGTCAATAAGATTACCGTCTTTATCAACAGTATATTTATTATCTCCATCTTCGATAATAGTACCTTCTTCTAAGCCATGTTCAACATCAGCGTCATTCGCTTTGTCATTAGGCTTACCCCCCGTGGAGGATGAAGATTGGTTATCTTTATTAGCATTAGAATCGCTATTCCCATCTCCATTACCATTATTAGTAATATCATCAATAGAATTACCATCAGCATCTAACTGCCCTGTTTTACCTGTATCAAGGTCTGTAATGTCGTCAGTAGGTTTTCCATCACCATTAGATGTTTCACCATTAAAACCAAAACTATCAAAATTAGGCATAACTCTTTGTTTTTAATTAATTACTATATCACAAATATAAACTATAATAATAATATGAGTTTTACTTGTATCGTTAAAATATGTTCACCTTTAAGCCGATTTGCCGACTAACATACTATTGCTAACTAGGATATTTATTACTGATAACCTAACCTGTCGCTTTCAGAGAAGCCGTGTATGAATCAAATTTTATCATAATGATTAATCTATCACGAAATGAATAAAGTGCTTAGAATGAGCTTAAAATGGCTCATGTGATGTAAAGAAAAATGAAAATGGGCTGAACCTACTTTCACAAGCAAGTCCAGCCCTATTATGAACAAAATTTAGAAGTACAGCCGATTATTTACTTTTACTATCATAACGATTTTTATTCGTTTTTGCAATCTTGACTTTATCATCACTTTCTTTAAGTTTAACAGCTAATTCTTTTTCTTTAAGTTGCGCTTCAACAGAAGTCTTTTGAGCATCTAAACTAAGTTTACTACGTTCAAGATTAAGTCTAGCATTTTCCATACGTTCTTCAGCTTGACTCTTTTCAGCATCACTAAGACCATTATCAAAACTCATAATATTAGCATTTGCTTTCATAGCTTCAATTTGACCATCAAGATATTTTTCAACTCTAATTGTTTCTCTATCTTGTTCTGCTTTTCTATCAATCTTAGCAAGTTCAAATTCTTGACGAAGTTGTTCTGTTTGTTGAGAAACACGTTCAACATCAAGTTCATGCTCGCGTTGAATATTTTGATACTTATCAATAAGTTTACTAATTTGAGCAACATTATCTCCACGTATAGCAGCATTAGCCATATCCATATTACCATTCTGAGCAGCACTAAATGCAAGTTGTTTATATTGTTCAAGTTTCTCACGTTCTTTAACAGAAGTTTTACAAGTAACAATATAATTAGCAAATATATGACTATTAACATCAAGACTTAAATATCTAATATCACCATCTTTAGTTTTATAAGAAGTATTAAGACCATCAATCCAAGCAAGTTTAGTATAATCCATTTCAGCTTGATAATCTCGTTCTCTCATTTTATCAAATATAAATTCAATAATAACAGAACCCATACTTCCACGAATAACTGCTTCATCAGTAACTCCTTTACCAGCACTATTAGCAATCTCACCATAACGTTGAGGAGTCATATCACATTCCATTTTAGCAGTTTGTTCAATCTCTTGAATAAGTTGCCCAAGTTCAGTAATATAATTATTCATACGACTTTCAAGATAACGAACATTTTGTGCTTTAACAAGATTAGCATCATCTTCATCATCAATATAAAGCACACCATCAGCAGCCATACGATATATAGTTTCAGCAGGTTTTTTACCAAGAAGAGATTTAGCAATCATAAGAACATTCATCTTATTTTTAGCAATAGCCATTTCTCTATGATAAGAAACTATATTACGAAATACTTGATAAGGAATAACTGTATCTACAATACTAAATCTTCCAAAACCAGGCAAAAGTTCTGCAATACCATTATAAGGAAGTTTACCATTCCTATTGTAAGCAATAGGACGAGCCTTATAAGGATATATGCTTGTAGCACGAGAGCCAATTCTAACGCTCTCATAAACTTGTGGACGCCACACCCATTCAATACTAATATCACCACCAGCAGGGTTAAGCTGATAAGTTTCATCAACAATTCTTGTTGTAACAAATGCTCCATTACTATATGTAAGAATACCTTCTTTTATTTCACCTCTCCAAACAGTATGCCAAACTTCAAATAAACCATTATTAGCATCACGAGCCATTATATTAGTGTTCTTAATATGTTGCAAATCATCTTTATTAAATTTACTACATATATCACCAAAATAATACATATATTTATCCCAATTTAAAAGTGCTTTATCACTAGAAGTAGTAGCACTATATTGATAATATGTATCAAGAGCTTCACGTTCTTTTTCAGAAAGATATTCATAAAATTCATCTATAATTTGTTGTTTAGTCAACATACGACGTTCAGCAAACATATCATAATCTTCTGCAAACATATTATCGTTAGGAACAGGAAAAGCATCTCTAACACTAACAACACGTTTAATTAATTGATTACCTACAACATCTCTATATGTATAACAAGCTCCAAAAGCAACAAATTCAAAATAAGCTCTAGCGTATATAGTAAAAGCATCAGTAAGGTCATCAATAACATTAATTAAATCTTGTCCTTGTGCACTAATATCATCAATAAAATTTTCATTAAACTCTTTAATAAAAGCTTCAATATCAACAGCTTGTTCAGGATTAAATTGTTCAGGATTATTTCCTTCATTAACAAACTGCATATAACTTTCTTGTATTTTCTTAGCAACAGCTTGTTCTGCAAGCATCATAATTTGTTTACCAAGTTCAGCATCTCTAGCAAATACAACTTCTGGATTATTAGCTCCAACAATAAAATCATGTGGATTCTTAATATATTCTCCAATATATCTTCTAATAATACCTTTCATCATATCATAATTACGCATAGTAGCTGGAAAACGAGTTAGATTTTCATCTTTCTCATTATAAGGATTAAGAGTTTTTCTATAATATTCTCTAGGAATATTACCAAGAAGAATATTAAACTTTTCTTCTACATTAAAATCAGCTTTACAAGCAATACCAGCTTCTATAACATAATCACAACACTTAGCATACCAATCAACTTCTTGTTTTTCAGCATAACTAACGTGCTGATTAGGAAAATCAAGTCTACCAAAATTATACATATCTTTATTTGTTTAATCTTAAAACCATTGTCTATTAAAAATATCTGTTTTATCATTCTCTTCTGTAACTTTCTTACGACTAGCAAGTTCTCGTTTACCTTTAATATCAATAGACTTCCAATATATACCTAAAAGTATAAGACTAGATATACGGTCAAAGTTACCTTCGGCATTAAACTTTTTAAGTTCAAGAATTGTTTGATAATCAAGAAATCTTTCAAAAACATAAATATCTTCTCCAAATTCATTCTTACCAATAACTTCATATAAGAACTCTTTAAGAAGTCGAAGACCATCTAGTTTCTTAGGACCACTACCAATATTATAACCATAACTAGTACTAACTTTTTCTTTAACAGCAGAATCCCAAACATATAAAGGTTCATAACCTAGATATTTAGTAGCTTTCCACTTACGAAAATTAGAAACAGTTTCACCACGATTTATTTCTACAAGTCCAGTACCAATACAATTATACCATTTACATAAACGATAAAACTTTTCATCAGCTTCTTCTAGTCTTTCAGTACGTCCATAATATGCAGCACACAACTTAGGTTTAAATCCATTACGTTCTCTAGGCATTTCAATAACAAATATACTATTATGAGAATGTCTATCAGTAATTTCTTTTTTATCTTTATCAATACCAACAGGGTCATAAACTGCAACATAAGTACCGGGAAGAATACTTCTTACAAGTCTATCATTAATATATGTTTCTTCATATTCTGGGGCAAACCAAACTCTTATACAACCATGAGGGTCTTCATTACCACGTCTAGGAACTCCTTGAATATAATCATAAGTTTTCATATCAGGATTTTCAATTCTTATACGAGCATTAGATTTAAAATAAATCTTTTTAGTTCCATCTTCAAATAGTTCACCATCAGTATAAAACTTATAACTATTATCAACTCTAAGTTTATCTTCAAACTTATTAAGAGCTTCACTACTAAATATATTTTCACTAGCACTACTAAAAGATTCAGCAGGAAATAAAGCACGCTGACCAAGATAATTAAGATATTCTGCAAAAGTCTTAGCAGTCTTTTTCTTTTCAATTCTTTCTCGTGCAGCAAGCTGAAGCCCTATTCGTAGATTACTATTTCCATCTTCATCAAATCCTTTAACTCCATCTATCTCTCCTTCAAGACCCCAAGCATAAGATTTAAAGAATCCACAAACTTCATTACGAGCATCATTATCAAAAACATTTTCAAAAGCCATAAATCCAAATGCTCTAGGATTATAAAAGTTTTGTTCAAATATTTGCATATTAGCAGCAGTAGCAGTTCCCCAAGCCATAAGAGTACCAGTAGTACGAGTACCAACAGTCATTGTAGGTTCAGTTACATTCATAAACTCATCAAAGTTCTGCATTGTAGATAGCTCTTCAACTTTAATTGTAACAGCATCTTTACCAATAGCACAGTCAGGATTATTATTAGCACTAACACTTAAAAGAGAACTAGACCAACTATCATCAGCTTCAACTCCATTTTTCATACGATAACCAAGTTTAAAACTATCAGTAGTAGGACTATATATACCTCTTTTAAATGGAGTTTTCTCTTCAAAGAACTTTAAGTTATTAACAGCAAAATCACTTAAACCTCCTTGCTTAATCAAATATTTATTATCAGCCGCAACATGAATAACAACTTTATGTTTAGATAAATTAACTTCATTAGAACTATCAGCAGCCATAATATAAGAAAAACCTCCACGTCGAGTTTTATCAATAATAAGATGCAAACCATTACGTCTACAAAATTCTATAATTTGCCAAGTCCAAAATTGAGCATCAATAAAACTAGGAAAACTATAAATCTTTTTAGCAGTAGCTCCATGTTCAGTAACAATAACAGATGATTCATCTGTGCGCTCCATACGAGTATAATTAAGAAAATTATAATGACCACCTGTTATCCAAACATCTTCTATACTTCCATCTGGATTTTGCCAACAAGGAGCAGAAAAACCATTACGTCGTCTATCACATTCTCTACGTCTAAATTGTCTATGAGGAATACTATCAACTTTAAATTGAGTATATTTACCTGTGGCTTGATATGTTCTAGCAGCTTCATTAAAAAGTTCAGTATTAACAAATTTGCCGGGTCTAATATTTAAAAGAAAACCACCACTATCTCCAATTAAAAAGTTATTATGAGGGTCATACCATCCACAATCACTAGCTTTCTTATACTTTTTCTCTTTATCAGGTTCTTCAATGTATTCTAGAAAAGGATATTTACCATCAGCCATAATATTTTATTTAACTAGTAAACAAACAACAAAAGCGATAGCGCAAACAGCACCACCGCTTACCAAATATCTATTCTTACGTTTAATACGTTCAATAGACTTATTTAAATTATCATTTACTTTATTACTATTATCAAGATTATTTTGTAAAGTTTCAACTTCTTTATAAAGAGCATTATATTTAATCTTATGGAGATTAATTATACTATCTTGTTCGTTAATAATATCTTTATAAAGTTTAGCTTTAATAATTTTAGTATTAGCAATCTTAATCATATTAATAGGGACAAGAACAGTTGTATCAGTAGTGTTGACTCCCCGTGGAGGATGCACTACATTATCAATCTCACTCTGACACCAACTTCTTGAATAACTCCCAAGTAGCACTGTCATTAAGACTAATAACTTTATCTTCAATATCTTTTTCATGTTCTTTAAGTTTATAAACTATACTTTCTCTTTCAGTTATAACTAACTGTATAGAATCAATCCGAACATGATTAATAGCAGTGTCACTTTTATTATATGAATTGGCTTCTACACTAAAACGACTTATTGATAAATACAGAGTAACACATAAATTAATAATCGCTATTATAAATATTGCTATCAGCATCTTCTTCATGATTCTATACAGTATTAAGTTAATCTTTTATTTCTATAAGTTTATTAAGCAAATCAAGATTCCATCTACCAGTTTCTTTAAGACCAAGAACTCTTTGAGCCATCTTGATAGCTGCAACTTGACCACAATTCACGTTAGTATCAAATAATTGTTCAGCAACTCTCTGACTATTAAAATCATCAAGTTCAAATACATCCCAATAACCTATTTTATACTTTTCCCAAACAAGTTTTTGAAGTTGAACATCATTATCAAGCTTAGACTTAAACTCTTTACTACCAACAGTATAATGTTTCTTATAAGAATCAATCATAGTCCAACCTTGCCAAGTAGGATTATATTTACGACTGATACCTCTATAAGTTTCTCCACCAGCATCATCTTTATCGTTTACATAACCACCTTCTTTAATAGATAGTTTTTTAAAAGCATCTCCAAAGTAAGCCATAATTTAATTTATATAAGGATTAGTACAATATCTAAAACAATCAACAGCATCATAATATTCATCTTCATCAAATTCTTTAATTGTAACCCAAAACCAAAGAACTTTAATTTGAACTTTATAAATTACAAATATAAGTTTATCATCAAGAGCGTGTTCATTGCCAATTAATCTTATATTTTTTCTACGATTAATAATATACATAATATTTTATTCTTCAAGAGTTCTACGAATCCAACCTCTAAGAAATTTGATATTGTTTCCTTTTCCGGCAATATCATTATAATATCTAATACGCTCAAGTTTATATTTAGCTACAAAATAATCAGCACTAATTGTAGTATCAGACTTATAAGCATTAAGAGAATCTTGAGTTCTACGAAGCAATTCTTTAGTTAGAACTAATTCATTAATAGCAGTAGAATCAGTAACAGGAACATAACGAATTTCAGGAACTGGAGTAATACGTTTAGCACATCCACTAGATAAACAAATAGCAAATATAACTAAAACAATAAAACCAATAATTACTCCAATTAAATTGTCTTTATTTAATTTCATATAGCAAGTTTAAATTGAGTTTGAACACCACTAGCTTTAATTTGTAATTCTCTATCTTTAAGAACTTTATTAATATCATCACGTAGATAATTCATAGTAAAGAATTTAGTAGTTTCAACAGGATTTTCTTTAATATGATAAAGACCATCAGAAAATCTTTTTGGCATACCATATTCATTAAGTTCAAAATCACTATCAATATGACATAACCAAATACCTTTAATAGTTAAACCAAGTATATATTCAACAGCAAAAGCATACATACTAAGTTGAAGATTATATATAGCACCATTACAATTAGGAAGATGATTAAGAGGAGCTAAAAGTCGTTCATCTTTATCAACCCAAACATTAGTTTGTTGTGCAGGTTTAACTGTTTTATCTTTCTTATAATAACCACTACTAAATCTTAATCCGCCACGATTTGTTTTCCAATCACCTACAACAGCACAATTAGTATCTTCATTAACTAGAAGAATATCAATAGTTCCACTAATTAACCAATCTATAAGAAACATACCAATCTCACTATAAATCTTATATCCTCTTTCAGTGTACATTTTAAACGCATCATAAATAAGAGGATAACGATTATTAGTAAGTTCAATAAAATCTTTAAGATTAAGAAGTTTATAATTAGCACCAAAATTTGGAATATCAGCAATAGTAACCATTACACCATCTTCTTGTTTATCAAGATAATTAATAGCTTGTTGAAACATAGATGCTCCTTTAACACCATCTTCAAGACCATTATGAGTATTAGTTCCACGTTCACAAGCTTCTTTAGTAATAGTTGACCATTGTTCTTCTAGTTTCTTCTCACTTATTCCTAGTTCTTTAGACTTCTTTCTCAACCAATAGTTCTTATCAAATTTAGGAGCATAATTATGAAGGATAGTAGTAGTTGAAATATAATCATTACCTAGACTATCGTTATACTTATGTTCTTCTTCATGAAAAATAAGTCTAATATCATTATATCTTTTATCTTTAAGTTCCATATTAATATTATTAAGTTCAACACTAGCTTGGACCCGCTTCGGCACTACGTGCCTACGCTAGACTCCCCGTGGAGGATGGAGTAGATTAGCATCAGCTTATTCCTCAATCATACTACTAGTAATTTCAACACCACCTCTACCAGCAACATTCTCTTGTTCATACAGAAGATTTTCTTCAGCTACATTAAGAGCTTTAATCGTGTTTGGAAACTGATTAGCTAAATCATTAATTTGTTTCATATAACCAATAACAACTGGAACATCTTCTAGACTAGCACCATCAGATAACTTGTCATTCAGCAACTCATTTAACTTGCTAGCAGCTAGAGCAACATTATGAATACCACGCTTAATATTAAGTACAGCTTCCATACCTGCACCAGCTTTTTGATTATAATATCTTTTAATAAGTTTCCAAACAAGAATATCAGGTTGATAATTTTTAGGTAAATCAAAGTTTTCAATAGCTTTCTTAAGAGCTTCTTTTTCACTAAGACCTTCTTGTAGACACGGACCTTTAGGGTCACCAAGATAATAAATAACTCCAACTTCTTTAATATACATCTCTTTATTAGGAGATTTATCTCTAGTATAAAGAAGACTAACATCTCTATCAAGAAGTTGTTTAAGTGTAGGAGCTTTTGGCATACCAGTTTCATCTATGGTCAGCATCCAATCCAATTCCAAACCGTTCATATATTTCTTCTACTTCTTCATCAAATTCAATAATTTCAAGTTTACCCATAGCATATAGCCAAAGATTAGCATAAGCAGCACTATGTTTTTTACTTAGTTTAATCCAAGTAGGAAGAAGTTTCTTTTTAAACTTATGTTCAGTCTTAATCTTTTCTTCTTCTTCATAATGTTTTTGCTTTTCTTCTTCCATAACTTTAGCAGTATATTCTTTATACTCTTCTCTAGTCATAGTTTTTCTAGCTTCTTTAAAGTCTTTATAATGACTAATAAGTTTGGAACGATACCAATTCTTTTGAATAGTACCAATATGAGGAATAGCAACACATTTATCTTTTCGTATATTAATACTAGCTTCTTTTTCAAGACTTTCAATAATAGATTTACAAAGTATTTTATCATCACCTTGAAATCCAATATCATCTAATATATTATTTATATCTTTATAAATAAGAATATAATCATCATCAAAATCTTCTTGAGAACTAGTATTAGCAATATTAAAACTAGTATTAGTCTTAAAATCCATAATTGAAAGTTTAAGAACTCTTCTTAGATTACTACTATAAACAAGAACATAAGTACCTATAATTTTAAATTATACATAAGTAGTTTTAAGAAGAGTTCGATTATTTAGACGAAATGGCTAATTAGCTTTTTCAGCAGAATGATAAACAAAAGGATTAACAGCTTTATGTTTATCAGTAATAGCAGCTCTTAAATCATTAATAGCTATAACTTTAAATTCAACAAACCAAACTTTTTGTCCTTTTGTATATCCTTGATTTTGTCCAAAAGTACCAACAGTAATAGAACGAGTTAGTTCAGTATCATTAGTAATATACTTATTAACAAATTGAGGACTAAGAACATTATGTTTAAGATAAAGATGATAACCACGTTCAAGAGTAGAACGGTCAATAATAATCTTATCCATTTGATTCATACCAATAAGTTCAGCATCTTCTTTACTAATCTTAGCAATAATTGGCATAACCTCAACTGTACTTACTTTACTATTAATAACACCGAACAAACTTTCATTTTGGCAAAGAGCAACAACACAATAATGTTTAGCAATAACTACATTAGTAAGAACAGCGTCAAGTGCTTCACTTGTTATTTCGCTGATGTCAGTAGGTATTTGAATACCAAAATCTTTAAATTTACTTTCAACTTTAATCATAACACTAAATTATTTAGTTTTAATAATACTATCAATACCAATATTTCCAAGTTTAAGTTTACTAGGAACTTTAACTTCTTTTTTATTCCTTTCACCACTATGAAATTCTCTAGTGTATTTAGGTTTAGTTTCACTTTTATCTTTACCCATAACTTAATTGTTTTTAGCAAATGTAAGAGTTTGAATGAATCTACCAAGAGAAAAACTATTTTTAACATTTCAATCGTAGAGGATTATATGATTATAAATATGCAAGTCATACTCCCCGTGGAGGATGAAGATGAGTTAGACTTAATAATATTAGTATTGATAATATTAATAGAGATAATGATAATAATTATAGTATTGATTAACTTGATGTGATTGATACTGATTATATCCATCCTCCAAGGGGAGTATAGCGGAGGACGAAAGTCCGGAGCGGGTCACAGTGAATCTATATAATATATCTATATATAATATATCTTTATAGTAATTATAATACATTGATTATCAATAAGTTATAATACATATTATGTATCATGCTGAATACCTAATTCTCCATCAGTATGCAAATTAAGTGGCAAAAATGACTACCTTTGTGCACGAAAGTTGTTCCATCTATGGAATACATTTCGCTATTTCCTAGAGTAATATATTTTTATGTTGAACTTAATACTATTATTGTTATGACTTTTAAAGAAGATTTTAAACCTAGTCGAGTTTATAATAAACTTGTTATTGATGCTATTAATAAAGATATAGCTAATGATAGAAGTATTATTATACCTAATACTTTTGATATTGATGTTAAAAATAATAATAAAAAATATCTATGTGGTACTGGACGTATGGAATGTTTTGATACAGGTAAAATTATTAAAAGATATTATTCTAATGTTGGTATTAATGCTTGGAGAGAAATAGTTGAATTAAGAAGTATAATTCTTCATGAACTTTTTTATTTTATTAATTATACTATTTGTTTTAATTCTAATGTTGTTAAAATTAGTAAGGATTTATTTGATGCTGTTTGTAGGAATGGAATTAGAAGTGGATGTAATAAACGAGATTTTGCTAATGCTATTGTTACATTAGAAAAACTTAATATTATTCGTAGAACAGATAAACGTAGTATGTTTGAAGTTAATCCTAGAGTTATATTTAAAGGTGATATTAATAAATTTCATGAAATTATTACTAAAGGTAAACTTGATGATTCTAAAATAAAACTTGATAATAATGTTAATTATATAGATAGAATAGGATTAGTTAAAGATGATAATTGTATTATAATTAAAAATAAACAAGTATATAAAAGTGAACTTGATTATTTATATGATGATAATGAGAATAATGTAGATAAAGCAAATAATGAAAATAATGAAACTGAAATAATTGAAGCAGAAGAAGTTGATACTGGTAAAATTGATTGGGATTGGTAATGATGAAAGTAAAAGAATTAATAATGATGATAAAGATGAAAATGATAGTATTGAAAAAGAAGGTTATAAATATAATGAAGATAAATGTAATAATAAGGATAATGACGATGATGATAGTGATAATGATGATGATTGAAAAATTGAATGTATTGATGTGATAGTGAGGCTAGTGAGTAGAAGGGGTGGGTCATTAAACTCGTCTTGACTACCCCCGTCAAGTTCTAGGAGAAAGTAATAATAATTAAAAAGAGGAAAATTAAAGTGATGAATATGGCGAAAATAATGTTTAAGATAATAGTGAATAAGGTAATAATAAAGTGTATAAATATAATAGTAATGATGGTATTGAATATGAAAGTGAAGATGATGGTATTGAATATTATATGTATTAGTGTGATAGTGAGGCTAATGAAAATAATAAGAATGATAATGAATGAAATGGTAATGAGAGTAATAAAGATGGTAGTGAAGATAATGATGGTAGTGAAGATAATGATGATAAAAGTGATAGGGATAGGGATAGGGATAGGGATAGGGATAATTAAGTGATAAGGATAGTAATAGTGATAGTGATAATTAAGTGATAATTAAGTGATAAGGATAATTAAGGGATAGGGATAAGGATAATTAAGTTTATTAATGTGATAATTAAGTTTATTAATGTGATAGTAATAGTGATAATTAAGTTTATTAATGTGATAGTGGGGCTAGTGAGTATAACCCCCGGTCATGTTAAACTTGATTGACTACCCCCGCCTAAAGTTGATAGAGTTAATGATAATCCTGCTCATTATCAACATTAAATATATTGAGATTATTCATCTCATTACATTACTAACTATTAATACCAATCATTATGAGAACAAACAAACCATTGTTGTTAGTTGCAATCATACTGATGATGCCAGCTATCATACTAGCATTGAAAGTAGAGCCAACTAGTGATGAACAGATTACTGCTGTTGTATTTGGAATACTATCGGCTATTGTTAGTTATCTTAGTAGAGATTAATCTCTACTAGATGGTATTGCTCATTATCAACATTAAATACTTTGCAGTTGAAACGAAACAACTGTCAGTAATGCTACTGATTAGCGTAATTAAATACTTAATAGTCATGCCAGACGTTAAAGATTTAGCGCAAGCTGCACAAGGTGATGCTGCTGCTGCTCCCGAGGATGTTAACGTAGTTAATCCAACTACTAGTGTTAACCAACCTGTTCAACCTACTGTTGATACAGATAACCAAAATTCTGCGCAAGTGGAAACCATTGATGATGTTGTTAAACGCATCTGTACTGATGGTCATAGTTATGTAATGACTACTGTCATTACTAATATTGATTGTCAAGAACGTACAGGTCATAATGGCAATTCTTATCTCAATGCGTTTGTTACTATTGCTAGTCCTGTTAAAGGTACTCAAAGTATGCCGGATGGTACACATCGAATGGGTATGCTTGGTGCTATTCAGATGCCATTCAATCAGATACTGCTTGTAATGCGCAAAGACAAGTTCTACGGTAGATTTGTCAACTATGTTGGCGAGGCTGCTGAGGCTGGCTTTGCTAGTATGTATCTGACTGGTGTTGCTGTCAAAGTTCTTTGTCAGTTTGTACCTGCTGGTGCACAAGACCGTAATCCGTTTACTCGTAAAGACAATCTTTACAATGTTGTGGATTATGATAGATATGTATATCATATTGTAGGTATCGAACAGCCTGCTGACCCTGTTCTTGTTGGTGCATATAATGTACTTATCAAGCAGATTATGGAGGACGCTCGTGCTGTCATTGCTGCCAAGCGTGAGGCTAAAGCTAAAACAGCTAGTTTTGTTGCTACTGTAATGAACGATGACGACGTACCGTTCTAATGAACATGACGCTACTAACCTTCGGGTTGGTAGCGTTTGTGTTATCAACAATAGTTTTGCTGATGCTGTTGCTAGTGTTCAACCTCGAAATGCTCATTATCAACATTAAATATATTGCAGCAAACGAACTTAACAATCTGATAAGTCTTATCAGTCATGAACTAGCTG
>OHOR01000713.1_pt1 | contig 13297 bp, 9 predicted proteins | sample 1569911 | NCBI WGS metagenome assembly OHOR01 (sample SAMEA3879517, study PRJEB24766) | human gut metagenome | biome: human-associated habitat; feature: feces | place: USA | collected 1985/1987
TGATTTCTACAAAGAGATGCAGGGGCAGGAAATGTCTGAGCAGGAACAAAAGATCTTAAGAGAGATTCTAAGTGAAATGAAAGGGGAAGACGTATGAGACCGGTGAGATTGACGATGTCCGCATTCGGATCTTATGCGGGCGTCCAGGAGATAGATTTTACAAAGATTCACAGCGGATTATTTCTGATCACCGGAGATACGGGTGCAGGAAAAACAACCATCTTTGATGCAATCATGTATGCGCTGTATGACCGGACGAGTGGCGGACGCAGAGATGGAAATATGATGCGCAGCCAGTATGCATCAGAAGACACAGACACTTATGTTGAATATGTGTTTTCTTATCGGGGGCAGGAATATACCGTGCGCCGTAATCCGGAATATCTCCGGGTAGGGAAGAGAAGAAAAGCAGATGGAAGCCTCCGGTATGTGAAAGAGACAGCGAAGGTAAGTCTCCTTCTTCCGGACGGAAGGGAATATCAGGGGAAGAAGCGAGAGACAGACCAGAAGATTCAGGAAATCATTGGTCTTGATGCGGGACAGTTTACACAGATTGCCATGATTGCGCAGGGAGATTTCTTAAAGCTTCTTCATGCAGAATCAAAAGAACGAAAAAAGATATTCTCGCAGATTTTTCAGACACAAATCTACTGGAAAATCCAGGAAGCACTGAAAGAAAAAGGAAGAGATCTGTATATTGCGCTGAAGGAAAGTGAATCAGACATTCGGCGTGAGATGGAGCGTGTGGAATCGGAGGACACAGAGCAGCAGGATCTGGCAGACCAGTGGAAAGAACTCTGTGAGTTATCCATGCCGGAAGGGGAAAAGGTTCTGAAGTCTGTGAAAAACTTTCTCGAATATGAAGAAAGTTGTGGAAAAGTCTTAAAGAAAGAATCAGAGGAACTTAAGAAACAGTCAGAAACACTTCGAATGCTGATTCAGAAGAAAGAAGAGAAGAATAAGATATTTGATCGTTTGGAAATGGAAGAGAAGCAGCTGAGTATTCTGAATGCAAAACAGGAAGAGATGGAAACCTGTCGGGTTCAGGCAGGGCTTGGACACCGGGCAGAGCAGGCGAGACATTTGGAAGTGCAGGCTCTTCGAACAGCGAAATCCGTGAGGCAGATACAGGGAGAAATCGAGCAGATCACTGTATGGCAGAAGGAACAGGAAAAGGAACTTTCTGAGGTTAAAGAAAAAGCGGAAGAATTGGAAGAAGTTTTTGCAAAGGAAGAACCGGAAATGCTGAAAAGAATTTCACAGTTATCGGATCTCCTTCCACATTACGCAAATGTGCGTAAGTATTCGAAAGAATATGAAAATCAGACAGGGGCAATGCAGCGATGTATACAGAATTGTCAGGAAGCATCAGCTCAGTATGAGGAAGCATATGCGAAATTCTTTCAGGAGCAGGCGGGAATCCTGGCAAAGGAATTACAGGAAGGCACGCCGTGTCCAGTCTGCGGATCAGTAGAACATCCGCATCCGGCAAAGATTTCCGGAGAAGCACCGGATAAAGAGACGGTAGAGAAACTGAAGCAAAGACGTGATCTGCTGGAACAAAAACGAATACAGCAGCAGGAAAAGTTTCAGATATGTAAAGCACAGCTTGAATCAGAACAACGTATTCTCGGAGATAATCCTGTGAAAGAAGAGCAGGTGAAAGAAGAGCTTCAGAAGATGCAGGTTGAACTGGATCAGAAGAAGAATGAAACAAAGCAGGCACAGGAACAGTGCCGTAAGATGACGGAGGAAAGCAGACGTCAGGCAGGAAAACTGGAGGGACTTCGAGGCCAAAAGGCAGAACTTGAGAAGCGTTTTGTAAAAGAGCAGGAAGAGTTCCGAGAGGAGATCAGTCGACAGGAATTTACTTCACAGGAAGAATTCCGAGAGGCGAAACAGTGGATCGAAGGGTGGCGGGAGAAAGACAAAGAAGTGAAAGAACATGACCGCCAGCTGTTAGAGAAAAAGGCAAAGATCGAGACGCTGAAGGAACAGACTGCAGGCGAAAAGCGGGAAGATCCGCAGCAGGAGATAGAAAAGCGAAATGAAGTAGAACATCTGTTGAAAGAAAAACAGGATCATCAGATGCAGCTTCACAGCAGATGGACAGGTAACCAGAATGCGTACAAGAATCTGAAACAATATTTTTCTTCGCAGGAAGCTCTGCGAAAAGAATATGAGGTACTTTCCAACCTGAGCAGGACTGCAAATGGCAATTTGAGCGGCAGTGTGAAACTTGATTTTGAGACGTATGTACAGCGGACTTATTTCCGGCAGATCATTCAGGCGGCAAACCGCAGGCTGGCGCGGATGACATCAAATGAATTTATTTTACAGTGCAGGGAGATTCAGGATCTGAGCAGTCAGGGACAGGCCGGCCTTGATCTGGATGTCTATGATCTGGTGACAGATTCTGTCAGAGATGTGAAGTCTCTTTCAGGAGGAGAATCCTTCATGGCAGCCTTATCAATGGCATTGGGACTTGCAGATATTATCCAGAATACAGCCGGAGCAGTGAGTCTGGAGACGATGTTTGTAGATGAAGGATTCGGATCTCTGGATGATGCATCAAGAGACCGTGCGATTCAGATTCTCAAAGAACTTGCAGGAGAGAAAGGACTGGTTGGAATCATTTCCCATGTAAATGAATTGAAAGAGCAGATTGACTGGAAATTAAATATTACAAAGACAGAGCATGGAAGTCAGGCAAAATGGGAAATCTAAAAGTATAAGGCAATAATAGGGACAGCTACGAAGAAGGACAGAATACAGGCAGGTGCGGAAAATGAAACAAAATGGAATGAGAGAAAGAAAAGGAAGGATTTCGAGATATGGAAGAAGGATGTTGGCAGTTCTGCTCAGCGCAGGGATGTTGCTGACAGAGACTCTTCCGGTATCCGGAACAGAAAATACGGAGGAAACGGCACGCCCACATCAACTTTATTGCACAGTACTTGGAGACAGTATTGCGAAAGGTTACACTTGCGATAAATCCTGGATGGAGAATTATGGAAGTCTGGCAGCAAAGGAAATAGCATATAGCGAAGGGTGCAGATATATTTATCACAATTATGCAAGAACAGGTCTTGATACAGCAGGATTGAACGAAAAGTATTTGTCAAAGCAGGATGTGCAGACGAATCTTGCAAAAGCAGATGTTATTTTTATAACAATTGGTTCGAATGACCTGCTCAACGAATGTAAGCGTGTGGTTCAGGAAATCCTGAAGACAGATACAAAATTTAAAAGTGCGGATGAGGCACTTGCATCTTTGAAAGAGTCCGTAAAGAAGAATCCGCTGCTTGTGCTGAGTGCGATCAACGCGTTGAACAACTGGGATTATAATTCCTTTGAAAAAGAATGGATCCAGATGATGAAGACAGTAAATTCATTGAAAAAGGACGATGCAAAAGTGATCGTGACTACAATTTATAATCCGGCAGGAAATATGAAGCTTCCATCTACGCTGAATAAAATTGTAGAAGACATTATTGAAAATATGAACGCGATCATTGAAAAACGAGCAGGAAAATACGATTATGAAGTTGCGGATGTGTATCAGTCATCTGTGATATCTCATCTGCAGAAAGACGGAGTACATCCGGATTCTCAGGGGCAGCAGATCATTGCAGATATGGTTTGTAAGGAATACGAAAAGTAAAAAAGAAGCATTCTTTGTGTTGGTTCTTATATGGAACAATGCAGAGAGTGCTTTGTTCTTTTTGTAAGAAATAGAACTGTCACATTTATAACACAAAACATTCACAGAATCCTGATACTTTTGAAAGGTCAAAAATCCCGGTTTGTCTGCATAGATATAGACTGGAAGAAATATAGGGAGGTAAGACTTTGATAGAAGTAAAGAATCTTGTGAAGAAGTATGGAAATCATACAGCAGTAGATCATTTAAACTTCACAATAGAGGAAGGGCATGTCTACGGCTTTCTTGGACCGAATGGGGCGGGAAAATCAACAACGATGAATATTATGACAGGATACCTCGGTGCTACCGAAGGAGAAGTACTGATTAATGGACATGATATTCTGAAAGAACCTGAGGAGGCGAAAAAGCAGATCGGATATCTGCCGGAGCTTCCACCGCTGTATATGGATATGACGGTCAGGGAATATATGGAATTTGCCGCAGAACTGAAGAAAATTCCGAAGGCAAAAAGAGCAGAGTCGATTGATGATGTGGAAAAGCTTGTAAAGATCAAAGACGTGGAAAAGCGTCTGATCAAGAATCTGTCCAAAGGATACCGGCAGAGAGTCGGACTGGCGCAGGCAGTCTTAGGTTATCCGGAAGTTATTATATTAGATGAGCCTACAGTAGGCTTAGACCCGAAACAGATTATTGAAATCCGTGATCTGATTCAGAGTCTTGGAAAGAAGCATACTGTAATTTTAAGTTCCCATATTCTTTCGGAAGTCCGGGCAGTATGTGATTACATATTTATTATTTCCCATGGAAAATTAGTTGCATCGGAAGAAACAGAAGAACTGGTAGAGCGGATGTCCGGTGGACAGGTAATAGAGCTTAAGTTAAAAGCTGAAGAAGAAAAAATAAAAGAAGTTTTTGCAGATGCAGAACATATTACTGCAGTAGAAACGAAAGAACTGCCGGAGGATGGAGTTACTGAGGTGACTGTAACGGCAGAAAAAAATAAAGATGTCAGAGAAGAGATTTTTCATATTTGTGCAGAAAGTGATATGCCGATTTTGGAAATGATAAACGGTGGTAAATCGCTGGAAGATATCTTTCTTGAACTTACATCAAAGGAGGAAGAATAATGCGTGCAATATGGAAAAGAGAATTAAAATCTTATTTTCAGACGGTGACCGGATGGCTTTTTATTGCAGCAACACTGGCACTGTTTGGCCTTTATTTTTATGTATACAATATGTATTATGGTTCGACAGATATCAGCAGTACTTTATCAGCAGTAACGTTTCTGTTTCTGGTTACTGTGCCGATTCTTACGATGCGTACCCTGGCAGAGGAGCGGAAGAATAAGACAGACCAGCTGATTTTAACTTCGCCGGTATCAGTAGAAAAAGTGGTTCTGGCAAAATATCTCGCCACCGGAACCGTATTTACCATCAGTGTAGCGGTTATGTGTCTGGCACCGTTAATTATGTCAGCATATGGAAACGTTGCTTTTGCAAAGAGCTATGTGGGAGTACTGGGTTTCTGGTTATATGGTATGACCTGTATTGCCATTGGAACCTTTGTATCTTCACTGACAGAAAGTATTGTAATTTCTGCAGTATTAACCTTTGTATTTCTCTTTGTGGGATATCTGATGACCGGAATTACCAATCTGATTTCACAGAATGGAAATATTATTACAAAGATTTTAGGCTGTTATGATTTGACAAAACACATGGATATGCTGATGCAGGGAATTCTTGATGTATCCGGCATTGTATATTATATTTCCATGATTATCCTGTTTTTGTTCCTGACGGTACAGTCCATACAGAAGCGTCGCTGGAGTATGAGCAGTAAGAAATTAAAGCTTGGCGTATTCAGTTCTGCCATGGTTGTGATCGGAATCGTGGTTACAGTTGCAGTAAATCTTGTAGTAAATGCATTGCCATCTTCCATTACGTCTATTGATTTGACAGCACAGAAGATGTATTCCATTTCTGATGATACAAAAGAGATTCTTCATAATCTGGATGAGGATGTCACAATTTATGTTCTGGAAGCGGAAGGAAATATGGATGATACTCTTGCAACGACATTAAAGCGTTATGAAGGCGAATCTTCCCATATTTCGGTAGAATATAAAGACCCTTCCGTTTATCCGAATTTTTACCGGGATTATACGGATGATACATCTATCACCAGAAAGAGTCTGATTGTAGAAAGCAGTAAACGTTCCAAAGTAATTAATTACAGCAATATTTATGAGACCAGTATAGATTACAGTACTTATAGCAGCCAGACTACAGGTTATGATGGAGAGGGACAGCTTACCAGTGCCATTTCCTATGTCACATCGGATGAAATGCCGGTTATGTACGAACTGCAGGGACATGGTGAGACAGCATTGAACGGTAATTTTAAAGATGCTATTGAGAAAGCAAATGTCACATTAAACAGCCTCAACCTGATGCAGGCAGACAGCATTCCGGAAGATGCACAGGCACTTATTATCAATGGACCGACCTCTGATTTTTCATCCGATGATGCGTCAAAAGTAATTGATTATATCAATAAAGGTGGCAAACTTTTTGTAACGCTATCTTATACAGATGCTGATATGAGTAATTTTTATTCGGTTTTAAATGAGTTTGGCATCACTGCAGTAGAAGGAATGGTGATGGAGAGCAATACCGGTTCTTATTATCAGGCACCATATTATCTTTTACCAAATGTAGAAAGCAGTGCGCTGACTTCCGGTGTGGATGGTTATGTATTTACACCGTATGCAGTAGGTCTTACCTATAATACCGATACCGAAAATGTAACCTATACACCTTTACTTACCACTTCGGATGCAGCGTACAGTAAGACAGATGCTACAAGCTCCTTAGAGCAGACGGAGGATGATATTGCAGGACCGTTTACGGTAGGATTAAAGGCGGAAAAAACCATGGATGATACAAGCGCAGATATTCTTGTATATTCTTCCATGAGCATGTTTATGGATGATGCAGACAGTATGGTATCCGGAAATAATTTATCCGTATTTTCAAAATCCATTGCAAGCTATATTCCGGAAGACAGCGGTTCAGCAGTTGTGATTCCGGTCAAAGAATATGACAGCAGTACCCTGACCGTACCGGCTTCGGTTGTCATTGCATCAGCTGTAATCGGCATTGCAGTAATTCCGTTATTGCTTCTTGCAATCGGTATCGTAATCTGGATGAGAAGGAGAAAGAAGTAATGAAGAAACAGAAAAAACAGTTGATTGCTTTATGCATCCTGCTTCTTATCTGTATTGTTGCATGGGTTAGCCTGACGAAGTGGAATAAAAGCCAGGAACAGAAAAAACAGGAAGAGGAAGAAGCATCCAAAGTTATGGTGACAGACATTTCAACAGAAGATGTAAAAGCATTTTCTTATCAGTATAATAATGAGACACTGTCTTTTGTAAAAGAAGATGACACCTGGTATTATGAGGCAGATAAAAGCATTGCATTAGACCAGGATGCCGTGGAAACATTGGTTACCACCGCAGCACAGTTTACAGCAGACCAGGAAATCAGGGATTATGAGGACTTGTCAGAGTATGGACTTGAAACGCCGTCAAATACCATTACACTGACGACAGGGGATGGAACAACAACACTTCTGATTGGAAATAAAAATGACATGCTGAGCCAGTATTATGTAAAGACGGATCAGTCTGACAGTATTTATCTGGCAGGAAGTGCAGTATATACCACTTATCAGAAAGGAATCGCGGATTTGACTGCAGCAGAAAGCACAACCGAAATTGCGGAATAAAAGGATTGACAAGTAAAATATCCATTGGTAAAATATATGAGAAAGTGTGGAAGAGAAATAGTAATCATTGGAAGCCTTCAGAGAGAAAACGGCAGGTGAGAGTTTTTGACGGAAGATGATGAACCAGTCTTGGAGCTGCATATCCAAGCAGAAGTGAAGGTATGTCGGGTTCTCCCGTTACAGAGAGAAGGCATAAGAAGATGTGCCGGAGTGCAGGAGCAGTCCTGAATTTAGGTGGTACCACGGATGAAACATTCGCCCTAAGCTAAATCATAGCTTAGGGCTTTTATATTGCTTTAAGCAGATGAGTTGCAAGAATAGAAAAAGGAGATAAGAAAATGAAACTGGAAAAATTAGTTGGTGACCGGTTTAAAGAGAGACCGGCAGATTGTGTGATTGACAGTCATGCACTTATGGTAAAAGGTGGATACATCAAATATGTGGCAAATGGTATCTATTCTTCATTCCTGCCATTAAAGAGAATTACACGTAAGATTGAGCAGATTCTTCGTGAAGAGATGGACAAGGTAGATGGACAGGAAGTACAGTTCCCGGTTGTTATGCCTGCATCTATCTGGGAAGAATCCGGAAGATATGAAAGCATCGGAGACGAGCTGCTTCGTTTTACAGACAGAAACGGTGCCAAGATGGTACTTGGTATGACCCACGAAGAAGCAGCCGTGCAGCTGGTTCGTGAGTATGCACAGAGCTATACCAAATATCCTTTTATGATTTATCAGATTCAGACCAAATTCCGTGATGAAGCAAGACCTCGTGCTGGATTAATCCGTGTGAGAGAATTTACCATGAAGGATGCATATTCCTTCCATACCAGCCAGGAAGATTTGGAGCAGTATTATCAGAGAGTACACAAGGCATATGAGCGTATTTTTGAAAGAGCCGGTATTCCGGAAGTAGTATCCGTTGCATCTGATTCCGGTATGATGGGCGGAAGTCTTTCCCATGAGTTTATGCTTCTTACTCCGATTGGAGAAGATTCCATTGTACTTTGTGATGATTGTGGATACAAAGCAAATATGGAAGCTGCAGAAAATATTTCTGACATTCCAAGAGCCGCAGAATCAGCAGAACTGGAAAAGGTTCATACACCAAATATCCATACCATTGAAGATATCTGTGAATTCTTTGGCGATAAGACAAACAACTCCTGTAAAGCAGTTGTTTATCAGAAAAATTCAGATGACAGCTATGTGGTTGTATTTATCCGTGGCGATCTGGAAATCAATGAGACCAAGCTTGTTAATTATCTTGGTGATCAGATTCATGCGGCTGTTATTACAGAAGAGTGCGGATTAAATGCAGGCTATATCGGACCAGTTGGCTTACATATCAATGCACCTCATGTGGTTTTATATGATAAGTCTCTGGAAGGAAGAAATAACTTATCCTGCGGAGCAAATGAAGAGGAATACCACTTCAAAGGACTTGATATGGAGCGTGATGTAAAAGACGCAGAATATCATGATTTTGCTAAGGTATACGAAGGTGGAATCTGCCCGAAATGTGGTAAGAAGACCGTCCGTATTTCTAAAGGTATTGAAGTGGGAAATATCTTCCAGCTCGGAACCAAATATACCAAGTCCATGAAGATGACTTATGTAGATAAAGATGGTGAGAGACAGACTCCAATCATGGGCTGCTATGGAATCGGTGTCGGAAGACTTGCTGCTGCTGTATGTGAAGCCCATCATGATGAGTATGGTCCAATCTGGCCAAAAGAAATTGCTCCATGGCAGGTCCACCTTTGCGCAGTAAGACCGGATAATGAAGAAGTAAAGTCTTTTGCTGATGATTTATATGAGAAAATGCAGAATGCCGGTATTGAAGTTATCTATGATGACCGTACCGTAAGTGCCGGCGTTATGTTTGCAGATGCAGACCTTCTTGGAATTCCACTTCGTGTTATCGTAAGTCCTAGAAATATGAAGCAGGGAATCGTTGAAGTGACATCCCGTGATAAGACCTTAAAGGAACAGGTTCCGGTAGAAAACGTATTTGAAGAGATTCAGAAATACTTATAAGAAGAGATTAAAAATAGCATATTGTGAATGATATGAGAAGAACTCCTGCCGGTTGGAAAACAATCAGCAGAAGTTCTTTTTATGCGAGTAGCGAGAAAAATCGCATGCCTGCATGCAGATTTGGCGAGCACTGTGATAACTCGAGAAACTCGCAAAGCGTGTTTTTCGTAGTTAGTGCGTCTGTTTATTGATATAGCTTGTCTTAAATTTTGAATACATAATCTTCTGGCTGCGGTACAGTCCGTAATAGCCGGAGAGCATATAGCTGAATGCAATCGCAAGAAGCAGGAATGGCATTGCAGCGAAACCGAACATTTCAAAGCTGATCAGCAAAGAAGTAATCGGGCTGTTGGTGACACCACAGAAAATGGCGGCCATACCGATGGCGGCACATAAGGTTGGGGAGAAACCGGTCAACGTTCCAAAGAGACAGCCGAAGCTTGCACCGATAAAGAAAGTAGGAACAATTTCGCCACCTTTAAAGCCGGCACCAAGGGTCAGGGCGGTAAAAATGATTTTTAAAAGAAAAGCTTCCGGAGCCACTGTGCCGTCAAAACATTTGGAAATAATATTAACGCCGGTTCCATTGTAATCCTGATTACCTACCAGAAGGGTGAGGAGAATAATGATGCAGCCGCCTGCCGCAGCACGAAGGTAAGGATTTTTGATAAATTTACGGTAAATGGCTTCACTGTAATGTAAGGAAATACAGAACAGGATACTGACCAATGCACATAAAACGGCAAGAATCGTTACGGTAACTGCAGAAGAAATTCCAAATTCCGGAATGTCTAAAATAGCAAAGGACGGCGGCGCAATCTGAAAGTGTAATGCCAGACCATGTGCTACTAAAGCAGAGATAACGCATGGCACTAATGCAGAATAGTGCATGATGCCGACACTGACTACTTCCAGCGGAAAAATAGCGGCAGCCATCGGTGTTCCGAATAAGGCGGAAAAAGCAGCACTCATGCCGCACATAATCATAATATGTTTATCTTTTTCATCAAAACGGAAAAGTCTTCCGAGAGAATTTCCGATGCTTCCGCCAAGCTGAAGTGCTGCACCTTCCCGGCCGGCAGAACCACCAAAGAGGTGTGTGATTAAGGTGGAGATAAAAATAAGCGGAGCCATACGCAGTGGAATTTCATCCCCGGAATGGATGGCGGAAAGCACCAGGTTGGTTCCAGTATCCTTTTCATCATGGAGAAGATGATAGAGCAGTATAATCATGATTCCACCCAGCGGAAGAAAGAAGATGAGCCATGGATAAGCAGTTCTTGTATCGGTGACCCATGTCATGCCAAAGTAAAAGGCAATTCCCACCATACCGATGAGAAGACCGGACAGAATAGAAAAAATAATCCATTTTATGGCGGTACGCAGACGGCGTAGATTGTGTTTGATTTTATGTATCACAAGTTCTTTGGTAACTGGTTCATTCATGATGTAGTAACTCCTTTTTATATAAAGTAAATATTATAAGCAGAAATTGTTTGTATTTTTTGAAAAATATATATTCTATAAGAAATAGTAGCATTCTGGAAATAAATTTACAAGATGAATGAAGAGATAAATGAAGAGAATTTTATTTGCAAAAAATAACCGGGGTGACTATAATAAGTGAAGGCTTTCTATAAAATCTGGAAATCACAGGCAATGGAGGAAGAAAGATGGAATCAGAAATCAGGATACGCCGGCAGATGATAGAGATTGGAAAAAGAATTTATCAGAGCGGAATGGTAGCTGCCAATGATGGTAATCTTTCTGTGCGTATATCAGAGAATGAAATTTTGTGTACGCCAACCGGAATATCCAAAGGATATATGACGGAAGAATGTTTATGTAAGATAAATCTGCAGGGAGAAGTCTTATCCTGTCAGGATGGGTTCCGCCCGTCTTCTGAAATGAAGATGCATTTGAAAGTATATGAAAAACGTCCGGATGTAAGAGCAGTTGTACATGCGCATCCGCCATATGCCACAACCTTTGCGATTGGCGGTCAGGCATTAAATCGTGCAATCATATCAGAATCCATTGTAAGTCTTGGCTGTGTGCCGGTAGCAGAATATGGTCTGCCGTCTACGCAGGAAATACCGGATGCCATTGCACCATATCTTGACTATTTTGATGCGTTGCTCTTAGCACATCATGGGGCACTGACTTATGGAAAGGACCTGACGGAAGCTTATTACCGGATGGAGTCGGTAGAATTATATGCAAGACTTCTTTACCAGAGTAAAATGATGGAAATGGACCGGGAGTTGGATGCAGATACGGTACACAAATTATGTCTGATGCGGGAAAAGGCAGGAATGAAGAATCCGGAAACAGTCTGTAGCAGTAAGAAATTATTATTTGAAAGCTGCCATGAGTGTATCCGCAGGAAAAATCTTTTGCCAGATGGATAGAAAAGAAAACGTTTGGCAGAAGGCAGCATTTTATAAGCAAGAAAAAGTTATTACAGAGAATAGCAGGAAACAGAAAAAGGAGATTAGAAGATGACAATAGAAGAAAGAGTAAAATTAGCAGAAGAAAAACACCACAGCGGATATAACTGTGCACAGGCAGTATTATGCAGTTACAGTGATAAGCTGGGTATTGATGAAGAAACTTTATTCCGTCTGTCGGAAGGATTTGGCGCAGGGATGGCAGATATGCAGGGAACCTGTGGTGCAGCAACCGGAATGTATATGATTGCAGGAGCACTGGGAAGCTCGGGAGCAATTGAAAAGGGCATGACCAAAGGCAGAACATATCAGACGGTAAAGGGACTGACAGCAGCATTTGATGAAAAAAACGGCTCTCATATCTGTAAAGAATTGAAAGGAATTGAAACCGGAAAGGTTTTGCGGAGCTGCGATGGCTGTATTGAAGATGCAGTCCGTATTGCAGAGCGCTTGTTTTCATAGAAAAAACACAATTTCATGGTAAAAGTGCACAAAAATGGAATGCCAAAATTATATAAGTGTACAAAATGTTAAAAACCCCATTGCTATTTTTGAGTAATGGGGTTATATTATATATATCCACTGAAAACGTTACCGAGAACGTAACCAACTAGGTTTCAGACAAGTCGGTATACAGATTGGGAAAGAGGTTTTCAGGAAGGATAGCATATTATATTTTAGGAGGATGTACTATGAAAAGAAAATTAGTATCTCTTATGTTAGTTGTATCTATGACAGCAGCTATGGTTGCTGGATGTGGAAGCGACGACAAGAAAACAGCTGACAATAATGCAGCAGGAACAGAGAAGACAGATGACAGCAAAGAAGCAGCAAGTGGTTCTGTTTACTACTTGAACTTCAAACCAGAACAGGATCAGCAGTGGCAGGATCTTGCAAAAGCTTATACAGATGAGACTGGTGTTCCAGTTGAAGTTGTTACAGCAGCATCTGGTACATATGAAGAGACTTTAAAGTCTGAGATAGCTAAATCTGATGCACCTACACTTTTCCAGGTAAACGGACCGGTTGGTCTTGCAGCATGGAAAGATTACTGCGCAGACTTATCAGGAACAGATGTTTATTCACATGTTAAGAGTGATGACTTTGTACTGAAAGATGGAGACGAAGTAAAAGGTATCGCATATGTACTTGAGACTTATGGTCTTATTTACAACAAAACCGTATTAAACGCATATTGCGGAATGGACGGAGCTAAAGTTACTTCTATTGATGAAATCAACAGCTTCGCAAAATTAAAAGAAGTAGCAGATATTATTGGCATAGGACTTCCTCTTGTAAAATATAGGATAGGAAAAGCAAAAGAATTGTTGAGTGTTTATCTG
>OHOR01000716.1_pt1 | contig 13251 bp, 10 predicted proteins | sample 1569911 | NCBI WGS metagenome assembly OHOR01 (sample SAMEA3879517, study PRJEB24766) | human gut metagenome | biome: human-associated habitat; feature: feces | place: USA | collected 1985/1987
AATCGCTACGATTGCTGATACCAAAGGCCCGGAAATGCGCCTGGGCATGTTTGCCGAAAGCAAAATCGAGCTGAACGAGGGCGATGATTTCTGCCTGACTACCGAGGATTATCTGGGCGACCGCCATATGGCACACGTTAATTATGCAGGTCTGCCGCAGGAGGTAGAAATCGGCAGCAATATTCTGCTGGCCGACGGACTGCTTTCCCTAAAGGTTGTACGCATTGACGGCTGCAGAATTTATACCAAGGTGGTCAACGGCGGCGAGCTCAGCTCGCGTAAGCGTGTGGCCTGCCCCGGTATCGAGCTGAAGCTGCCGTTTTTGTCGGAGCAGGACAAGGCAGATATTCTTTTTGCTGTCGAGCATGATATGGATTACATTGCGGCATCCTTCGTGCAGAAGGCCGATGATGTTATCGCTATCCGTAAAGTGCTTGAGGAAGCAGGCTCTTCCATCGGGATTATTTCCAAAATCGAAAACGAAGCCGGTGTGCAGCATATCGATGAGATTATCGGCGTATCCGACGGTATAATGGTTGCCAGAGGCGACCTGGGCGTAGAGATTCCGACCGAGGATGTGCCGCTGGTGCAGAAGGATATTATTGCACGCTGCAATAAGGCTGGAAAGCCAGTTATCACGGCTACGCAGATGCTGGAAAGCATGATTAACAGCTATCGTGCAACGCGTGCCGAGGCCAGCGACGTTGCCAACTCTATTTTCGACGGCAGCGACGTTATTATGCTGAGCGGCGAAACTGCCAGCGGCAAATATCCGCTGGAGGCGGTGCAGACGATGGCTAAGATTGCCGTTCGCACGGAAAATGCGCTTGATTATGTGCATATCTTCCAAAAGAAGGGCATCAGCGAGCGCATCCATTCTACCGACGCTATCAGCCATGCTACCGTACAGATTTCTCAGGAAATAAAGGCCGATACTATTCTTACGATTACCGAATCAGGCTTTACGGCACGTATGATTGCCAAATATAAGCCTCAATGTACTGTTGTTGCTGTATCACGTTTGCCTGAGCGTGTGCGTGCGATGCAGCTTTATTGGGGTGTGCTGCCGCTTTTGGGGCCATACTCCACAAATACTGATGAAATGATTGAGCTGTCTTTGCAGTGTGCTTTGCATCACTCCGTAATCAAGGACGGCGCATCTGTTGTTATAACTGCCGGCGTGCCTATCGGTACTCCGGGCAGTACAAATCTGATTAAGGTGGTTACAGTGGGTACAAAGCTGCTCAGCGGTACCGGTATCGGCAGCAAGACTGCCACCGGCCGTATCTGCGTAGGCAGAACTGCGGCAGACTTCAAGGACAAGCTCCAAAAGGGCGATATCCTTGTAGTTGATGTGCTGAATGACGAGTTTGTACCGCAGGCTGCTGCCAAGGCAGCAGCAATTATCGCTGAAGAGGGCGGACTGACATCCTCCACCGCCATTGTTGCCGTAACCTGTGGCCTGCCTGTCATTGTAGGCGCGGAGAAAGCAACATCCAAGCTGGCCGACGGTTTGCTGGTAACGGTGGATCCTGTTTCCGGTGATGTCTACGAAGGCGATATTAACCTGTAGAAATATGCTAACAGAACTTATTTTAGAAACATGTATTGCTCTGCGTGACGGCAGAGAACAAAACGCCTGCACAGCTTTTTCGGGTATTATTGCTGAAGCAGCAGATAATGAAGCATTACAAGCAATCAGCTGCTGTCTGCTGGTGGCCTTACGCCACCGGCAACGGCAGCTTTTTGCGGCTTGGATGCAGGCAAGCAGGCCGCGTCTGGAGCAGCTGCTGGTCAATCCGCAGCTGGCGCATCAGGGCGGCAGCGTTCTGTTGCGGCTGACGTTTGCCGTGTGCGACAGGCGTTTGGCTGAGGTGCGTCCTATGCTTGCACTGCTGGTGCGGCGCTGGCTGCGGACGCAAGCCGACAATACTGCAGTGCTGCAGGAATTTATGGGCGAATGGCTCAGTCTGGCGGCGCGCATGGCACGCAGGCGGTGGCGCGAGGAAACCGCGTTTCTGTTGCGTGAGGCCGGGAGCTGGCTTTTAAAGCAGCAGGACTTGCAACGGTGGGCGTGGAGCCTGCAGCAGCTGCAGCTGCATTTCGTCGTGTATGCACGTTGGGACGGCTTTGACAAAGCCTGCAGGATTTACAGAGAACTGACGCTTCTGTACCGTATAATGCTGCGGCGTGTGCCGAAGGCACAGCCTGAGCGGCAGACAGCGCTTCTGCAGCTGCTTTTGCGTCACCTGCGTGATGTAACCGCCAACGTATCACGTTCGGCGATGCTGGATGATGCGGATATCTTCCGCCAATGGTACAGCTTTTTCTGGCAGCTGACTGCCGATGACAAGCGCGCCAGGGAGGAGCTGCTGCGTCTGCTGCAGCTTGCAATCACCTATTGGCATCAGACTATGCCCAAAACCAGCCGTAAGCAGGCAGCATTTCTTAAGGATTTGCTGCAGCCGAATCTGATTGACGGGCAATACGCATTGTTATTACAAAAAATTATATAAATCCTGAAGACAGGAGGTAGAAAATATGTCAAAGATTGTCGTAGTAGGTAGCTGTAATATTGATATTACTGTTGAATGTGACCGCTGGGTGCATCCCGGAGAAACTATTTTCGGCAACCGCCTGACCGTTTCTCCCGGCGGCAAGGGTGCCAACCAGGCTGTTGCTGCAGCCCGCCTGGGAGCAGATGTTATGATGGTAGGCTGCATCGGTGATGATGTGTACGGTCAGCTTGTATTGAAGGCTTTAAAGGAAAACAACGTTGATTCCACCTATGTGAAGGTGCTGCCGGGTGAAAACAGCGGTACCGCACACATTACCGTAGCGGAGGACGATAACACGATTATCGTTATCAAGGCTGCCAATGACCTGGTATCCCCGTCGCTGATTGATGAAGCGTGGGAAGACATCAGCAAGGCAGATATGGTGCTTTTGCAGCACGAAATCCCTGCCGCTACCAATGCCTATGTCATTGAAAAATGCGCAGCGCACGGTGTACCTGTGCTGCTGAACCCCGCACCTGTTGCTCCGGTGCCGCAGGCTCTGCTGGATAAGATTACTTACCTGACTCCCAACGAGCACGAGGCAGCAACATTGTTTGCCGGTAAGGGCAAGGCGGATATCCTTGATCAGAACCAGGGCAAGGTGATTATGACGCTGGGCAGCAAGGGTGTTGCCTATGCAGAAAAGGGACAGGTTATTACTGTTCCCGGCTTTAAGGTAAAGCCGGTTGACACTACGGGTGCAGGCGACACCTTTAACGGTGCCTTTGCTGTTGCCCGTGCAAATGGCAAATCCATGCAGGAAAGCATCAGCTTTGCCAATGCTGCCGCAGCTCTTTCGGTGCAAAAGCTGGGAGCACAGGGCGGTATGCCTTATTTACATGAAGTAGAGGAGATGCTTAAATAATGCAAAAGGGTGGAATGTTAAACAGCTCTATTGCGAAGGTGCTGGCTGATTTGGGCCACACCGACACTATCGTTATTGGTGACTGCGGTCTGCCTGTGCCTGCAGGCGTGCAGAAAATCGACCTGGCTCTGAAGCCGGGAACTCCTTCCTTCCTGGAGGTTGTTGAGGAAGTAGCCAAGAATATGGTTATCGAAAAGGTAGAAATTGCAGCGGAAATGGAAGGCAGAAATCCTGCTGTCTACGGCGCTATGAAGCAGCTTTTCACTGAAGAGCAGTGGATTATCGATGCAGATCACGAAGCCTTCAAGGAGGCAACTAAGCATGCAAAATGCATTATCCGCACCGGCGAAATTACTCCTTTTGCCAATGTGATTCTGCACAGCAATGTTTTCTTTTAAAAATTAGCGTAAGGTAGGAATAAGGAAAAGTATGGAGATTGAATTAAGAAATATCCATAAGGCCTTTGGTTCTAATGAGGTGCTCAAGGGTGTTGACCTAAAGCTTAAAAGCGGTGAGGTACACGCTCTGATGGGTGAAAACGGTGCCGGCAAATCAACACTGATGAATATCCTGACGGGTATTCACAAGCAGGATAAGGGACAGATTTTTGTCGACGGCAAGGAAATCAGCTTCAAAAATCCTCTGGAGGCAGAAGCTTACGGCATCGCCTTCATCCATCAGGAGCTGAATATCTGGCCGAACCTGAGCATTCTGGAAAACCTGTTTTTGATGCACAGCGTAACCAACGGCATGGGTATCCTGGATTTTAAGGCTATGCGTGCTATGGCAGAGCAGAAATGCCGTGAAATTGAAATTGAGCTGCCGCTGGATATGGAAGCCGGCGAATGCTCGGTAGGACAGCAGCAGATGACGGAAATCGTTCGTAACCTTCTGCTGGATGCCAAGGTTGTTATTATGGACGAGCCTACGGCGGCGCTGACCGAAAGAGAAACAGAAAAGCTCTTTGAGGTTATGCGCTCCCTGAAAAAACGCGGTGTAGCAATGGTGTATATTTCGCACCGTATGGAAGAGGTTACACAGAACTGCGACACGATTACCGTTATGCGTGACGGCGTATCCGTTGCAACCAAGCCTGTTAAGGAATACAGCATGGAGCAGATTGTCCGCGATATGGTAGGACGCTCCATTACGGAATTTTATCCCGACCGCCGCAATAAGCCGGGCGAGGTGCTGCTGGAGGTTAATCACTTTGAGCAGCCGGGAGTTTTCCATGATATTAACTTTAACCTGCGCAAGGGCGAGATTTTGGGCTTCGCCGGCCTCATGGGCAGCGGCCGTACCGAAATCATGCGCGCCGTTTTCGGCGTTGATCCTCATGCAGGCGGCGAGCTGGTTTTCAAGGGCGAGCCTTTGAAGATTACCAAGCCTGAGGATGCTATTAAGGCAGGATTGGGCTTCGTAACCGAAAACCGCAAAACAGAGGGCCTGATTCTGGACTTCTCCATTTTGCGTAACATTGCTCTGCCGAGTGTTGACAGCTTTGCCAAAAGCGGTGTCATCAATTTTAATATTCTTAATGATTTTGCCGATAAAATGGCAAAAAAGCTGGGCGTAAAGACCAGCAGCCTGGACCTTGAGGCCGGTGCGTTGTCCGGCGGTAACCAGCAGAAAGTGGTTATTGCCAAATGGGTTGGCAGGCACCCGGAGGTCATTATTATGGATGAGCCTACCCGTGGTATCGACGTAGGTGCAAAACGCGATATATATGAGCTGATGAACGAGCTTACTGCAAGTGGCGTTTCGATTATTATGGTTTCTTCGGAGCTGCCGGAGGTATTGGGCATGAGCGACCGCATCGTCGTTGTCCACGAAGGCCGCATTGCCGGCGAACTGCTGCACGATGAATCAGACCAGGAAAAAATCATGACACTTGCAACGGGAGGGCAATAAAAATAATGGATGTAAAAGCAATCTTAAAAAAATCCGGTTCCATAATCGGACTCATTGTGTTGTTTGTGGTCATTTCCTGCCTTAACAGCAGCTTTATCGATCCCAGCAACCTGAAAAACCTGCTGCGTCAGGTTTCTATCAATGCCTTAATTTCCTTTGGCATGACCTTTGTTATCTTAACCGGCGGTATTGATTTGTCCGTCGGCAGTATTCTGGCGCTTTCCAGTGCACTCATGGGCAGCTTTATCAAGGGCGGTATGGATCCTGTATTCGGTATCGTGCTGGCCTGCCTCATCGGTGCTGTACTGGGCAGTGTCAACGGCCTGGTAATTACCTACGGCAAGGTGGCGCCCTTTATCGCAACCCTGGCGACCATGACCATTTTCCGTGGTCTGACTTTGGTATATACCAACGGCAACCCTATCAGCAGCCTGTCCGAGGATGACCGCTTCCTTGAATTCGGCCAGGGCTATGTTGCCGGTCTGCCGGTTCCTGCCATTATGATGCTGATTATGTTTTTTATTTTGTGGTTCATCCTGCACAAAACTCCGCTGGGACGCAAAACCTATGCTGTCGGCGGTAATGAGAAGGTTTCCTTCATTGCAGGTATCAAAATCAACCGCATTAAAATATTTGCTTATACCGTAACAGGTTTCCTTTGCGGTATGGCAGGCGCTATTCTTACCAGCCGTCTGAACAGTGCTCAGCCTACTGCCGGTACCGGCTATGAGCTGGATGCTATCGCAGCTGTAGTATTGGGCGGCACCAGTCTTTCCGGCGGTAAGGGCCGCATCTTCGGTACCATTATCGGTGCGCTGATTATTGGCACTCTGAACAATGGTCTGAATATCTTAAACGTATCCAGCTTTTACCAACAAGTTGTCAAAGGTATTGTAATTTTGCTGGCTGTGCTGATGGACAGAAAGAAAAACTAAGCGTGATGCGGACGTAAAGCACCATCCGGTGCTTTTCAGCCGCAGCCTGCTTAATTCAGATTTTTGTCCGCATAGTAATTTCTAATTCCGGGAGGTATTTTCTCACATGAAAAAAATTTTATTGGTATTAACCTGCATTGTAGCAATGGCTATGATGATTGTCGGCTGCGGCGGCAGCGACAAGAAGGATGCTGCAAAAGGCAACGACAAGAAAATCACCGTTGGCTTCTCCGTATCCACTCAAAACAATCCGTTCTTCGTTTCCCTGGCTAAAGGCGTAGAAGCTAAGGCTAAGGAGCTAGGCGTAACCGTAAAGGTTGTTGACGCTCAGAACGACCCTGCAAAGCAGGCTAATGATATTGCTGACCTGCTGCAGCAAAACATCAGCGTTCTGCTGGTTAACCCTGTTGACTCTGATGCAATTTCTACATCCGTAAAGGCTGCCAACAAGGCTAACATCCCTGTTATCTGCCTCGACCGCAGTGCTAACCAGGGTGATGTAGCATGCCTGGTTGCTTCCGATAACGTAAAGGGCGGCGAAATGGCTGCTGATTACATTATCAAAAAGCTGGGCGAAAAGGTTAAGGTTGCTGAGCTGGAGGGTATCCCCGGTGCCAGCGCTTCCCGTGAACGCGGCGAAGGCTTCCACAAGCTGGCTGACAGCAAGCTGACCGTTGTTGCTAAACAGACTGCTGAATTTGACCGCAGCAAGGGCCTGACTGTAGCAGAAAACATGCTGCAGGCTAACCCGGACATCAAAGCTATTTTCGCTCAGAACGACGAAATGGCTTTGGGTGCAATCGAAGCTGCTAAGAGTGCCGGCAAGCAAATCTTCATCGTTGGCTTTGACGGCACTGCTGACGGCGTAAAGGCTGTAGAAAGCGGCGCTATGAGCGCTACTATCGCTCAACAGCCGGAAATCATGGGCCAGCAAGGTCTGGAAGTAGCTGTTAAGGCTGCTAAAGGCGAAAAAGTAGAAGCTAAGATTTCTGCTCCGCTGAAGCTCATCGAAAAGAAATAATAGCCGCTTAATTTATATTAACCTGACAACTTGAAGCAATAATGCCTCTGCGCGTTCGCGTGGGGGCATTTTGTTATGGTGAAAGCTGATACATTTTTGTGAGTGGTATTTACAAAATTATTTGCCGCACTTGACAAACAGCGCTGCATTTTATATACTAACAGTTAAGCTAAGAAGAAGAGTAGTAATCTGCAAACTCAGCGAGCCGTGACAGTGTAAGGCGGCAAAGGCGGATGAAGGCGCTTTGGAGCTGTAATAGTATATTGATTGAGGCGGGCTGCAGTTATTGCAGTCAAGCAGGGTGGAACCGCGGAGTTTGAGCTGTATGCACTCCGTCCCTGTAACATTTAAGTTACGGGGACGCGGGTGCTTTTTTGTTTTTTCGGACAAAGCTGCTGCCATTGCCGTCTTTGTAACAAATATAGGAGGTAAAACATGGATTTTCAGACAATTATTTTGAAGCTGCAAAAATTCTGGGCAGGCCAAAACTGCATTATGGCACAGCCCTATGACATCGAAAAAGGCGCAGGCACAATGAACCCGTCTACCTTTTTACGCGTACTCGGACCTGAGCCCTGGCGTGTGGCTTATGTAGAGCCTTCCCGTCGTCCGGCAGACGGCCGTTACGGTGATAACCCGAACCGTCTGTTCCAGCATCATCAGTTCCAGGTTATCGTAAAGCCCTCTCCGGAAAACATTCAGGAGCTGTACCTGCAGAGCCTGGCTGAGCTTGGCATTCATCAGGAGGAGCATGATATCCGCTTTGTAGAGGATAATTGGGAATCTCCGACTCTGGGCGCTTGGGGCCTGGGCTGGGAGGTTTGGCTGGATGGTATGGAAATCACCCAGTTCACCTACTTCCAACAGGTAGGCAGCATTGACGTTAAGCCTGTAACCGTTGAAATCACGTACGGCCTGGAGCGTCTGGCTATGTACATCCAGGGCGTAGAAAACGTATTCGATATCCAATGGGTTGGCGACATCACCTATGGTGACGTTTTCCACACCAACGAGGTAGAGCAATCCTTCTACAACTTCCAGGTAGCAGACACCGCGCTGCTGTTTGACCTGTTCGACAAATATGAAGCAGAAGCTAAGCGCGTTATCGAGCTTGGTTATATCCGTCCTGCTTATGACTACGTTCTGAAATGCTCCCATGCATTCAACCTGCTGGATTCCCGCGGAGCAATCAGCGTAAGTGAACGTACTGCCTACATCGGCCGTGTACGTGCGATGGCCCGCCTGTGTGCAAAGGCTTATGTAGCACAACGTGAAGAAATGGGCTTCCCGCTGCTCAAGAAAGGGGAGAATAAATAATGGAAAAATTACTTTTTGAAATCGGTACAGAAGAGATTCCTGCGAAATTTATGCCTGCCATTCTGGCACAATTAAAGGATTTGGCAGAAAAGAAAATGACTGAGCTGCGCATTCCCTTCGAAGCAGTTAAAACCTATGGCACTCCCCGTCGCATGACCTTCATTGCCAGCGGCGTTGCCGAGGCTCAGGAGGACAGCACTGTTGAGGCTAAAGGTCCTTCCGCAAAAATCGCTTTCGTAAGCGGCGCTCCTTCCAAAGCAGCTATCGGCTTTGCTCGCGGCCAAGGCGTTGACGTAAAAGAGCTCGTTGTTCGCGATGATTATGTATATGCTGTTAAGCATCTGGCAGGCCAACCGGTTAAGGATTTGCTGCCGGGCCTGCTGACTGATATCCTCACCAGCCTGAACTTCCCGAAAAACATGCGTTGGGCAGATCATGAATTCAAATTCGTCCGTCCGATTCGTTGGCTGGTTGCACTGTTCGGCGATGAAGTTATCCCTGTTGAAATTACCGGCGTAAAATCCGGCAAATTCAGCCGCGGTCACCGCTTCCTGCGTCCTTCCGCACTGGATAACGCTAAAGCTCATGAGTCCATCGGCGATGCTGCCAAGGCTTTGTTCGACACCGTAAAGAGTAAGGCTAAGAATGCAGTAGCTTCTGCTGCTATAGGCACCATCGGCGCTGTAGAAATCCCCGATGCAGATTCCTATGAAAAGGTTATGTATGACAACTACGTAATGGTTGACCAAGACGCTCGCCGTGAGCTGATTCGTCAACAGGTTACCGACCTGGCAATTGCCGAAGGCGGTCATGCAGAAATCAACGAGGACCTGCTGGAGGAGGTAAACTATCTGGTAGAATGGCCGACTGCTCTGTGCGGCAAATTCGAAGAGAAATTCCTTGCTCTGCCGAAGGAATGCATCATCACCCCGATGCGTGAGCATCAGCGTTACTTCCCGGTACTGGCAGAGGATGGCTCCCTGCTGAACAAGTTCATCACCGTCCGCAACGGCGGCAAGGAGCATCTGGAAATTGTTGCTCACGGTAACGAGCGCGTACTGCGTGCACGTCTGAGCGACGCTGAATTCTTCTTCAACGAAGACAGAAAACAAACTTTGGCTGATCGTCTGGAAAAACTCAAAACTGTTTCCTTCCAGGAAGGCTTGGGTAATATGAACGATAAGAGCAAACGTCTGGTACAGGCTGTTGATATGCTGGCTATGGCTATAAATGCCAAGGTTGATAAAGAAAAGCTGGAGCGTACTGCGCTGCTGTGCAAATGCGACTTGGTAACCGGCATGGTTATCGAATTCACCGAGCTGCAGGGCGTTATGGGCCGCGAATATGCTAAGCTCGACGGTGAAGCTCCTGAGGTTGCACTGGGGATTTACGAGCATTATCTGCCGCGCTTTGCCGGTGACGAGCTGCCGACTACCGATATCGGCCGTCTGACCGGTATTGCCGATAAACTGGACAACATCTGCGCTACCTTCAGCCGCGGTCTGGCTCCGACCGGCTCTCAGGATCCGTACGCACTGCGCCGTCAGGCTCTGGGCATCATCAACATTTTGCTGGACGGCAACTACCATGTATCACTGTACAAGGTTATCGCCGGTGCTCTGTACCTGCTGAACATCCCGGCAGAGGACACCAAAAAGCTCGTACCGCAGATTGCTGAGTTCATGAAACAGCGCCTGCGCAATATGCTGATGGATCAGGGCATCCGTTATGACGTAGTTGACGCAGTTCTAGCTGACCAGATGAACGACGACTTCACCGATCTTGTTGCCCGTGCTAAGGCTCTGAACAGCTTTGTTGCTTCCGCAGAGGCTCCGGCACTGATTCAGGCTGCAACCCGTGTTGCTAACCTGTGCAAGAAGATTGAAGAAGAATCCGCTATCAACCCGCAGCTCTTCGCTGTAGAGGCCGAAGGCGCTCTACACAATGCTGCTATGGCAGCCAGCAAGGAAGTGCTGGTTGCAGCAACTAAGTATGACTATGTTGCAGTTATGGCTGAAGCAGTTAAGCTGGTTGACCCGATCAACAAATTCTTCGAAGACGTTATGGTTATGGACGAGGACGTTCGCGTGAAGAACAACCGTCTGGCACTTTTGGCAGCAGTTAAGGATATTACCCATGCTGTAGGTGACCTGAGCGTTATCGTACAATAATAAAAACTAAGGAGATTAGTATAATGGAACAATTTAATGCAGAAGCAAAAGCACTTGTAGAAATGCAGAACGAATACGTTTTGCTCACCAGCAAAAACCCCAGCGAAATGTGCCACGATGATTTCATCCGCGCAGAAGAGCTGAACGTACAGATTAAGGACGCAACCAAGGTTATGGCTGCGTTGGCAATCGAATTTGCTGGCTACAAAAAAGACGAAAAAGGCCTGTGGGTAGAAAAATAATTCTCCCGCTGTGCTTTTTAACAGCCTTTGGGGCTTAAGACCATAGGCCTCGCGTGATTGTTTTTGTAATTTAACCGGTCTCTGATATGCTATTACATATAGCTGTCGGAGACCGGTTTTATTTTTTAGCTTTTTGAGTAATAAAAAAGTATCGGAGCCCCTGACCGTTATCGGTCGGGACTCCGACACTGAGAAAAGAAGTGTTTTATGAATGTAAGGCGACAGATGTTACAGCTTTGCCGTCCACAATCCGTGCAGATTGCAATAAGCATAAGCGGCGAGCGGATCTGCACCCTCGGCAAGAGCGAAAACAGCCTCCGGCTTGTCACCGGGCTTTAAGATATAGCGCTGACCGCCATGAGTTGTCTGCAGATAAATCCATTGGATGTAGTGCTTTTCAATCATGGGATGCTCCACGCTGCCTACAGCTACACGAACCGTGCTGCCATCAACAGTAATAACCGGCACATGCTTTTCCTGCGCTGCGTCTTCGGTGTTGGCAACAAGCTCCTGCATGGGCTTGCCGCAGCAGACAAGCTCGCCGCCGCCGTCCTGAATCAGGCCGACGATATTACCGCAAATACTGCATTTCAAAAATTTTACTGTCATTGTGCATCGCTCCTTTCGCAAAATAAAACCTTTATAGACCCGGAAACTCAATGTCCCTAACTTAATTATAGCTTATGTTATATGCAAAGTATATAGCTTTACAGAAAATGTTGCACACTTCTCACAATTACAGGAAAGATGCAAAGTGATATTTTGGTGTTATGTAGGCTGCGGAATTGATGTAAAGCATTATCTTAGCGTACTGCTGTTTCTTTGCAGGCTGTTTTTGTGATATAATTAGATATATATACAATAAAATCGAAAAGGTCAGGTGGAAATATATGAAGCAGATAATTCCTGTAAAACAGGGGGATAATATTACGTTAACTGTCAATGGTCTTGGCAGCAGCGGCGAGGGCGTTGGCAAGTACGAGGGCTTTACGGTCTTTGTCAAAGGTGCGCTGCCTGAGGAAGAGGTGCGCGTAACAATTACGCTGGTGAAGAAAAGCTATGCAGTTGGTGCGCTGGAGGAGATTGTCAAAGCATCTGCCGAGCGTGTGGAGCCTGCGTGCCTGGTGTACAAGGAATGCGGCGGCTGTCAGCTGCAGCATTTGAGCTATAAGGGACAGCTGGCGTGCAAGCGTCAGCAGGTGCAGGATGCGCTCACCAGAATCGGACATCTTAATTTAGAAGCATTGCCGGTGTTGGGGGCGGCGGAGCCGTGGAGCTACCGCAATAAGATGCAGTTCCCCGCGGCAACGGACACCGAAGGCGTGCTGCATATAGGCTGTTATGCGACGGCAACGCACAGCGTCGTAGATACGGATGCCTGCATGATTTCTAAAGAGGCGAACAACGCGATTATGAAAACGGTGCGCACCTGGATGCAGCATTATAACATCAGCGCATATGATGAAAAGACAGGCAAGGGACTCGTGCGCCATATTATGGGACGCGTGGGCGTGCACAGCGGCGAAGTGATGGCGGTTATTATTACCTCCGGCTATGAAATTCCGCATCGCGGCGTGCTCATTGAATGGCTGAAACGCTATGTTCCGGGACTTGTGAGCGTGGTGCAGAACATCAACAAAAAACAGACGAACGTGGTCATGGGCAGTAAAACTCGTGTGCTGTACGGACCGGAATCGATTAAGGACAGCTTGGGAAGCCTGAGCTTTCATATTTCTGCACAGGCCTTCTTCCAGGTGAACAGTGAGCAGGCCGAAAAGCTGTATAACAAGGCGTTGGAGTTTGCTGCGCTGAGCGGTAAGGAAACCGTAGTGGACGTTTACTGTGGTACAGGTACGATTTCTCTGTATCTTGCGCGTCATGCCAAACAGGTTTACGGTATCGAGATTGTGGCGCCTGCGATTGAAAACGCCAAGAAAAACGCTGAGGAAAATAAATGCGCTAATGCGGAATTTATCTGCGGTGATGCTGCGGTAGAGCTGCCGAAGCTGCTGGCTGGCGGCGTGCGTCCGGACGTTGTGGTGGTGGATCCTCCGCGTGCGGGCTGCGAGCAGAAGGTGCTGGCGGCGATTGCCAAGGTACAGCCTGAGCGCGTTGTCTATGTGTCCTGCAACCCTGCGTCCTTGGCGCGTGATTTGGCGTTTATGGAGCAGCATGGGTATAAGGCGATTGTAGCGCAGCCGGTGGATATGTTCCCGATGACGAGCCATGTG
>OHOR01000717.1_pt1 | contig 13237 bp, 8 predicted proteins | sample 1569911 | NCBI WGS metagenome assembly OHOR01 (sample SAMEA3879517, study PRJEB24766) | human gut metagenome | biome: human-associated habitat; feature: feces | place: USA | collected 1985/1987
TCACATTGACAATCAATTTGTTATAATTTTAAGCCTATTTCGCGACTGTCCCTATTTACGGTAGCGATACCGGAAGTGCTTTCACAAAAAATCATTAACCAGTATGAAAAAACTAACGCTTTTGTTGGTGTCTTTTTTCGCGGTTTTCGCTTTGGGCCTCACGGGTTGTAGCGACGACCCGGATGTGAAACAGGAGACACCAGTCATTAAGGCCTCGAATCCCGCAGACATCGCAGCCGTTGCGGGTAAGGTAACAGTACCTTACACCGTGGATTATGCCGTAGATGGTTGTTCTCTCGATGTGACGTGGGATGCGACTTGGCTGCACGATCTGTCGGTCAGTGCAGATAAATTCACTCTTCAGGCAGACGCCAATCCGGGTGCTGCGCGGGAAGCTAAACTCACGCTGACTTACCCGGAGGCAACGAGTGTGGAATTGACGGTTCGTCAGATGTCTGCTTCGGAGTCTATTTCGATCAGTCCGAAGACCTTGTCGTTCTCGTACAAGGGCGGCGAGGAGACTGTTACCGTTACCAGTTCGAAATCCTGGACGCTGGAAGGTAGCGCAGATTGGGTTGAGGCGGACAAGACGGAAGGCGAATCTGGCGAGAGCGTCGTGAAGTTTACGGTTTCTACGACCAATGAGACAGATGCGGCCAAGGAGGTGACATTCAATTTCGTAAGTGGCAGTGAGAAGGCCCCTCTCAAAATCCAGCAGAATCAGGAGGGGAAGCTCATCATCGACGAGGATTCGAAAACGATATCTGTGTCCAATACGGAGCAGAATGTAACGGTGAAACTTCAGACGAACATCGAGCCTGTGACGGCTACGATCGAGGAGGGAGTCGATTGGATCGAGGCTGTGGATACCCGCGCTATGATCGACAAGGAGTTCTCGTTCAAGGTGTTGGCGAATACGGAGGGTGGCCCGCGTGACGCGACGATTATCTTCAAGAATGCAGATGCTTCGGAGCATATCGTAATCAAGCAGGCGGGCAAGGAACTGACCTATCCTGCCGTGATTCCCGATAAGGTGCTGAAGACCTACATCATGACGAACTTCGATACGAATAAGGACGGTGAGATTTCGAAGGAAGAAGCCGAAGCGGTAAAGGCGATCGAGCTTACGGGGTCGGAGATCGCATCGATCGACGGTCTGGAATATTTCCCGAATTTGGAAACGGTCGATTTCACTACGCACCGTTTGTTAAAGGCCGATTTCTCGCAGTGTTATGCTTTGAAGGAGCTTAACCTGAGCAGCGGCGCCGGCCTTTCGTCGGTCGTGCTTCCTGCCAGCTTGGAAGAACTCTCCGTTATGTCGTGTAATAAGCTCAAAAAGATCGATCTTTCGGTTGCACCTAATTTGAAAAATCTCTATGCTTCGAGTGCTGGTTTCGTGGTCGCTCCCGATTTGAGCAAGAACACCAAGCTGGAAATCATCGGCTTCAGTTCGGCTAAATTCAGTACGATCGACGTTTCGAAGAACACGGAACTGAAGTCGCTGAATGTCGGCGGCGACGTGTTCAACAGTTTGGATGTTACGAACAATACAAAATTGACAAATTTGGCGGTAACGGGTACAATTACAACGCTCGATCTTACGAAAAGCGCACAGTTGGAAGTTCTGAATATCAGCAACACCAAGATTTCAGAGATCGACGTAACGAACTGTCCTTATCTGCGTTCGATCGACTTCGGCAGCACCCCGATCGTCGAGATCGACCTTTCGAGAAACCTGCTGCTGACTTCGGCATTGGCATATATGGCGAACTCCCTGAAAACGGTTTGGTTGAGTAAGGGGCAGACGATCGAGAGCACGTCGAATATCGAGAGCTTTATCCAATACAAGGATTATGAGGCAGGGCCGGATGCTATCGCTAACATCGAAGACGAAGCGTATAAGACTTATCTGCTGACTTTCGATAAGAACGGGGACGGTAAGCTCGACAAAACCGAGGTCGAGGCGATCACCGAGATCAATATCAAAGGTTTGGGTATTAAGTCCCTTAAAGGTGTGGAATATGTCAATTTCACGAATGTGCGGAAACTGGATTGCTCGGACAACGAGCTGACTGAGCTTCCTGTTGCCGGATTCTTCACCAATCTCGAGGAGATTGATTTTTCGAACAATCAACTGACCGGGCGAATCGAACTGAATAAATGTAAGAAGTTGCGTATTCTGAAAGGTAGCGGCAATATGCTCGAGGAGGTTGCTTTCGAAAACTCGGTATTGGAGTCTGTCGATTTGAGTAACAACCAACTGACCCGCTTCCAGTGTTCGTATAATACGAGTACTTTGAAAAGCGTAAATGTGGCGAATAATTTGTTGAGCGAGTCTTCCGGTTTCAGTTGTTCCGACAATGCGGTTCTTACGGATTGGAACGTAAGTAATAACAATCTCAAGTATGTTTATCTCCATTCGACTCCGATGTTGGAGAATTATAATGTCAGCGGAAATCCGCTTGTGGAACTTACTTTGTTTGGTGCCGGTTACGGGACAGCTTTGAAGACGCTCGATGCGAGCAATACTGCATTGTCGAGTCTGGATATTTCGGGTAATATGTCGTTGCAGTCTCTGAATGTAATGGGGTGTGCGACGCTGACCAAGATATTTGCCGGAACTCTCGACGTGGAAGCTATCAATATCGAGAAGGAGAGCTATACGATTATCGAAACGAGTACGATTGTCGATGCGATCAAAGATAATGCATTCCGTGAGTTCCTGATTGAGACCTATGGTTCCAATGGGGGTATTACGCAGGAGGAAGCTGATCGGGTTACGGATTTGGAGCTTAATGCCGACAATGCGGCGGAAGTGAAGTCTTTGGCTGGTATCGAATATTTCCGGAATTTGAAGACGCTGAAGGTGTCTGGGTTGGAGTCTTTGGATGATACGAATTTGGCTGTTGGTAATATCAATTTGACTTCGGTTGATATTTCGTTGGTGAAAGGTTTGACGGCAATCGATTGCAACGGTCTTCAGAGCCTGACGACTTTCTCGTTGGTGGTGACAGGTGCGGCCGGTACGGAGGTTGGGCCGAAGCGTGTTGAACTGGATAAATGTCCGAAGATCGAATCCGTGACGGTAAAGGATTGTCGGGCGATTGTTGCTGTGACCGTAACTGGTTGTACGGAATTGACTTCTCTGAATCTTTCCGGCTCTTATTTGGAGAAGTGGGAGAGTGAACCTAATAGTGGTAAATGGATCTATCCTTCGATAAATATCTATACCAATACAAAGTTGACAGATCCTGCTAATTTCATTCCTGCGGCTAATCTGGTCGATATTTGGGCTACTTCGGCGCAGATCGAAGCATTCCGGAAGTATTTCGAGACAAATTACAAGTGGACCGGTACTTGGCATAGTAATGATGAAACGCCGTCCGCATCGGTCGTTAGATAATTGAAGCCGTGTCGGGCATCGATGTCCAGATATGCGGAACGCTAATTGGAGTCCCGGTCGGAAAATACCGACCGGGACTTTTTTGTTCGGTTGTGGACGATATGTGGTGTGGAACGTATTTTGTCTGAAAAACGAAATAACCCGAAAGGGTTGTGTGTCGGATTGAACCAGTTGCGGTCGGTTTTATCGGAGCTGGTCGGACTGTTGGGGGACCGATGTTCCGTGTTTGCCGGGGATGAATATTTGTTTATCCTTGTCGAAGATAGGAAGCGGTTGGGCGATTTTTGTGTATAAGTCTGTACGATTGTTCTCATTTTTCTCTGTCTTCGATTTGGATCGGATAATTGGATATTTCATTGCGGCAAAATGCAAATAAATTTGCTTTTGTACCCGGCTTATTCGTATCTTTGCAAAGATGCGCGAATCGAGGCCGTGTGTTTCGTTCGTGCTGTTTTGTAAAATCCCGTTAAACCGACGACCTGGTGCCTATGAAGACCCGATTGAGTGCAATTTGTTTGACTTTAACCGCAACGACGATGATTTCCTGCCATGAAAAGAAGACGGAGGATGCTCCCTGGATCCTGGACCGCTTCGACGATATTAAAATTCTCCGCTACGAGGTGCCGGGCTTTGCCGAGCTGCCTCTTCGGGAGAAAGAGTTGATCTACTACCTGGCCGAAGCCGCCAAATGCGGCCGCGACATCATGTTCGACCAGAATTTCAAATACAACCTTCCCGTGCGCCGCACGTTGGAGGTGATTTATGAGAATTACGACGGTGACCGGACGACGCCCGAATGGAAAGCGCTGGAGAAGTACCTCAAAAAAGTGTGGTTCGCCAACGGAATTCATCACCACTATTCCAACGACAAGTTCGTACCCGAATTTCCGAAGGAGTATTTCCTCGCGGTTGCCGAGTCGATCCCCGTCGAGAAGTTCGGCGATGAGCTCAATGCGCTGCGGGCTGTCGTTTGCGAGGCGATTTTCAATCCCGAACTCTATAAGACCCAACTCAATCAGGCCGAAGGTCAGGATTTGGTGACGACTTCCGCCAACAACTATTACGAAGGCGTGACACAGGCCGAAGTGGAAGAGTTCTACCGTAGCATGGCCGATCCGGCCGATCCCGAACCGGTCTCCTACGGATTGAATTCGAAGCTCGTGAAGGATGAGGACGGAACGATCCGCGAGCGGGTGTGGAAAGTAGGCGGTATGTATTCGCCGGCGATCGAGAAGATTGTTTACTGGCTGGAGAAGGCGCAAGGCGTTGCCCAGGAGCCGCAGAAGGCGACCATCGCAGCCCTCATCGACTATTACAAAACCGGCGACCTGCACGATTTCGACCGTTATAACATCCTGTGGGTGCGGGATACCGTATCCAACGTCGATTTCGTGAACGGGTTTATCGAAGATTACGGCGACCCGCTGGGACGCAAGGCGTCGTGGGAGTCGCTGGTCAATTTCATGGACAAGGAGGCCTGTCATCGTACGGAGGTTATCTCCGAGAATGCGCAGTGGTTCGAGGATCATTCGCCTGTAGATTCCGCCTACCGGAAAAAGGTGGTCAAAGGGGTTTCGGCCAAAGTGATTACGGCAGCGATGCTGGGCGGCGACTGTTATCCTGCGACACCGATCGGTATCAATCTGCCCAATGCGGATTGGATCCGCAAGGAGCACGGTTCGAAGTCGGTGACCATCGACAACATTACCTACGCTTATGCCCAGGCGGCGCATGGCGACGGATTCCTCGAGGAGTTCATGCTGCGTCCCGAAGACCGCGAACGTATCGACAAGTACGGCAAGTTGGCCGACGATCTGCATACCGACCTGCATGAATGTTTGGGACACGGTTCCGGGCAGTTGGCTCCGGGTGTGAAGGGCGGTGAGTTGAAGAACTATACCTCGACGCTCGAGGAGGCCCGTGCCGATCTTTTCGGGCTCTACTACCTGGGCGATCCGAAAATGGTCGAATTGGGGTTGATTCCGTCGCTGGATGTGGCATATGCGGAATATGCCCGGTATATCATGAATGGTATGATGACGCAGCTCGCACGTATCGAGCCGGGCAAGAATGTCGAGGAGGCGCACATGCGCAACCGCAAGCTGATCGCCGAATGGTGCTACGAGCAGGGGAAGGCCGACAACGTGATCGAGTGGATCGAGCAGGATGGTAAAACGTATGTCGTGGTGAATGATTATACGAAGCTGCGCGAGCTGTTGGGCCGTATGCTCCGCGAGGTGCAGCGTATCAAGTCCGAAGGCGATTTCGAGGCCGGCAAAACACTGGTCGAGAAATATGCCGTGACGGTCGATCCGAAGCTGCACGCCGAAGTGCTGACCCGTTACAAAGCCCTCGATATCGAGCCTTACAGCGGTTTTGTGAATCCGCAGTACGAGCTGGTGGAGAAGAACGGCAAGGTCGTGGATGTGAAGGTTTCTTATCCGAACGACTACGTGAAGCAGATGCTCGAATACAGCCGGGATTACTCCTTCCTGCCGAATCTGAATTAAGATTGAACGATACATTGAAATCAGGGGAAACTGGTACACAGTTTCCCCTGATTGTTTTTCTGCGGCGAATGGAAAATCGTAAGATGCGTTAATGTAGGCCGGATTGTCGTGTATCGTATTTCGAATTCGGAATTCGTGTGTTTATCATCCCTTAACATGCAGATACTGATATACACAACCTGCGATTATATAGCATCCTTTTGGGGAAGGTAATGAATCGAGATCCCCTTCGGGAAGAGAATTTGGGAGAGGGGGGGGGAGAAGTGTAGAGGCCGGTGTCTTTTGTTTTGACGTCGGAAGGTGAAAACTATCGTGTTTCCGTCGTTTCCTGGGACTGTAGCTCCTGTGCTCGTCGTTCTCGGGCGTGCGAGATGAGTTCCCGTAGGTCGTTTACGAGTTCTTCTCCCTGGGTACAGGAGACATAGATCCGATTTTCATATATATCGGTGATTTCGACGAAATTCCGCCATTCGGAAGCGTAGATTTTGACCCTTTCGAGATTTTTCAGGTCGAAATAGTGTCCGTAGAACCCGAAAAATCCGTAACCGCCGAAATAGGGCACGTAGCCTCGGAGTTCCTGCTTCTCGACTTGCCGTACGGAGGCGATCTCTTCGGGATGAAGCTCCGTGATGTCGAGCAGACAGAGGATATGCAGTCCTTCGTCGTCCACGAGGATGCGACGCGGAATGGAGAGTGACATCAGGGCGACGAGCGCCACGATGAACGAAAAGAACCAGGCCGAAAGATAGCCTCCTTCATATAGAAAGTAGAGCCCGATCCCCAGTGCGAGGAAGATCGTGAGGTAGATCGTCGTGAGCGAAAGCGTGTGGCGGCTGAAGCTGTATTTATAGATTTTCTTCACGGGATGCTCTGGATAAAAGAATTGCTTCAGCGATCGGAAGATCGTCCGCTGTCGTGATTTTCAGGTTGCCGCGCTCTCCGTGGCAGAGCGTGACCGCATGTCCCGCCCGTTCGACGACCGAGGCGTCGTCGGTGAAGTCGGGGGAGTAGTCGAGTTCATAGGCACGACGGAGCAATTCCGCGTCGAAGACCTGGGGCGTTTGTACGATTCGCAGCGTATTGCGGTCGATCGGGTGCGATCCGTCGGGTGTGAGCTGCCGCAGGGAATCGACGGCTTCGACGACCGGAATGGCCGTCCCGTGGGCCGCCGCACACTCCACGGCTTTCAAAATCAAGTCGGACGATACCAGCGGACGTACGCCGTCGTGGACCGCGATCAGTGCGACGGTTCGGGGCAGAGCGGACAGGCCGTTGCGTACCGAGTGGAACCGTTGCGGCCCGCCCGCCGTGCAGGTGTGCTTGGCTATGTCGAAACGGGCTGCCAGATTCTTCCAGAAATCGATCTGTCCTTCGGGAAGGACGACGACGATCTGCGTGCTGTGCAGCGTTCTTGCAAAGGCGTTTATCGCATGGCCCAATACCGGCAGCGATCCCAGCATGCGGAATTGTTTGGGAAGCGGACCTCCCAGGCGGCTGCCGCTCCCGCCGGCGACGATGATTACTCCTGTTCCTTGCTGTTCCATATCAGTTTCTTTCCGAATCCGAGGGTATTGTCCGTGAATTTCATGTAGGAAATCTCTACAACCCACAACGTCAGCTCGGCGAGTGCTGCGAACGGGAAGCGGCGGATATATGTTTTTCGTGCCTCTTCGTCCGCTTCCCGCACCGTTCCGCAAAGCTGGAGCCCCTGAAGTTTGCCCACTGCCTTGCTTTCGAGCGCGATGCCCAGCGCTACCTGCCGGTTCGCCTGCATCTCCTCCGCATGGCGCGTCGTCTTATCGGCCGCGAATACGAGCAGATTGCGCTCTGGGTCGTAGGCGTAAAACGCGTGCGAGCAATAGGGCTGTTCTCCGGCGACGGTCGCCAGTGTCAGGACGTGGTGTCGGCCGATAAAGCGGACAATGCGCGGGTCGATCATAATTTACTGCTGAAAACCAGGCTGTCTGCCGTTTTCGACGGGGTGAGTACGATCGAGTCGAGTTGTTTGATCTTGTCTTCTTCCTTTACCTCGCCGTCCAGTTCGGCCATAATTCGGTCGCGGACATATTCGTAAGCGGCACGGTTGGCTTTGTGAATCGGTTCGCCCGGTTCCTGCGGAATTTTCAGCGGGTCGATCGGTTTGCCGTTGCGCCAGACGCGATAGTCCAGATGCGGACCCGTCGATGCTCCGGTGCTGCCGACATAGCCGATCAACTGCCCCTGCGATACGCGGCTGCCCTGGCGAATCCCTTTGGCATAGCCGCTCAAGTGCAGATAACCGGTCATAAAACCGTTGTTGTGTTTGATCTTGAGGGTATTGCCGCCTCCGCCTCCCCAGCCTTTGAAGATGACCGTGCCATCCGCTACGGCGTGTACCGGAGTACCTTTCGGAGCTGCGAAATCGACGCCCGTATGGGCTCGGTAGGTTTTGTAGATGGGGTGGAGCCGCGAATAGGTGAACCGGGAGCTGATGCGCGTATATTTGAGCGGCGTGATAAGCATCAACTTGCGCAGGCTGTTGCCGTCCTGGTCCCAGTAGGCGATTTTATTGCCCTGGCGGAACGGAATGGCGTAATAGGTCTTGCCGCCGTAGTTGAATTTGGCCCCCCATATACGCCCGATGCCGGCCGGTAGGGTGTCGATGTAACGCTCGTCGTAGATGACCGTGAAGTTATCTCCTTTCTGGATACTGAAGAAACTGATCGTCGATTGATAGATGTCCTCCATTTCGGCGGCGAGGGAGGCCGGCATGCCGGCGCCTACGATCGCCTCCCAGAGTGAGGAGTCGATCGTGGCAGTCTTTTTCTGGCGACGTATTTCATACTCTTTTTCGCCTTTTGTGACACTGATCGAGTCGTCGGCCAGTCTGAAAACGACATACTGGGAAATGCTCTGTTCGTACACCAGATAGTCCAGATGGGGCGCGTTGAGCGAATCTTCGTGGATGAAAGCCGTGTAGCTGCGCCCGGCCCGGATGTTGCGGAGCGGGAATACGTCTTTGGACGCTTTGTCGAGCTGATCGATCTGGGCGGCGGAAACACCGTATCGGTTCAGAATCTGACCGAGGGTTTCGCCACGGTCGATGATCTGCTGTTCGAGCCGGTAGTTGTCGGCGGGAATGCCGTATAAAAGGTTGGGTTCTATGATTTCATCGGAATTTTCTTCGGCATCCGTTGCCGTGCGGCCGCATCCTGCTAAAAAGAGCAGGCCTGCTAACAATGCGGCAGCTGGTTTCAGTTGTTTGATCATGTTAATAATTAAGGTATAAAACTGCGAACCGGGTCAAATTTTTTGGAGTCCGGTCGGGATGTATCCTGATTTTTAACGGAAGTTTTCTTCCGGTAAAGATAAGAAAAAAAACAAAATTTCCGCTGCTCTGCGGTCGGATTATCCAAGTTTTGGGGTGTTTCTTTTGTAATTCATTGAATTGTTGCTATCTTTGATTGCTATAAACCAGTATTGAGAATGTCGAATTTTTTTTTGATGCCTGTTTCTTTCCTTTATAAGTTGGGGGTCTTGTTGCGCCACCGGCTTTTCGATTGGGGGATTCTGAAACAGGAGAAGTTCGATATTCCGGTCGTCTGCATCGGCAATATCACCGTAGGCGGTACGGGCAAAACCCCGATGGCCGAGATGGTGATCGCCTACATGGCTCAAAGGCATCACGTAGCGTTGATTTCCAGAGGATACGGGCGGCGAACGAAAGGATATATTGAGGTCACTCCCGAATCGCACTACCGCGAAGTGGGGGACGAGCCGTTGCAGATCAAGCGCAAATTTCCCGATACGGTCGTGGTCGTGTGCGAGAAACGGGCAGAGGGGATCCGCCGTCTTCGGCAGGAGCATCCGGAGGTCGATCTCGTCGTGATGGACGACGGCTTCCAGCACCGTTACGTAGAGCCTAAAGTCAATATCGTCATGATCGATGCGACACGGCCCGTGCAGCATGATCGGATGTTGCCTGCGGGCAATCTGCGGGATTTGCCCGAACAGTTGCACCGGGCGCATTATTTCATCGTGACCAAATGCCCCGAGAATATGGCTCCGATAGACCGGCGCATCCTGCGCAAGGTTCTGGTTCAGGTCGCCTATCAGCGTGTTTACTTTACCCGTTTCGAAAGTTTCCGGCCTCGGCCGCTCTTCCCTGAGTTCGTGGATGAGGAACTGAATTACGGACAGCAGGTGATCGCCATGTCGGGTATCGGCAATCCGGGACCTTTCGTGGAGGGATTGAGAAACAATTACAAGGTGATCGAGGACGTTCGTTTCGACGACCACCATGTTTACCGGGTGAAAGATATGAAATTGGTAGCGAATTTGCTGGCAAAACACCCGAAGGCGGCGATCATCATGACCGAAAAGGACGCGGTCAAGATGAGCCATCCCGAAAAGATACCGGCGGAAGTACGCAAGAGAATGTATTTCCTGCCCATCAATATTTCATTCATAGATGATTCGGAAACGGATTTTCTCCAAAAATTAGAGTGCGATGTTAGAGAGAATTAAAGAGACTGCGGCCTTCATTCAGGCACGCATCGAAAACTTCCAACCGGAAGTAGGCATTATTCTCGGTACCGGATTGGGCGATTTCGCCGACCGTATCGATGAGAAATATTCGATCGACTATAAGGAGATTCCCAATTTTCCCGTTTCGACGGTCGAGGGACATAAGGGAAAATTGATTTTCGGTTTGCTCGAAGGGCGCCGCGTAGTGGCCATGCAGGGGCGGTTCCACTATTACGAAGGTTACACCATGCAGCAGGTGACGTTCCCCGTGCGGGTGCTCAAGCTGCTCGGGATCCGCTACCTGTTCGTATCGAACGCCAGCGGCGGCGTGAATCCTTCGTTTCGGGTAGGCGATCTGATGGTCATCACCGACCACATCAACCTGATGCCCAATCCGCTGATCGGTCCCAACATGGCCCAGCTCGGGCCGCGCTTCCCCGACATGCACAACTGCTACGACAAGTCGCTGATCGCCGCTGCCACGAAGATCGCCGAAGAGGAGTCGATCAAGCTCCAGTACGGCGTCTATGTCGGCGGCACGGGTCCCACGTTCGAGACGCAGGCCGAATACCGCTATTTCAAGAATATCGGCGGCGATGCGGCCGGCATGTCCACCGTGCCGGAGGCCATCGCCGCCGCGCACTGCGGGTATGAGATCCTCGGCGTGACACTCTGCGCCAACATGGCCGCGGGCGTGCTGCCCCAGCCGCTCTCCGGCGAGGAGGTCAACGAGATGGCAGAGCAGTCGGCCCCGCATTTCTCCTCGCTCATCCTCGGCTGCCTCGAGCGGCTGTAAAACAGTTTATTTCAGCTAAGAAGGAAAAGGTCGAAATTTTAATGGCTACGGAAAAGAAGCAGTCCTTTTTCGGCGGCGCGGCGGTGTTGGCCGCCGGCGTCGTCATCGTGAAGATCATCGGCGCGCTCTTCAAAATTCCGCTCGCGAACATCCTGAGTGAGACGGGCAACGCCGACTTCAACAACGCCTACAACATCTATGCCGTGCTTCTGACCATCTCGACCGCGGGACTTCCCGTGGCGCTCTCGAAGATGATCTCGGAGGCGAAGACGCTCGGGCGCGAGCGTCAGGCACGGCGCGTGCTCAAGGTGTCGTTCGCCGCGTTTTTAACGCTCGGTGTCCTCTCGTTTGTCATCATGTGGTTCGGCAACGAGAAGTGCGCGGCGCTTCTCAATAACCCGAACGCCGCCTACGGCATCAAGGCGCTTGCCCCGGGCGTTGTGTGCGTCGGCTGCCTTGCCGCGTTCCGCGGCTTTGCGCAGGGGAGCTTTCGCATGACGCCGACCGCCGTCTCGCAGATCATCGAGGCGGTCAGCAAGCTCTCCATCGGCCTTGGCCTTTCGATGTACGTCGTGAGCCTTGGGTACGAGGATTGCATCGCCGCGGCCGCGGCCATCATCGGCGTGACGGTCGGCTCGGTGCTCGCGCTCGTCTACATGCTCATCGACTACTTGCGCCACCGCCCGCGCACCCCGGGCACAGACACGCCGGATGCCTCCGGCGCGATCTTGAAGCGCCTGCTCTCGATTGCCATCCCCATCACGCTGTCGGCCTCGATGGTGTCGATCATCACGCTGATCGACACGTCGCTCGTGCAGGGCCAGCTCCAGAACGCGCTGGGCTACACGCTCAAGGAGACGCGCCACCTCTACGGCACGTATTCCTCGGGCATGAACCTCTACAATCTGCCGTCGTCGATGATGACGGCACTGACGATCTCCGTCATCCCGACGGTGTCGGCCTCCCTTGCGCGCAACGACCGCGTGCATACCTCGCGCGTCATCAACTCGTCGCTGCGCGTCACGGGGCTCATGGCCTTCCCGATGGGCCTTGGCCTCTGGGCGCTGGCTGAGCCCATTATGAAGCTCTGCTACCCGCGCTATGACAGCGAGCTCGGCGGCTCGCTTCTGGCCGTGCTCGGCATCGCGAGCATGTTCGTCTGCCTGATGCTCATTTCAAACTCCATCCTGCAGTCCTACGGCCGCGTGCATGTGCCCGTTTTCACGATGCTCATCGGTGGCGTGGTCAAGATCATCTTCAACTACAACCTCACCGCCGTGCCGTCCATCAACATCCACGCCGCCCCCTTCGGCACGCTCGTGTGCTTTGTGATCGTATCGTCGCTCAACCTCTTTTTCGTCTACCGCACGATGGAGGATAAGCCGAATTACTTCAAGGTCTTTGCCAAGCCGCTCGTCGCGTCGCTTGTGATGGCCGTGTGCGCCAGATTCTCCTATCGCTTCTTCGCCGCCCACATCGCGCTTGGCGGCGCGACCACGACGCAGATCGTGAACGTCGGCCTTGCGGTCGTGCTGGCGGTCATCGTGTACGTCGCGCTTGTCCTCGCACTGCGGATCGTCACGCGCGACGACCTCGCGCTGCTGCCCAAGGGCGAAAAGCTCGCCCACATCCTGCACGTGCGCTGAAAACCCCTGAAAAATCAGGGAAATTGCGCAAAACACCTTGCAATGAGAGGGAATATATGATAAATTATCCTGAGAAAGCTGTCTACACATATGACGACCTTGTTGACATCCTGCGCATTCTGCGCGCGCCGGGCGGATGCCCGTGGGACCGCGAGCAGACGCACGAGTCGAACCGCCGCAACTTCCTTGAAGAAGCGTATGAGGCCGCCGAGGCCTTCGACCTCGACGATCCCGAGCTGATGAAAGAAGAGCTCGGCGATGTGCTGATGCAGGTGCTCTTCAACATCCACATGGAAGAGGAAGCCGGCCGCTTCACGACCGATGATGTGACCGACCATGTGGTACGCAAGCTCATCTTCCGTCACCCGCACGTGTT
>OHOR01000719.1_pt1 | contig 13193 bp, 16 predicted proteins | sample 1569911 | NCBI WGS metagenome assembly OHOR01 (sample SAMEA3879517, study PRJEB24766) | human gut metagenome | biome: human-associated habitat; feature: feces | place: USA | collected 1985/1987
CTGAATGTAAAGACCAGAAGTATTATCACTGTTGTTGCCCTTATGGCTTCAGGGATCACAGATTCTTGTCTGTGTAGCCGACCGTGGTTACTATCAGGAAGAAGGAAAAGAAGCCATCGAGATGAAACCGGGTGACTGCATCAATATTCCGGCAGAAGTAAAGCACTGGCACGGTGCCGCACCTGACAGTTGGTTCAGCCACCTTGCCGTTGAAATACCGGGTGAAGGAACTTCCAATGAATGGTGTGAGCCGGTCACCGATGAAGAATATAATAAATTACCATAACCTTTTTTTAATCCCATAAAAAATTATCTTTAAAATGAAAGGGAAATTTTCTCTTTCTGTGATGCCCTCAAAAAGTCAGACAGCCCAAAAGCATGGATATTCTGCCATGCCTTCGGGCTGTTCTGTATGGATCTGCCGCTTTTTATTTTTATTACTTTCTTTTTCTTTTCTTTGAATAAATCCAGTAAAGCCCGGCTGAACATGCCATATAGATGGCCTCAATTCCTACAGAGATCCGAAATTCCGTTGAATGAATATTCTGAATATTCATTCCCATGATCGGGAATGTAAATAAATGAGGCAGAAGTCCCAGCATACTTCCGGCAAAATAGACTTTATAATCAATTCCAATTGCTCCAAGATACAGGCTCAGGACATCACTCGGTATTTTTCCGATCACCCGGAGAAGAAATGTCAGTATGAACCCATTTCCTGTACAGATCTCTTTTAACTTCTCCGTCTTCGGATACTTCTTCATAATCGAACTGACCATCGTACCGCCACCTTTTTTCCCTATGAGCCAGGGAAGTGTAACCATGATGGCAGCACCGCAGAAATTCACGGCAATGGCAAATTTCATTGGAAAGATCATTCCGCTTACCGCAAAAAGCAGACCGGAATAAATAACGACACTGACGCTTTTTACAGCAAACAGTCCCATCATCATAAAGAATGCTGCCAATAAATTTCCGGGTGTATGGTTCAGGATCTGCTCAGTTGTCAGTTCTTTTCTAAAATAAAAGCATCCTGCAATAATGATACACCACACGATCAGTAATCCGGTCTTCTGCCATTTTTTCATTCCGGTTTCCTCCTTTCATTTAAATTCGTATTAATTTCTGCCTTTTAGATTGTAAACCATCGCAAGCACTTCTGCAACTGCCTGATACAATTCTGGTGGAATTTCTGCTCCGACATTTACATTTGCATAAAGCATACGCGCCAACGGTTTATTCTCTACAATTTCCACCTGATTTTCTCTTGCCACTTCCTTAATCTTTGCAGCAAGAAAATCTTCACCCTTTGCAACCACAACCGGTGCTTTGGATACTTCCGCATCATACCTTATCGCAACTGCATAATGGGTCGGGTTCGTAATGACTACGTCTGCCTTCGGCACATCCTGCATCATTCGTCGCTGCGATGCCTCACGCATTCTCTGACGCTGTCTTCCCTTAATCTGTGGGTCTCCTTCAGTATTTTTATACTCGTCTTTTACCTCCTGTTTGGTCATCTTCATTTCTTCTTTGAATTTATGTTTCTGATAAATCAAATCAGCGATTCCGACAATCAGGTAAACCAGGCTTGTTTTTAAACCCACATCCACAATAAGTCCGGCAATCAATGCAACTGCCTGTAACAGTTCCATATCATAGATAACAAATAATTCTCCCTGCCTGTCCTTAATCTCGGAATACGCCACATACATGACCAGTGCCACTTTGACAATAGACTTTACAAGTTCAAACAGAGAATCTTTGGAAAACATCCGTTTAAACCCATTGATAGGATTAAACTTTGATAATTCCGGTTTTAATGGCTTCCCGCTTATTTTCCAGCCCACCTGAAGTACACTGACTAAAAACGTTACCACCATTCCGATTAAAAGAAACGGTATCATGACCTTTATCATTTCAATCACAGCCTGTGACATTAGCATATGACTGGATTTTACTGTCATGCCCGTCTTATTTTCTAATAGAATATCCGGGATTTTCCGATAGAAACCTGAAAACTCATTCATTAAGGTTTCTGAAACATAGCTTCCAAAAATCTTCAATCCCAGGAATAAAACAATTAAATCTACTGCTCCGGAAAATTCCTTGCTTTTTGCAACTTTTCCTTCTTCTCTTGCATCTTTTAATTTTTTTGCAGTTGCCGGCTCTGTCTTTTCGCCGCCAGGTCCCTCTTTTGCGAACCACTGCAGATTATATTTCAGAAGTAAATCTCTTTCCTCCATATAAATCTCCTATTCATGTACCAGCTTATCCATGCATTCCTGATGCAATTCCGGTAACCATCCGTTTCATCTCAGTAAGCACAAAATCGGATACATACGGAAGCAGCTGTATCGTCAAAAACAAAACCAGGAATCCAAGTAATATCTTAAGCTGGATACCAACAGAAAACATATTCATCTGTGGTGCAATCTTTGCCATGATTCCAAGAATACAGTTCAATATCATTAACACTGCAAAAACAGGAAGTGCCACCCGGAAACCAAGCACCATGGAATCCGTCATATAAGAAACCATGGTCTGAAGCAGGGAATCCCACATGAAATTCTGACCATTTACCGGAATCAGAGTGAAAGAATCAACAATTGCCTGTAAGATATACTGATACATTCCACTGGACATGAGCAATAACATGACCAGATAATTATAAAAATTACCTGTTATTGGAGAATTTGTTTTACTTACCGGATCATACTCGGTTGCCATGGACAAGCCCATATTTAAATCCATAATATTACCCGCAAATAAAACAATGGAATTACAAATATTTGCTCCAAAACCAATCAGCAATCCTGTAATTCCCTCTTTCACGACAATTGTGGCATATTCAATTACTCCTCCATATTCTATCGTGCTTTCAGGTAATACTCCAATCAACAGGATGGATACAAATACTGAGAAACCAATTTTGACTCTTCCCGGAGTATTCGACATGCTAAAAAATGGAGCCGAAAAAACAAAAGAAGTAATCCTCACCAGAACCAGCAAAAAATATTCAAATGTAAGCAGTGAGAAACTATAATTAACCATGTTTTATCTCTACCTGTATATCAACTGATATATAAACTAAAATCAGACCACAATCTCGTCATAAAATCAGTCATATTATTCAGCATCCACGCTCCAAAGAGAAGCATTCCTGCAAATACACCCAGAATCTTCGGTACAAAGGTAAGCGTCTGTTCCTGAATAGATGTAACCGTCTGAAAAATACTAATAATCAAGCCTACGATAAGTGATATTAAAAGCAATGGAGCCGAAGTTAAAATAATATTATAAATAGCGTCCCTTGCAATATCTAAAACTTCTCCCTGTGTGATCAATTTCTACACCTCTTTCATCAGTAAAATGTCTCTACCAGTTCCCTGATAACAAGATTCCATCCATCAGCAAGCACAAACAGCAGAATCTTAAACGGAAGAGAAATCGTAGTTGGCGGAAGCATCATCATACCCATCGACATAAGGACAGATGCTACTACCATGTCAATTACAATAAACGGAATATATATAACAAATCCAATAATAAATGCCTGTCTCAGCTCACTTAAAATAAAGCTCGGAATCAGCACAGTATTGGATATATCATCCTGTGTCTCATAAGTCACGCCGGCAATGTCACAAAATGTATTGATATCCTTTGCCTGTGTCTGTTTAAACATAAATTCACGGATTGGCTCCATTCCTGCCTCAAAGGCCTGTTCCTGCGTGATTTCACCGGCATCCAGCGGTTTCAATGCATTTTCATTAATCTGTGTAAAAACCGGGCTCATAATAAACAGGGTAAGGAACAACGCCAGTCCAATCAACACCTGATTTGGCGGAACAGTCTGCGTTCCAATTGCTGCTCTTACAAAATGAAGCACAATAATAATTCTGGTAAAGGAAGTCAGCATAATAAGAATAGATGGTGCTAACGCAATTACAGTCAGTACCAGAAAAATCCGAACTGTTCCGGATAAATTTCCCTCTCCATTATTAATATTAACAGAAAGTCCATTATTACCAGAGGATGCTGTTCCATCTGTACCATTGCCATTTTCAGTTGACTGATTACTATTACTGCTGTCAGTTACCCCAGGTATATTTACAGATGCTGCATATGCTTTCTGTGGTACAAATGCCACCAGTGTAACAACAACTGCAATAACCGCAAATATAAAAGATACCAGACAGTATTTCTTCTTAAAATTACTCATCCTTATGCCTGCTCTTCGGTAAATGTTCTTTGAACTGTTTCATAATGTTAGAGAAACTTTCTCCTGTATTCTGATATTTCACCGTATCTTCCAGCGAAACATCATTTAACTGTTCCCTTGTAAGCTGTGCTAACATCGTCACTTCATCTTTTCCGATTCCGATTACGAGATAGGTCTCTCCCACCTCTATAATCTGAATATACTTATTTGTAGTGAGTTTCATAGTCTCCACTACCCGCATATTCTTCTGAAAATTATGTTGCTTCTGATATCCGGCAATCCATTTTGTTACATAATATGTAATTGCAAGCACAAAAACAAATATCAGCAATACACCTATCAATTGGAAAAAGCTTTGTACGCCCGATGTTCTGCTACTCAGTAATATCATATTAACCCACTACTTTTTTTACTGCTTCAAGAACACGTTCTGCCTGAAATGGTTTTACAATAAAATCCTTTGCACCAGACTGGATTGCTTCAATAACCATTGCCTGCTGGCCCATTGCAGAACACATAATTACACATGCATTTGCATCTGCTTCTTTAATCTTTTTTAATGCCTGAATTCCGTCCATCTCCGGCATGGTAATATCCATCAGTACCAGGTCTGGATGTACTTCATTATATTTTTCGATTGCCTTTACTCCATTTTCTGCTTCCCCGGCAACTGTATATCCATTTTTGGTAAGGATATCCTTAATCATCATTCTCATAAAAGCTGCATCATCACAAATTAAAATACTCTTTGCCATATTAGTTATCTCCTTGCTAATTATTTAATAATCTCTGTAATTCTTACACCAAAGCTTTCTTCAATTACAACTACTTCACCTTTTGCAACGTACTTTCCATTTACCAGTACATCAATTGGTTCTCCAGCAATCTTATTCAATTCAATGATTGTTCCCGGAGCAAAATCCAATATATCATGAATGGATTTACTGGTTCTTCCCAGTTCCACGGTTACTTCCAATGGTACATCCATAATAAGATCAATATTTTCCTTTGGAAATACCCCATTCATATCTCCAGTAAAATTTTGGAACTGAGCCGGCTGTACATTTACCTGCTGGTTTGCATACATTGCCGACATATCTACAGGTTGTCCCATCATTGGCTGCCCCATCATCGGCTGTCCCATCATTGGCTGCCCCATCATCGGCTGTCCCATCATTGGCTGAGGCTGTGGTGCTGTCTGGCTTGCCTGTGGTTGTGGTGCAGGAGCCGGTGCCGGCTGTGGTGTTGCTTCCTGTATTGGTTCGTTTCCACCTGTCATGGTCTCCGTAATACTTTTACACATCTCTCTTGCAAAAGATACCGGATACAGCTGCATGATTTCACTGTCCACAAGATCACCGATTTCCATTTTAAAAGAGATTTTCACAAATGGCTGTGTCAGGAAATCATCAATTGCTCCCTCATCAATATTTCCTGTCAGATCAATCAGATCTGCAACAGGCGGGCTGATATCAATCTTTTTATTCAGCATGGATGATAATGAAGTAGCTGCAGAACCCATCATCTGATTCATTGCTTCACTGATTGCGCTTAAATGAAGCTCTCCCAGTTCCACGTCTGTATTGGTTCCGTCTCCTCCCATCATAAGATCTGTAATGACCTTAACATCATGCTCCTTTAATATCAGGATATTGCTTCCATCCAATCCAACGGTGAATCCGATTCGTATAAATACACACGGACGCTCATACGCCTTTACCACGTCGTCCCAGTTTGCCATGGTAACAACCGGTGTGGATATTTCCACTTTACGGTTCACCAGCGAAAACAATGTCGTTGCTGCGGTACCCATACTGATATTAGCAATTTCACCGATTGTGTCTTTTTCTGAATCACTCAGCTGTCCTTCTGCCGTATCTGATGACGCACCCGGATTATTTAGCAGGGCATTGATTTCTTCCTGCGATAGTACTCCATCCATCACTTACTGCTCCTCTCTAATTACTGACATTACTCTTACTGCATAGTCATCACCCGAAGCTCCCGGCAATGCAGTAAACTTACGAATGTTTCCAACGTAAACATCCAGCTCCTGGTCCACTTTCGTGTCCAATCTAACTATATCACCCACCTGTAAATTCATGAAGTCGTTTACCGATATGGTGCTGTTACCTAAAATTGCTTTTACAGGTATCGGTGCTTTTGAAATCAAAGTTTCAATTGCTTCCGTATAACGCTGTTCATCTTTTTCCTGCATGGTAGAATACCAGTATTTTGTATTCAACTTGTCCATAACAGGTTCCAAAGTAAGATACGGAAGGCAGATATTCATCAGACCTTCAACATCCCCTATTTTTACATTAATTGTAATAATTGCAATCATTTCACTCGGAGAAATAATCTGGGCAAACTGCGAATTTGTTTCAATACGTTCCAGTCTTGGATGTAAATCCACAACATTTTCCCACGGTTCCCGGAGCAGGTCGACGCAGACTCCCATAATTCTTTCTATAATCAGCAACTCTATTTCTGAAAAGTCACGGACTTTCGCTAATGGTTCTCCGCTTCCACCAAGCATACGATCCACCATGGTATATGCAAGATTTGAAGCAATCTCCAGAATAACCGAACCTTTCAATGGAGAAAAATTAACAATACCAAGAACCACCGGATTAGAAAGTGCATTTGAAAACTCAGAATAGGTAACTGCTTCAGAGTTCATCACCTCAACCTGAATATTTTTTCTTAGATAAACCGGAAGATTTGTGGATATCAGTCTGCCATAATGTTCAAACACAATCTCCAGTGTTCTTAAGTGTTCTTTTGAAAACTTGGAAGGTCTGGCGAAATCATAATTCTTAATCTGCTTCTCGCCATTGTCCTTCATTTCTTCTACATCCAGCTCGCCGCTGCTCAATGCCTGAAGCAGGTTATCTATCTCATTCTGAGATAAAACTTCGCTCACGGACTCTCACCACCTTATATTTCATGCTTACTATTTTTAATCCTATACTACAGTTACTTCCGAGAAGTTGACTGCAATGATAAAATCTGAACCAAACTGCTTCTGTAGTTCTGCCAGTATAGCGTCTTTAACCGCCTGCCGATCCGCATTAAATTCATCCATTGTATAGGTATTAATTACGCTATTAATGGTATCTTTTAAAATTGTTTCACGTTCAGCCATATCTTCGCCATAGGTTTTATATCCATCGTTCTTGCTGTCCATGGAAATGGATGCTGTAAGCTTTACATAATGAGTTTCGCCATCTGCACCTGTTTTTAAATTGATTGTCATGGCATCTTCAATTTTATAGGTCTCAACCTGGTCCATTGGAATGCTGGCAGACTCAGTTCCATCCCCACTCTCCAGCTCCAGATCAATTGCACTGCATACCTTGTTTACCAGCTCATTGGATTTCTTTGTTTGCGGCAGGATTGTTATTGTAAGTATTCCTGTCAAAATCAGGTTCACCAGAACCAGTGCCAAAATAAGCACTGACATAAGGTTCTTCTTCATCTCATTTCCTCCTATTCTGTAGCGCCGCCGGAATTATATGAATTATATACCTTAATTTCAACACGACGGTTTCTTGCTCTGCCTTCCTCTGTAGTATTATCTGCTACAGGAACATATTCCCCTCTTCCTGAGGATTTAATCAGTGCCGGATCCAATGTGGTATTATCCCGGATAAAATCCGCCACAGAAAGTGCCCGGTACATGGACAGTACATTATTGTTTTCATATTTTGACGAATGGATTGGCACATTGTCGGTATGTCCTTCAATTTCAATCACATTGCTGTCATAGTTTTCCAGGATAGTTCCTATTTTAGCAATCAGCGGCTGGGCATCTTCCCGGATATTTGCCTTTGCCGAATCAAATAATATTGCTCCATTTAATGTAAGTTTTACATACTCGGCATTAAAATCTACTTCCACCTGATTCTGTAATCCACCCGCCTCTATCTGCTGCTCGATTTGTTCTGCCATTTGTTCTGATTCCGCCAATGCCTGTTCTTTATACTGCTCTGCTACATCTGTCTCAGTCTCAGTCTCTTCTGTTTTGCCACCCTGGGAATCCCCATCCTCTCCTGAGGACGTTTCAAAAAAAACATCAATATTCGGCAACTGGCTGATTCCGTTGCCCACCATTTCTCCCTCGCCAATACTCATACTGCCTGCCGGCATAATACTTAAGCTGCTCTGCAGCGAGGCTATCACCATCTGAAACTTCTCTGCATCAACGGTAGACATGGAAAAAAGCAACACGAAAAAGCACAGCAACAGATTCATCAAATCACTAAAGGTGGTTATCCAGCCAGCCGCCGGCTTTGCTTCCGGTTCCCGCTTCTTTCTCGCCATTATTCTTCACCTCCGGCTTCATCTTGTGCATTATAAGCCTCTCTTGCCTGTGGTGACAGGAATGATTTCAGTTTTTCTTCTATTACACGAGGGTTTTCTCCTGCCTGAATAGACAAAAGTCCCTCAACGGTAACCTCTTTCATTATAATTTCTCTGGCATTATTATCTGACATCTTTGATGCAATCGGATTACAGATCCAGTTAGATATCAGCGAACCATACAATGTTGTAATCAGGGCAACTGCCATATTAGGTCCGATGGAAGATGCATCCTGTAAATCCTTCAACATATTAATCAGACCAATCAGGGTACCAATCATACCCCAGGCCGGAGCTAATTCTCCCCACTTTTCCCAGAAGCCGATTACTTTCTTATGCCGGTCCTCAATGCAGCCCAAATCTGTTTCCAGAATTCCACGCACCAGTTCCGGGTCAGTTCCATCTACTACCAGCATAACTCCTTTTTTCAGGAAGTCATCATCAATATCATTCGCTGCTTCTTCCAATGCAAGAAGTCCCTCTTTTCTTGCAATATTTGAAAGATTAATGATATTTCCAATAATCTCACTCGGGTCATTCTTATGTAACTTAAAGGCGTTTCCCGCTGACTTAAATCCATTGATGAAATCTGCCATACTATTACATGCCAGAACACCGGCAATAGATCCTCCAATCGTAATAATAGCGGATGGGAAGTCCATATATGTATTCCATATTGCTGATACGCCCGCACTCTGAATAATTCCAAATAATACCATTGCAAGCCCCATCAGGGTACCAATAAGTGATGCTATATCCAATTTATCCACCTACATTTCTATAAAATTATGGGAACACCATTCTTCTGAAAATGGTCCTTGTTACCCACCTTTTTGTATTTTCATTTTCATTTCTATATCATCTTACTAAACTTTCATCAAAATGTCTACTTTTTTTACAATTATTTTAGAAACAATTCCATTTTCTATTATACCATATATAGGGGAACTATCAAATATAGTCCCCCTATATGTACTGTTTTTATATTATTATTCGCTATATCTGACTATTTTTATTATCGTTTCAGATTAATCAACTCCTCAAGAAGCGTATCGGATGTAGTAATTACTCTTGAGTTTGCCTGAAAACCTCTCTGCGTGGTAATCATCTCGGTAAATTCAGAAGCCAGGTCTACGTTGGACATTTCCAGTTCTCCGGAATTCATGGTACTTCCATTTGAAGTAATTTCGACACCAATTCCATCAAATTCACCGGAGTTTAAAGTAGTACGGTAGCAGTTATCTCCTACTTTTTCAAGTCCGGCTGCATTTGCAAAGCGGGCAGATGCAATCTGACCCAAAAGAACAGTATCGTAAGAACCGTAAATTTTACCATTGGTATCTACAAATACACCGGTTAATGCTCCAAGCTTCTTACCTGTTCCGGTTGTTCCATCAATTGCTCCCGCATCCATTCCAACAGTAGATGTTCCACCATTATTAGAATTCTTACACTGTGTAAAATCAATGGAAATATTTTCAAACTGGTCGCCTAACTGTTTCATGTTCAATGTGACTGAGCCGTTAGTGCTGTCACCCACGGAAACAAATTTACCTTTTCCAGTACCAGTATCAAACTTCAGTTCGTAATTTACTGCTGTTGCTTCAATAGTAGGTGGATTACCATCAGTAATGCTGTTGATGGTTGCACCAGGCTGTAACCCGGTATAAATATCAGAAAGTGATACGTCCGTTACTGCTTCGTATCCGTTTACTGCACCACCGGCTGAAGTAATTGCACGATATACTTTGCTGTCATACTGTCCGGTAGCGGCATTCTGTGTTGTATTGATATAGTACATTTCACCACTGCTGTTACGGAACTGATGATATGTATTTCCGCCAAAGGAATTAGATGCTCCGGTATCTGTCCACTCTGTACTGATTGCATTGTAAGCAGTCTGTGCATTAGTAATTCCACCGCTGGCATTTGCTCCGAATACATCAGAAAGATTTCCACCGTTTGCCAAAAACTCCTCTAAGATATTCTTATTGGAAGAATCATAAATAGCACTCAACTCAACGGTATAAGTTCCGGCATCGGTATCTACACCTTTGACTGCAAATTTTGCGGTATAGGAATATCCCAATGCATCGAAGAAATTCAAATTCATGGCATATCCACTTTCACTGGTTATTTCTGTACTGTTTTTATCTACAATACCACCACAAACTGCATTCGTTGTTGCTTCTGCCGGAGAAGTAAGATTGCTTTCCTGCATGATACGAAGTGCAGATACCTGGTCTTTTTTAATCTGTCCGGTAGTCGGGTCTACCTGCCATCCCATAACATTGTATCCGGTAGATGTCATGGCAAGGTTTCCTGAGCCATCGATATAGAAAGAACCTGCTCTGGTAAAAAGATTTTCAGTACCGTTGCTTACAACAAAGAAACTTGTTGTATTACCCTTGTCTGTAATTCTTAAGTCAAATGCTTTTCCGGTTGTCTGGGCTGCTCCACCGGAAGTAATGTCGATGGAAGTAGAACCTGTGGTTACACCAAGACCTATCTGCTTAGCATTAATTCCACCGGTTCCGGTTGTTGCATTTGCTCCGGATGCACCGGAAATTGTCTGATACATAATCTCGCTGAATGTTACACTGGACTCTTTAAATGCCACGGTATTTACATTGGCAATATTGTTACCGATAACATCCATCTTTGTCTGATGTGTCTTAAGTCCTGACACAGCAGAATACATTGATCTCATCATAATGAAATGACCTCCTAAATTTGATGTCTGACGCAGAACCCATCTGTCAGTCAGGGTTCTCACAGCCTCCATAAGGTCCGGCTATGCTATTACTGCACCATCAATATTTGTAAAAACATTATTTTCTGATTCATTCTGGTCCATTGCTGTTACAACTGTCCTGCTCGGTACATTTACAATGAATGCCAGCGAATCAACTACTACTAAGGATTCTTTGATTCCTTTCTTCTCAGCCATCTCCACACCCGCTTCCAAGCGTTCACTCTGCTGGTCTGAAAGACTGATATTCCGGGTAGACAACCGCATGCTTGCATGCTTCGAAAATTTCACTTCGGAAACATCTGCTGCTTTTTGCTTTTCTTTTAATACCTCCGCAAAAGAAGCTCCCTGCTCCGGCTGCGTTTTATTACTCTTCGAAGGATTGAGATACTGGTCTGCTACCTGTTCAATGGAAGTGAATTGATTTGCTATCTTATTCATGCTTTCATCTCCCTAATAACCTTCCGTGGTTTACTCTGCTTTCCCTGTTTCTTCTGTATCTTTTTTGTCTTCTGTACCACCGTTACCTTCTGTCTTATCACCGTTTTCTCCTGCGGCAGCCTGTAACTGTTTCATTTTCTCTTCCAGTTTTACAAGTTTATCGATATCACTCTGTTTAATGAATGACTTCTGATAACTGGTCATGCTGTCATATGCTTTCCGAAGGTTAGTCAGTGTACCTGCATTATCCAGTGTAAGTTCATCTGCTGAAGGTAATGATGCAATTGCAAGTGAAAATGATTTTGCAAGGCTGATTGCATCCATGTAACTGTCGTCCATAACAGAATATAAATCGTCAATGGAGTAAAGGTTGTTATTTACCATAAGATAAGTCTTATTGTTCTCATGGATTACACTGTCTACTGTTCCGGTAACATCGGATGTCTCGCCTGTTGCAGAAGATGTAACACGAAGTACTACCTGTTTTCCCACCAGTGAATTTGCTTCCATCTCCTGTAAGGATGCCTGCATATTCTGGGTTTCCTCTAACTGTGAGAATGTTGCCAACTGTGAAATATACTCTGTATTATCTGTTGGTTCCAATGGATCCTGATATTTCATCTGTGCTACTAACAGTTGTAAAAACGCATCTTTATCCAGACTACCTCCGGATTTTTTGGAAGTAGAGGATGAGGAATTTGATTCTGCACTGGTATCCACAACCTCTCCATTTTTTATAAGCTGTGTTATCATTTTGTGCTCCTTTCTACGCTGTTACATCCATGGTATTTCCATGGTCTTTCATAATCTGGGCTGCCAATGCTTCTTCTTCATTCATAAGCCCGGATAACTCGTCCAATTCTCCACGGAACAATCTTCTTCCGGCTGTTCTTCCAGATTCTTCTCTCTGACTGCCCTGCTGTTCTTCTCCAGATGCATTCTGCTCTAAGTTCCGTTCAAATTCATGACTTGCTATTGCAACTTCGACTGCATCTACTTTGATTCCCTGCTGGTTTAAACTGGTTCGAAGGTCTGCAATCTGTGCTTCCAAAGCGGTCTTTACTGTTTCACTGCTTACTGCCAGTTCTGCAGTTATATTTCCTTCTTTGGTTGCTGCAATGTGTAAATATACTTTTCCGAGATTTTCCGGATTCAGCTGCATCTCAATGGATGAATTTTCTGGGGAGAGATTCACTTTTGCGAATTCTGTAATCTGGTTCATAATATCCTGCACATCAATGGTTGTACGGGATGCCACCTTATTTACCTCTTCCGGTGCTACAGTCTGCTGTTCTGCTCTTACCTGAAATTCCATATTCTGCGCATGTTCATTTACACTGCTCTCTTTCGTTTTCTGTGACTGGGCTGCTGGCTCGCCCATTTCACCGGACGCATTCTCTGATACATTGTTTT
>OHOR01000732.1_pt1 | contig 12989 bp, 12 predicted proteins | sample 1569911 | NCBI WGS metagenome assembly OHOR01 (sample SAMEA3879517, study PRJEB24766) | human gut metagenome | biome: human-associated habitat; feature: feces | place: USA | collected 1985/1987
GCTCTGCCACCGCCTGCTCCAGGCAGTTGTTCAGCAGCGTGTGGATGCCCCGTACCACGCGGGTACTCAAGCCCTTGTCCTTCAGCTTGATGTGGGTATAGCGCTGGATACGTCCGGACTTTTGCAGGTCGTTGTAGAACTTCTGGATCTGGATGGTGGTCAGCTTTTCCAGCGGCGTACCGCCCAATTCAGGGACAATGTGGTTGTCGATGTAGTTGAGGTAGTAGTGCTTGGTTTTCTCTCTCAGGCGCGGCTCGGCGTAGACCTCATACCACAGCTTGATCCACGCGCCCAGCGTGTAGGATTTGGCGCGGCTCATGTCCAGCTTTTCAGCCTCCGCGATGGCCTGCTTGAGCTTTTCCTTGGCTTCAGATTGGGTTTTGGCGAGGACGCTTTTGTGAATAGGTTTGCCGGTGGCAGGATCATTGCCTGCGGTGTAGCGTCCCTCCCAGCGACCATCCTTGCGCTTGCGCAGACTCCCTTCCCCGTTTGCACGTTTCTTCGGCATGGTATCAACTCCTTTTCTTGGTAGCCAATACACATACCACAAGCCGACCTTAATAGCTATCGGAGATAGGCAGAGTTAAGAGAAAGTTATCAATTGCACAGCGGGGGTATTCTTTGGTTACAGGGTGGTCATTTTTGAGCCGTGTTGGCGTCGATCCACTCCCGCAGCTTGTCCTTCGGCACTACGATGCGGCTGCCGATCTTCAGCGCCGGGAAGCCCTCGCTGTGAACCAATTCATACGCTCCGGCGCGGGAGATACCCAGCACCGCCGCCACCTGCACGACGTTCAGCATCAGGGGCAGCTCGTCGTAATTCTTATAGGTACATTCGTTCATTCGCTCCTCCTTACATCATGGTCATGTCGAAACCGTGATACTGCTCATATTCTTCCTCGTAATTTTCCTGTTCCTGACGGCGGGACTGATACCACTCCACCAGCTCCTGCAGCAAGAGGCTGCTGTAATACAGCTCACGGGCAAGGTCACTGACCTCGCTGTTCTCGTCCTCGCAGAGGGCGCAGATGGCGGCCACTGTACCCGCCATGCCGCAGACGGCATCCTCCAGTGTGGGTGTCGGCTCACGATGGTCATAGGCAATTTCCCGGCAGGCTTGCAGATAATCCGCGCCGCCCAGCCGGAAGTACAGCTCCATATTCTCGCGCTTCAGCGTCTGGTCGAACAGCTTGCTGTCCCGGCAGCGGATGTCCTCCGGCGTGCGGATCATCCGGTGCGAACGCCTGCACGATGTGGTAGTAGCCGCAGCCCTCCGTTTTGCGGAACTGCTTTTTCACCGCTTCGAATTCCGGCACTGCCGTCCGCGCTACACAGTTGACGCCGCTGATGAGCTGTTCCGCCGTCTTTTCCCGGTTGGTGACGTAGTCGACGATGCCCCTCAGCCCACGCGAGACAGCAATGAATTTAACGTTTGCCATGTGTTTTCATACACCTCCATGAACGGCTCCATGTTGACCAGCTCGACATGACCCTGCCGCGCCATGACGGCCAGCTGATTCAGGTTGTTGCCCTGCCGCCGCAGCTCGCGGATGAGGTCATCCACGCCGTCGATGACCGTCACATCCTTGTCCATGGCCGCGTCCCGCACATACTGGCTGAGAGACTTGTGCGCCTTCTCCGCCTGGAGCGAGATGTATTTCTTCTGCCACCCCGCCACATAGCGCTTGACGGAACTCTTGCTTTTGCCGATGGCTTTACCGATGGTTTCGTAGCTGGGCCAGCACTCGTAGCTGCGCGGATCCTCCAACCGCATCAGTACAGCGTAGGTGGCCAGCTCGCCGGTGCTTAAGTGCAGAGAGAAGATCTCATTGGGCAGCGGTGTGAAGTTTTTCAGTTTGTTGTTTTGCAAGTTCAATACATACCTCCGATTCCTGTTGACATAGCTGCGCGGATGGTGTAGACTAATTGCAATTTAGATTAGACATTTAGCTTGAGTCTATCATAACAGAGGCGGCATGATCTGTCAATGCTGTCGAGCGTTATTTACAATTAGTCCATAATTGGAGGGTGTTATGTGGTACTGTAAAATGTATTTCCCCGGAAGGCATGAGGTCATCGAGAGCGACGCTTTCGGCACCCAGGGAGCACCGTCGCAGCGAAAGATATTTTCTTTTTTGGAGTCGCTGCTGTCCTTCACAGAACTGGACATCGGGAAAGTTGCCGTCGCGCTGCGGTGCATCTCCGACGACTTGGAGAGCCTCGACCGTGAGCGTGTGACCAGCGCCATGGTCAGGCTGGGAGCGCTGGCGGAGATGCACAGCTTCTTTCGCGTGCTGTATGCCAAGTGGTTCTATCTTCATTCCGTAGGCTTCGGGAACACTGAGGCTGCGGTATCGGGCGCATTGGACGAGCTGCGGTCACTGCCGGAGGAGCTGCCGCTGTACCAAAAGCAGATCCAGCGTTTCTTCGCGCTGATACTGGATATAGACAAGGCCGGGCGCGAGCCCAGCCGGCAAGTCATGCGTTACTATCACTTCGACCAGCCTGACCAACCCAGTGATCCGGAGTTGTTTCCGTTCCGTCTGCTGACCACGCGCTTTGAGCCGGTGGATGGCGATACTTGCGCGCCGGTGCTGTATGCGAACACCGTGGCGGATATGATCAGCTATTCTTTGCAGACTTGCGTGGAGCGCAGCATCACCGTGCGCCGCTGCAAGAACTGCGGGCGGTACTTCGCCCAGACAGGCCGTGTCAGCGCAGAGTACTGCGACCGCACACCGCTCGACGGTCAGTCCAGCTGCCGTGCGATGGGGGCATTCCAGCAGTGGACGCTGAAGCAGGCGGACGATCCGGTGTTCAAGGTCTACCGCAGGGAGTACAAGCGACGCTTCGCGTGGATCAAGGCCGGGCGTATCAGCGACAGCGAGTTTTACGCGTGGAGCGAGCAGGCCAGAGAGCAGAAAAAGAGATGTGACGAAGGTAGCATCACCGCAGAGGAATTCCAGCGGTGGCTGAAGGAGTCGTAGACAAGTAGAGGGCAGACCGAAGAAAGAGGCCAGTGAAACCGTAAAACTGCCGCGAGTCGAGTTTATCGAGTGGTTAAAGGAAGAAGAGGTGTGACTGATAGTCACACCTCTTCCTGTGTTGCAAAAAGCAAGCAATGAGCACACATTTAGGAAATGGCAAAACTCGTTTTCTTAATATGGCGAGTTATAATAAAAGGCTAAGAGCCCACAAGCAAAGACGATACACCATGGAGGCGGCGTATCTGGTGTATAGCGGCTACATAGCCGCGTTGGGCGAAAAGCTGCGCAGGGCGCGGCAGGGGATGCTCCCCTGCCAGGCCTTGCGCAGCTTCTCCTTTTTACCCTTTCAATCCACGGGAATACCCGACCCGCACAGTATGGCATAGCATACAAAAAAAGTCAATGTTTTTTGGCAATTATCCTTATTACCGAAGTCTTTACAAGCCTCAGCGAGTGTGGTATGGTTAAAGCATCAACATATGCGCGTTAAAAAATATATGACAGGATGTGATCGCCATGTATCCTGCCCATATCCGCGAAACCGGAGAGCGGCAAACCGTCCAGGAACATTGCCGGAACACGGCGGCGCTGGCCGCAACCGCACTGCGGCCACTGGGTCTGAAAAAAAGCGCCTATTTGGCCGGTCTGCTCCACGACGCCGGAAAAAACAAACAGGAGTATGCGCAATACCTTTCGGATGCTGTCAGCGGCGGGAACGCCGTCCGTGGCAGTGTCAACCACACCTTCGCCGGCGTCAGGTTTCTGCTGGACAGGTGGCATTGCAGGGAAGGGGAACTTTCCTATTCCGACGTGACCGCAGAGCTGCTGGCCTTTGCCGTTGGCTCACATCACGGCCTATTTGACTGCGTCGACCCCCAGCAGCACAGCGGTTTTTTTCATCGCCAGACCAAGGAGGGGGTCTTTTACGATGAATCCCGACAGGGCTTTTTGGCGGAGGTTGCTGACGAGGAGGAACTGGAGCATCTGTTCCGCGACGCCGTCCGGGAGATGACCCCGATGCTGGATCGGCTGGCGGCTCTGTCCACCCAAGCGGACGACAATGAGGCGGATCGGGAGACCGCATTTTATATCGGTCTTCTGGCTCGGATGCTCCTGTCCGCCGTGATTGAGGGAGACCGCACGGACACCGCCGCTTTTATGGATGGGATAGAACCGCCCGTGTTCCCAGAGGATATGCGGCCGATCTGGATAGAACGGCTGGCGTTTATGGAGAAGAAGCTGGCGGCATTCCCGCGAAAAACGCCCATTGATCTGGCGCGCCAGACCATCTCCGACACCTGTGCCGCCGGCGCCGCCGGGCCCGGAGGTGTCTACCGCCTGAATGTTCCCACCGGCGGTGGAAAAACGCTGGCCAGTCTCCGCTTCACATTGACCCACGCGGCAAAGTGGAACTGCTCTCGAATTATCTTCACCGCACCGCTGCTGTCGATCCTGGATCAAAATGCCCAGGTCATCCGCGATTACATAGGGGACGACGCTTTGATACTGGAGCATCACTCCAACCTTGCCGAGCCGAAGGAGACACCGGAGCGCTTGCAGGAGCTGGAGCTGCTCACCGCCTCCTGGTCGGCGCCGATCATTATCACCACGCTGGTGCAGCTGCTGAACACCTGCTTCAGCGGAAAGACCAGCGCCATCCGCAGATTTCACGCGCTGTGCGGCAGCGTCATTGTGATCGACGAGGTGCAGACGGTTCCCGGCAAAATGCTGACGCTGTTCAATTTGGCTGTCAACTTCCTGTCTGAGATCTGCGGCGCCACCATTGTTCTGTGCTCCGCCACCCAGCCCTGTCTGGAGGCAGCCGACCATCCCCTGCACCGCCAGCCCGTCGATCTGGTTCCGCAGCAAAAGGCACTGTGGGACGTCTTCAGGCGCACCGACATCCAAAACGCCGGATGTGCCAAGCTGGAGGAGTTCCCGCAGATCGTTACGGAGGCACTGTCGTCGTGCGACAGTCTGCTGGTGGTGTGCAACACGAAAAAGGAGGCGGCGTTCCTGTTCGAGTCGCTGCAAGCCGAGAATTGCCGGTGCTTCCATCTGTCCGCCGCCATGTGCGTGCAGCACCGCAGGGAGACTCTGCAAGCCTTGCAGTCCGCGCTGGACAAGCCCTCCGCCGACAACAGGCAAAAGGTCGTCTGCGTCTCCACGCAGGTGATCGAGGCCGGTGTGGACATCTCCTTCCAGCGGGTGATCCGCTTCTCCGCCGGAATGGACAGTGTCGTGCAGGCGGCAGGGCGGTGCAACCGGCACGCCGAGCAAAAGGAGCCCGCCCCCGTCCGCCTCATCCGGTGTACCGACGAGCGGCTGCGTGGTCTGGACGACATCGTGCGCGGACAGAACGCCACCACCGCGCTGCTGACCGCCTTTTCCAAAACGCCGGAGGCTTTCCGGCACGATCTGTCCTCCGAGGAGGCCATCCGGTTCTACTATCGCCGGCTATACGCAGAGATGGAGCCCGGCTTCCAGGACGACCAAACCCAGGCGCACGGCTCCCTCTATCATCTGCTGGCGGACAACCCCCGGTATGCAGACGCCAACTGCACGCAAGCGGAGCGTTACCTTCTGCGGCAGGCGTTCCGTCTGGCAGGCGGCCTTTTTCAGGTATTCGACGAGGACACGAGTGCCCTGCTCGTACCCTACGGAAGAGGGCGCGAGCTGCAAAACACGCTGCGAAACGCCGCTCAGGTCTACGGGCAGAAGGATTGGGCGGTCATTCGCAGCTGCATTGACGGGGCAAAGGGCTACTGCGTCAGCGTCTACCGCTATCAGCTGGAGCGGCTTGAGAGCCTCGGCGCCGTGACCTCACTGTTCGACGGCGGCATACTGCTGTTGTCCGATGACTTTTATAACGAACATACCGGTTTTTCCCTGGAGGCCGGTACCCATGATTTTCAGGAGGTGTAGCGATTGAAAACAGAACATCCCAACATCGTAGAATTTGAGGTATACGGTGATTACGCCCTCTTCTCCGACCCTCTCATGCGTCTGGGCGGTGAAAAGTGCAGCTATCAGGTACCCACCTATGAGGCACTGAAGGGCATTTTATCCTCTGTATACTGGAAGCCCACCTTCATCTGGCGAATCCTGGACGTGCGGGTCATGAACCCGATCCAGACCGAAGTGAAAGGTATCCGCCCCATCAAATACAGCGGCGGCAACGATCTGGCGTATTACACCTATCTGAAAAGCTGTCGGTATCAGGTACGGGCCTGCTTCGACTGGAACGACAACCGCCCAGAGCTGTGCGGCGACCGAAATGAGAACAAACACCACTGCATTGCCCGCCGGATGATCGAAAAAGGTGGGCGGCGGGACATTTTTCTGGGTACCCGGGAATGTCAGGGCTACGTAGAGCCCTGCGTGTTCGGGAGCGGCGCAGGCGCCTACGACGATCTGCCGGAGCTGGGCTTCGGGCTGATGTACCACGGCATCACCTACCCGGACGAGGCCTACTCGGAGGAGACCCGCGGACGGATGACTGCCCGGTTTTGGTACCCGGTCATGAAGAACGGTGTCATTCACTTTCTTCCGCCGGAGGATTGTCCGGGGCAGAAGCCTCTGCGGGAGATGCCTATGAAGAGTTTTTCCGCCGACGAGGGCAATTTTATCGGTCTGCGGGAATTTGGGGAGGTGGAGTAAATGGGACTGATGCAGCAAGCCTATGACACCTACTGTGCCATGGAGTCGCAATACGCCGGTATCTACGGCAAGGCGAAGGAGCCACTGGTTCCTGTTTCGCACCAAATCGTAAACGCAGAGCTGGAGCTCACTCTGGACGCGGACGGTCATCTGCTGGACGCCCGTTCCGTCGAGGCGGAGCAGGCCGCCACGATCATCCCTGTGACGGAGAGCTCCTCGGGGCGAACCGGCAAAGCCCCCGGCGCACACCCTCTATGCGACCAGATTCAGTTTCTCTCCCCGCTGTATCCCGCCAAATACGAAAGCTACCTGACGCAGCTGCACCGCTGGGAGCTATCACCCTACGGCCACCCCAAGCTCTCCGCCATCGCCCGCTATGTGGAAAAGGGAACAATCGCAACGGATATGGCCCAGCGCGGCCTGATCGCACTGGATGAAAAAGGCTTTCCTGTCAAGGAAAAGCAGATCGTCCGCTGGCGTGTAGAGACAGGTGGGGAAAATGAGACGCCCGCCTGCTGGCAGGATCAGAGCCTCTTCCAAGCCTTCATCGACTACTATGCATCCACGAAATCTGAGAAGCCCGCGTTTTGCATGGTTACCGGTAAAAACGCCCCGCCCGCCAGCCAGCACCCCAAGAAGATCATCAACCTGTGCGCCAACGCCAAGCTGATCTCCGCCAACGACACCAGCGGCTTTACCTATCGGGGCCGCTTCACAGACGATTCGCAGGCTGCAACTATGAGCTACGAGGCATCGCAGAAGATCCACAGCGCGCTGCACTGGTTGGCGGCGACCCAAGGCGTCTTCATCGGCGGGCGCACCTTCCTGTGCTGGAATCCGCAGGGCATTGAGATCCCCAAACCGCAGGCCGCCTTCCTGCGGCGGGGCGCCGCCAAGCAGATAAAATACTCCGACTATCGAAAGGCGTTGTCGGAAACTCTCCGGGGCTGGCAGGAGACGATCCCGCGGGACGCCGGCGCCGTAGTGGCCGCCTTTGACGCCGCTACATCCGGACGTCTTTCCCTCACCTATTACAGCGAGCTTCCGGTCTCTGATTTTCTGGAGCGCCTGCACAACTGGGATGCACTTTGCTGCTGGGAGCATTCCTCCTTCGGCATACAGTCGCCCTCGCTTTCGCAGATCGCGGACTGCGCCTTCGGCACGGTGCGCGTCTCCGACAAGCAGACAAAGCTGGAAACGGACGAGCGCGTCATGCGCCAGCAGGTACAGCGGCTGCTCTCCTGCCGGGTGGATCAGGGCAAAATGCCGGCGGATATCGCCCGCGCTGCGGTGGTCAAGGCGTCCAACCTGCAGATCATGGACGCCGCCCTGCGGGAAACGGTATTGTTCACCGCCTGCGCGGTGCTTCGGAAATACAAATATGATTGGTACAAGGAGGAATGGAGCATGGCACTGGAACCGCAGAAGAAGGACGTCAGCTATCAGTACGGACGGCTTCTGGCCGTGTTTGAAAAAATCGAGCGAGACACCTATAATTCCAATGAACAGCGGGAGCCCAACGCGATCCGGATGCAGTCCGTGTTCGCAAAGCGTCCGCTCTACGCCAGCCGCATCATCTGGGAGCAGTTGAAAAAGGCGTACTATCCCAAGCTCAATCCCGGCGCCAGAACAAAATACGACCGCATCATCGAACAGATCATCCAAGAAATTTCCTCCTTCCCGCAGGCGGAACAGGAGGAGGCCCTGAAGGACACCTATCTCTTTGGGTACTATCTGCAGCGCAGTGCGCTGTACACATCCGGCAAACCCGAAAACAGTCAGGAGGAAGAATAAATGAGCAGCTTGCAAAACAAGATCGATTTTGTGGCACTGGTCTCCGTGACCCGCGCCAACAGCAACGGCGACCCTCTGAACGGCAATCGCCCCCGCACCGACCTGAACGGCTTCGGTGAGATCTCCGACGTGTGCATCAAGCGCAAGATCCGCAACCGGATGCAGGATCTGGGCAAGCCCATCTTCGTTCAGTCGGAGGATCGGTGCAGCGACGGCTGCGGCAGCCTCAGCGAGCGGGCCTCCGCCGCCATGAAGGGCATCAAGGATCGGGAGGAATATGCCCGGCGCGCCTGTGAGACGTGGCTGGATGTGCGTACCTTCGGGCAGGTGTTCGCCTTTAAGGGTAAGGATGATGCAAAGGGCTTGTCCTGCGGTGTGCGCGGGCCGGTCTCCGTGCATCAGGCGTCCAGCCTGTCCCCCGTGGAAATCGAGTCCCTCCAGATCACCAAGAGCGTAAGCGGCAAGAAGGAGGAAAAGGGTGAGAACCGCGCCTCCGACACCATGGGCATGAAGCACTTTGTCCGCTTCGGCCTGTACGAGATCAAGGGCTCCATCAATGTCCAGCTGGCGGAAAAGACTGGCTTCTCCGAGGAGGACGCCGACACGGTCAAGGAATGTCTGCGCACCCTCTTTGTGAACGATGCCTCCTCCGCACGGCCCGACGGCTCCATGGAGGTGGTGAAGCTGTTCTGGTGGCGGCACAGCTGCAAGGACGGGCAGTACTCCTCCGCAAAGGTCCACCGCTCCGTCAAGGTCGCGCTGCGGGACGCGGGTACCATCCCCACCTCCGCAGACGACTATGTGATTTCGCTGGAGGCGCTGCCGGGTCTGGAGCCGGAGGTGATCGATGGCATATAATGAGGAGGACTTCCTACAGCTCTCCGGCTTACAGCATTTCCGGTTTTGCAGGCGGCGGTGGGCGCTGATCCACATCGAGCACCAGTGGGCGGAAAACTACCGCACCATTGACGGCGCGATCCTCCACGAAAACGCCCACGACACGGATCTTCAGGAGCGGCGGGGCGACCGCTTTATTACGCGTGGCGTCAGCGTCTATTCCGCCGAGCTGGGCGTGTCCGGCCAGTGCGATGTACTGGAATACCACCGGGGCGCCGCCGGGATCCCTCTCTCCGGGAAAGAGGGACTGTGGCAGCCGTACCCGGTGGAGTACAAGCGGGGCCGCCCCCGCGAGGACACTGGCGACACCCTGCAGCTATGCGCGCAGGCCATGTGCCTGGAGTCCATGCTCTGCTGCGACATCCCTGAGGGCGCACTCTATTACGGGGAGATCCGCCGGCGAGAGAGGGTTTCCTTCACCCCGGAGCTGCGCGCAGGGGTGCGGGAGCTGCTGGCGGAAATGCACGAGCTGTACCGTCGGGGCTATACCCCCAAGGTCAAGCCCACCAAATCCTGCAATGCCTGCTCCTTGAAGGAGCTGTGCCTGCCCAAGCTGATGAAAAGCAGAGCCGTCTCCGCGTATCTCCGGGCGGCCATGGAGGAATCACCATGAAGCAGCTTCTCAACACGCTATTTGTCACCTCCGAGGACATTTACCTCTCGCTGGAGGGGGAAAATGTGCTGGCAAACCGAGACAAGGCCGTCGTCGCCCGCTACCCGCTGCACACGCTGCAAGCCATCGTCAGCTTCTCCTACGCCGGTGCCTCCCCTGCGCTGATGGGCAAATGTGCGGAGGCCGGGATCGGTCTGGCCTTCTGCTCCCCGCACGGACGTTTCCTTGCCCGCACCTGCGGCGAGAGCAGCGGCAACGTACTGCTCCGTCGTGAGCAGTACCGTATCGCTGACGACCCCGCTCGCAGCTGTGAGATAGCCCGCACCATGATCTTCGGCAAGCTGAGCAACGGTGCCGCCAGCATCCAGCGCACCCTGCGGGATCACGCGCCCCGCGTGGCGGGCTGTGGACTGGAAAACGCCGCTGCCAACATTCGGGATATGCTGCCGCAGGTGCTGGCTGCCGCTGACTTGGACTCCCTGCGGGGAATAGAGGGCGCTGCTGCCACCGCGTATTTCGATGTCCTCGATCATATGCTCCTGAGCCGGAAGGAGGCATTCTTCTTCCACGGACGAAGCCGTCGGCCGCCGCTGGATCGGGTAAACGCCATGCTGTCCTTCGCCTACAGTCTGCTGGCGCACGACTGTGCCAGCGCCTTGGAAAGCGTCGGATTGGACAGCTATGTAGGCTTCCTCCACCGCGACCGGCCGGGACGGCAGTCGTTGGCGCTGGATTTGATGGAGGAGCTGCGACCCTGCATGGCAGACCGCTTCGTACTGACCCTCGTGAACAATCGAATGCTGCGCCCGGAGGACTTTCGGATGCAGGACAGTGGCGCGGTGCTGCTGTCCGATGACGGCCGCCGGAAATTCCTGAAGACCTGGCAGGAGCGGAAGCAGGACACGCTGACCCACCCCTATCTGGGGGAAAAGCTGAGTTGGGGTATGATCCCCTATGCGCAGGCGCTACTGCTGGCTCGCTGCCTCCGCGGCGACTTGGACGGCTATCCGCCGTTTTTATGGAAGTGATGCTATGCTGGTGCTGATCACATACGATGTAAACACCGAGGACGCCGCCGGGCGCAAGCGCCTGCGGCAGATCGCTAAAAAGTGCGTGGACTACGGACAGCGGGTGCAAAATTCCGTGTTTGAGTGTCTGCTGGACGCAGGGCAGTGCCGCCGCCTGCAGGCGCAGCTCCTCTCCATCATGGATTCTGAGAAAGACAGTCTGCGCTTTTACTATCTGGGGAAGCAATATGAGAAAAAAGTGGAGCATTTCGGTACGAAGAGCACCTATCTGCCGGAGGATCCCCTGATCCTCTGACACACGCCGCCCGGCGCGGCAGTGGTACGGCGCACGGGTATCCGGGACGCGCCTTCCCGCCCCCGCGAAGTCCAAGTGACCAGAGATTTCCGTGAGGTTCGCAAGGTTTTTCCCGAGAAAACGCCGGTCTTTCTCCGGGTTTCTCAGGCAACCACCCCCGTATTTTTCCCAAAAAACGCAAAAGTTCTACTTGTTTGTCAAAGATCCGCAGGTAAAACTGTGCATCTTTGCTGTCGCCCCCCTCGCGGGGGGCGTGGATTGAAATAGCCGCTCACACAGCTCCGCGCCGGTCACGGCCGTCGCCCCCTCGCCCAGTTTGCCCGCCGGTCTTTCGCTGTGGCCGAAATGCCGCAGAACACTCTCCGGAAGCACGTCCGGGAAATACCGGTTGACATACGTAAGCAAATCGGCTATACTGATACTGGAACCGGTTAGAGTAGCGGGTACGCCCGTGATCTCTGGGGATAAGCTCCCGGCCGGTTCTGTTTTGCGTTTATCGCATACAGCACATCCACGGACATGACCTCGTTGGAGGCCCGGTTTACAACGAACTGTACGATGTACGGTTCGTTGTTTTTGTTTTTGGCCGCACCCATCAGCACATACGTTGCGTCTATGGTGTCCAGTTCCGACACCAGCTCATTGATACGCACAGCATTCTGCAAGATCTCGCCTACCTTCAAAGTAGCCGGTGCATTGACAGTAAATCTCCGGTCCAGCCCGTGCCGCAGCGCCTTTGCGCTGATGATCACATCCGCGTCCGTATCGTTAACGTGTACGTACACATTCCCATTCTGATTTACGCCGCCGTACTTTTTTGCCTCCGCAAGTGCCTTGTCGACCACTTCTTTGCGGGTAAGTCCGTCCGCGTTCTCCACCACCGCCAGCGTCATATCCGGCTTTCGCACCAGTGCGTCGTAGGAATAGTCTTTCAACATCATCCGTCCGCCGCCATTCCCGGCGGCGGTTTTTGCTTTCTCCGCCTGCCGCTCCGCCGCGTCAAAAGCCGCCTGCCACTGCTTGGCAATGTCCTCCAGCTCGGCAAAATCCTTGCCGTATGCCTCCTGCGCCGCCATGTCGCGGTATTTGCCGGTGAACGCAGTTTTGACCTTGTTGAGAAACTCCTTCAGGCTGTCCAGCAGTTTCTGCGCCGCCGTCCGGTTTTCCTTGGAGAACTTGGCAAACAGGTCTGCGTCGTCCAGCATATCACCGGCGAAGTCAGCCGCAAGCTTGTCCATCACACCGTCCCGCGTCAGCGTCACATCCTCCTGCTCCGCTGCCTCCATGTACCGCTCCACGATCTCCGCCTCTGTGTCCGCGCCGTTTTCCCGCATCTTATCTATGAATGTGACCATCTGTTCCCGCAAAGCCGCCGAGGAACTGCTGCGTGCCGACACGCTCACCCGCACGGCGGTGATCTCCTTCTGCGACCCACCCTCCGTCGGCAAGCCTGCCCCGATGCCCCCGCTGGACTACGCCGGCAAAACAGCGCGGGTGTTCACCGTGGTCGTTCACGATCTGGATCTGACGGCTCTGCCGGATGTGGGGCTGGACTACGACACCTATATGCCGGAGGCGGACGCACTGGCGGCGTTTATCTGTCAGGCAAGGGCGGACGGGCTGGATATCCTTTGCCAGTGCGAGTACGGGCAGAGCCGCAGCGCCGCCTGCGCCGCCGCGATTTTGGAGTATTTCAACGGCACCGGCATCTCCGT
>OHOR01000734.1_pt1 | contig 12966 bp, 9 predicted proteins | sample 1569911 | NCBI WGS metagenome assembly OHOR01 (sample SAMEA3879517, study PRJEB24766) | human gut metagenome | biome: human-associated habitat; feature: feces | place: USA | collected 1985/1987
CCTTGTTACCGTGACGACCGGCCATCTTGTCACCGACACCAATCTTACGCTTCTTGGCAATGTATACCTTGGCCATCTGAATGATACCTGCGGGCAACTCGTCACCGATAGTGATGGCGAACTTCTTGCGTTTCAGCTCGGCATCGAGTTCCTTGTACTTCTTGATGAAGTTCATCACCAATGCACGAATCAGTCCGTTGGTATGTTCATCCTTCGTCCAGTTGCTCAACTGAACAGCGGTGAAGTCCAAATCGCTGAAGTCGGAAGCAGAGAATCTGGCGCCTTTGGAAATAATGTCGGCACCCATGTAATCCTTCACACCTTCCGATGTATAATTTTCTGTAAGCTTCAACAGCTTGTTTATCAACACTTTCTTGAGGTCACCAATCTTAGCGTCGAACTCATCGTCAATCTTCGGTAACAGAGCCTTGTCGGCCAGCTTGGAGCTGCGGGTCTTGACAACACGGGAGAACAGACGCTTACCGATAATAACACCCTTCAAAGACGGAGATGCCTTCAAAGAAGCGTCCTTCACATCACCGGCCTTATCACCAAAGATCGCACGAAGCAGTCTCTCCTCGGCAGTCAGCTCTGTCTCTCCCTTTGGAGTTACCTTACCAACTAAGATATCACCGGCACGAACTTCCGCACCGATACGGATAACACCGTTCTCGTCCAGATCCTTCAGGGCATTATCACCGTTTCCGGAAACTTCCTTTGTGATCTCTTCTGGTCCGAGCTTTGTATCTCTTGCTTCTGTCTCGTACTCTTCAATATGAACAGATGTATACACATCTTCCTTTACCAGTCTCTCACTCAGAAGAACGGCATCCTCGTAGTTGTAACCTTCCCATGTCATGAATCCGATCAATGGGTTCTTACCAAGTGCAATCTCACCGTTTGATGTAGATGCACCATCAGCGATTACCATTCCCTTTGTTACACGATCACCCTTCTTCACGATCGGGCGCTGGTTCATACAGTTACCCTGGTTGCTTCGGGCAAACTTGATTACATGGTACTCATCCAATGTACCATCGTCACACTTGACAATGATCTTCTCGCTGGATGACATCTCAACAACACCATCGTGTTTTGCAACAATACATACACCTGAGTCAACAGCTGCCTTTGCTTCCATACCTGTTCCAACAACCGGAGCTTCTGTACGAAGAAGTGGCACTGCCTGACGCTGCATGTTGGATCCCATGAGGGCACGGTTTGCATCATCGTTCTCCAGGAAAGGAATCATGGATGTAGCAACAGAGAATACCATCTTTGGTGATACGTCCATCAGGTCAACGTTTGCCTTCGGGAACTCAGATGTCTCTTCCCTGAAACGACCAGATACGTTGTTCTTCTTGAAGTGACCGTCCTCATCCAATGGCTCATTCGCCTGTGCAACAATATAATTATCCTCTTCGTCCGCTGTCAGATATACAACTTCATCTGTAACAACCGGATTGGCAGGATCTGACTTATCCAGCTTTCTGTATGGCGCCTCAACGAAACCATACTCATTGATTCTTGCATACGTAGCAAGAGAGTTGATCAAACCGATATTCGGACCTTCAGGTGTCTCGATTGGACACATTCTACCATAATGTGTGTAGTGTACATCTCGAACCTCGAATCCGGCACGATCTCTTGACAAACCACCCGGGCCAAGGGCTGACAGACGTCTCTTATGTGTCAGCTCAGAAAGTGGGTTGTTCTGATCCATGAACTGTGACAACTGAGAGCTTCCGAAGAACTCCTTCACGGCTGCTGTAACAGGCTTGATGTTGATCAGAGACTGCGGGGTAACAGTATCCTTATCCTGCGTTGTCATTCGCTCACGAACGACTCTTTCCATACGGGAAAGACCGATTCTGTACTGGTTCTGGAGCAATTCACCGACTGCACGGATACGACGGTTGCCCAGGTGGTCGATATCATCGTCGTTACCGATGCCATACTCCAGATGAATGTTATAGTTAATGGAAGCAATGATATCTTCCTTTGTAATATGCTTTGGTACAAGCTCGCTTACATTTGCCTCGATGGCTGCCTTTAACTCGTCCTCGTCATCGTACTCCTGTAAGAGTTTCTCTAATACCGGATAATAAACTGCTTCATGTATGCCAACTTCCTTCGGATCGAAACCTACATATTCAGAAAGATCTACCATCAGGTTTGACAGTACCTTTACATTCTTCTCTTCCGTCTGAATGTACACAAAAGGAACTGCTGCGTTCTGGATTGCAGTTGCATCCTCTCTTGTAAGAGTGGTACCTGCTGCAAACAAAACTTCACCAGTACTTGGATCAATGACATCCTCTGCCAGAACATGACCTGCAATACGATTCTTTAATGCAAGCTTCTTATTATACTTATAACGACCAACCTTCGCCAGATCATATCTTCTTGCATCGAAGAACATACCCATGAAGAGATTTGTCGCATTTTCTACTTCCTCTGGTTCGCCCGGACGAAGTCGCTTATAAAGCTCGATGACACCTGTCTCAAAACTGTTTGAAACATCCTTCTCCAAGCTCGCCATAATCTTTGGCTCCTCACCAAACAGATCAATGATCTCCTGGTTTGTTCCAAAGCCAAGTGCACGAATCAAAACTGTGATTGGCACCTTTCTATTTCTATCAACATGTACGTAAAATACATCATTGGAATCCGTCTCATACTCCAGCCATGCACCACGGTTTGGAATCACTGTAGATGAGTACAAGGTCTTACCAAATTTATCGTGATCGATTGCATAGTAGATACCAGGAGAACGAACCAACTGGCTGACGATAACTCGCTCTGCACCATTGATTACGAATGTACCTGTCTCTGTCATAAGTGGAAGATCACCCATGAAGATATCATGCTGTGCAATTTCACCTGTTTCTTCATTACGAAGATGCACATTGACCTTGATTGGAGCTGCATAAGTTGCATCACGTTCCTTGCATTCTTCAATAGAATACTTGATGTCTTCCTTACACAACTGATAATCAACCAGTTCCAAACTCAAATTGCCTGTGTAATCGACGATTGGAGAAATATCCTTAAACACTTCTCTCAAACCTTCGTCAAGGAACCACTGATATGAATTCTTCTGCACTTCGATGAGGTTTGGCATGTCCAAAACTCTCTTCTCAGTTGAAAAACTCATTCGCATACCTCTTCCCGATTTCACAGGACGCATTCTGTACTTTTTCATCGACGCATTCACCCCTTGAATTTATTTGGTTTTTTCTTTACTATCCGAATTTATAGCACACATATCCATAGTAATGACATTTTACTATACTATCATGGTTGGAAATTTGTGTCAACACACTTTTTGAAAAAAATTGCAGAAAAATAAAAAAGATTTCTTTGTATCATTTCTTAGATAAAAAATCCGGCTTGGCATCTGCCAAACCGGACATTTAATGTTTAAGTCGAAATTACTTAAGAGTAACCTTAGCGCCTTCAGCCTCAAGCTTCTCCTTGATCTCGTTAGCCTCTTCCTTAGAAGCACCTTCCTTAAGAACCTTAGGAGCGCCATCAACAACGTCCTTAGCTTCCTTAAGTCCAAGACCTGTGATCTCACGAACAACCTTGATAACCTTAACCTTGTTTGGTCCAACCTCTGTAAGCTCTACGTCGAACTCAGTCTTCTCCTCAGCTGCTGCTCCGTCAGCTCCTGCTGCTGCAACTACAACACCTGCTGCTGCAGAAACACCGAACTCTTCTTCACAAGCTTTTACTAAATCATTTAACTCTAATACGCTTAACTCTTTGATAGCATCAATAAACTCTGCTGTTGTTAACTTTGCCATTATAATTTCCTCCATTTAAAAATTTAATTATGATAATAAGGTTCAAATATAATATTTGAATTATTCTGCTGCTGGAGCTTCCTCTGCAGCATCCTCTGCTGGTGCTGCCTCTACGGCTGCATCTGCAGCGCCACCCTGCTCTGCGATCTGATTGAGTACACGAGCAAGATTTGTGATAGGTGACTGAATGCTTCCAAGTAATTTTCCAAGAAGCTCATCTCTGCTAGGTACAGCGGAGATTGCCTTCATACCCTCAGCATCATAAAATGTTCCCTCAACTACACCTGCTTTAATCTCTAAAGCCGGAGCTGTTTTAGCGAACTTAGCTAAGACTCTAGCTGGTGCTGTTGCATCCTCTGTTGATACAGCGAATGCGCTTGGTCCTTCAAGGACATCCTTTAATCCCTCGAACTCTGTTCCCTGGATTGCACGGTTTACTAAAGTATTCTTGTATACCTTGTAAGTTACACCGGCTTCTCTTAACTGTTTACGTAACTGAGTATCCTCTGCTACTGTGAGTCCTAAGTAATCAACAACTACTACTGACTGTGCACCATTGATAACACCGGAAATCTCATCTACGATTGGCTGTTTAAGTTCTACCTTTGCCACGATTCATTTACCTCCTTTTAGATTTTCGCATAAAAGACATGAGGTATTTGATTTATTAATCAAAGAAACCCTCCTGCCTGTCGACAGAAGGGTACAAGTCAAAATTCAAGATAAATCTCGAAAATTCCCTCGGTAGGTTCTACGTTTACGCCTTGCGGCACCTACTGTCTTCGGCAATATGCATTGCAATTATATCAAACTATATTACGGATGTCAATTACTTTCCGCAAAACTTTTGCTTGGCGTTTGATAGGTCTTGTAAATTGTTTTACTGTAACTGTTTAACTATCTTACTGTGTAATCTTAACCACGTTTAACTTAACGCCAGGTCCCATTGTAGATGTAAGAGTTGCGCTCTTAATGTACTGACCCTTTAAGCTAGCAGGTTTTGCTTTATTAATTGCACCCATAAGAGACTGGAAGTTGTCGTTTAACTGCTCGTCTGTGAAAGATGCTTTTCCAACTGGCACATGGATAATGTTTGTCTTGTCCAATCTGTACTCAATCTTACCGGCTTTGATATCGTTAACAGCTTTTGTTACATCCATAGTAACTGTTCCTGCCTTTGGGTTTGGCATTAAGCCCTTTGGTCCAAGGACACGTCCTAAACGACCAACAACACCCATCATATCAGGTGTAGCAACTACAACGTCGAAGTCTAACCATCCCTCGTTCTGGATCTTTGGAATTAACTCCTCGCCTCCAACGAAGTCAGCTCCTGCTGCCTGTGCCTCGTCAACCTTAGTTCCCTTAGCGAAAACTAAAACCTTAACTGTTTTTCCTGTTCCGTGTGGTAATACAACCGCACCACGGATCTGCTGCTCTGCGTGACGTCCGTCGCAGCCTGTTCTAAGATGAAGCTCGATTGTCTCGTCAAATTTAGCTGTAGCATTTTTCTTTACGATAGAGATAGCGTCAGCAACATCGTACTGCTCTTTCTTATCAAATGCCTTAACAGCGTCTTGATACTTCTTTCCTCTTTTCATGAAAAAATAACCTCCTGGTGGTAATATCGGGAGAGGGCCCTCCCACATTTACGTTTCTTTGTTATTATTTTGGGTTGCATAAATTTGCAACTTCTTTAGGGGTATGTTGGCTTCGCTAAGTGTTAGTCAACCACTTCAACACCCATTGATCTTGCTGTACCAGCGATCATGCTCATTGCAGACTCAAGTGAAGCTGCGTTTAAGTCAGGCATCTTAAGCTCAGCGATTTCCTGAACCTGCGCCTTTGTGATCTTAGCAACCTTCTTCTTGTTTGGCTCGCCTGAACCAGACTGAATCTTGCAAGCTTTCTTGATTAATACCGGAGCAGGTGGAGTCTTAGTAATGAAACTGAAACTTCTGTCTGCATATACAGTAATAACTACAGGGATAATTAAGTCGCCCTGATCGGCTGTCTTTGCATTAAACTGCTTTGTGAACTCTACGATGTTTACACCGTGCTGTCCAAGTGCAGGTCCAACTGGAGGAGCTGGAGTTGCCTTTCCAGCAGGGATCTGCAATTTAATGTATCCTTCTACTTTCTTTGCCATTTGGAATTGCCTCCTTAATTTGTTTTCTTAACATCTGCGAAACTTACTTCTACCGGTGTCTCGCGACCGAACAGCTCTACATTAATTGTAACTGTCTGCTTGTGATAATTCATAGCTGTGATAACACCGACTGTATCCTTCCAGACACCGCCGATAACGACTATCATGTCACCCTCAGCAAAATCAACTACCACGTTTTCCGTCTTAATACCCAAAGGTCTCATCTCGGCTTCTGTGAGAGGAACCGGTTTGCTTCCCGGACCTACAAATCCAGTTACGCCTCTGGTATTTCGTACAACGTACCATGTATCATCATTCATAATCATATGAATAAGAACATAGCCTGGAAACATCTTCTTGGAAACCTGTTTACGAACACCGTTCTTCACCTCTGTAACGTCCTCCAATGGAACACGCACTTCAAGGATCTGGTCCTCAAGATGTCTGTTTTCGATTGTTTTGTCAATATTAGCTTTGACTTTGTTTTCATAACCTGAATAGGTATGAACTACATACCAGTTCGCTTCTGTCATAATCACTTTGCCTCCGTTTTAAAAATGTAAACCAATAAGGAAATCTACGCCCTGCTGGATACCCCAGTCAAGAAGCGCAATAATAAGACCGGTAACTACTGAAACCGCCAGCACTGCAACGGTCTGTCTGATGACCGATTGCTTCTCAGGCCAGATAATCTTCTGAAATTCAGCTTTCAGACCTGAAAACCAGCTTGTTTTTGGAGCCTTTTCGACTTTTTCATTCTGTCCCATAATGTACTCCTTCACTCAGTTCCTAGACTATTTTGTTTCCTTGTGCATTGTATGAGTTCTGCAGAATCTACAATACTTCTTGGTTTCCATTCTGTCCGGATGAGTTTTTTTGTCCTTTGTCATGTTGTAATTACGACGCTGACATTCTGTGCACGCTAATGTAATCTTTGTACGCACGACTTCCACCTCCGTTTAAATTCTTTGTTGTTTGTACCCTTAAAAAAAGGCATAAAAAAAAGACCTATTTCCAAGCCTGTATACTATATCACAGTTGAGCCGTAACCGTCAATAGCTATTTTAAAATTTATTGCAAATTCTTTTGAACAGTGCCGCTGTCTGTACCTTTTTGTATGTCCGGCAGCAATTAATTTTTATAAATCTTACAGATACATAACTAAATATAGTACATTTATCTGAATTTTTCAAGTATTTTGTTGTTGTAAATCCTCAATTATGTATGACGATATAATAAAGGAGCAGACGGCTTTGACATAGAGGTCAGACAGCTCGCCGCTCCACAGGTCAATACCGCTGTTGTACTGATTTGGTACAACAGCCGTTATTTTATATTTTTTATAATAGTGGCTGCAGATCTCCCACCATTTTTTCCTCAAGCGTCCTGAGCCTCTCTGCAATTGCCACACTCTTTGAATCAGCATCGCGATATTCATTGAGACTGCCGCTTATTGTCTCTATGCCCATATTACAGCCCTCCGTCAGTAGCTTTGCTGCCTGGGACTGATCATCATTCACTGCCATCTTCATTGCAGTCTGCAGCTTCGCAGCCATCTTTGCAAACATACCCGGTTCCTTAATATCTGCACCTGCTTTGTCAAGCATATCCCTGCAATCCACTGACAGCCCGGTGTGCTCATCATAGTACTTGTCTATCAGCTCACGAAGCTGCTTGTCATCTGTGTGTTCTCTTATATCGTCCATGCTCTCAAGTGCCATCTTACAGCCCGCTATGCAATCCTGAAGCAAGAGCACCGAATCATGATTCTCAATATTTCTGCTCATAGAAAAACCTCCATACCTTTTTTATCAGTATGGAGGTTTTCATGAAAAAATATTCACTACACAATCGGAAACTCAAGTTTAACCCAAAACTTCCCATGTTCCCTTTTAAAACTCATGCTTCCATTCATACGCTGCATCATCGCATCCACGCTCTTAAGCCCTATCCCGGCACTTTTAAGAAGCGTTTTATTGTCACATACGCCATTGCCAATTTCAACGCTAAAAATTTTTTTCGTAAAAGCTGTTTTCATAACAACAGGCTTCTTATTGTCCGCATATTTATATATATTATCCGTCAGATTGGAAAATATTCTGGTCAAAAATGCCATATTAACAGCAACCTTTACCTGCTTAAAGCTTATTCCTTCTGCATCAACCTCATAATTGCTTTTCATAAGCTGAGCACACACATCTGAGAGGTAATCTCCAAATATATACTCAACATCCATTGATGCATCCAATTCAATAGGTCTTTGTGAACCGGCAATTGAGAAATCCAGCAGATTGTCTACCTGAGTCCTGATATCCAATACCTTTTCACTTATAAAATTAAGATTTTTCATATTCTCGGCATATGCTTCGTTCTCCAGTTTCATTACATCAACATATGTCATAACACCAGTCAATGGCGTACGCAGGTCATGAGCCATATTACGCATCAGTTCATCCTTTTCCTGTCGCGCTTTTTTCTCCTGTTCCTGTGATGCTTCAAGCTCTGTTTGATAGCCCGCTATAATTTTTCTGATGCGTAGATACACAAATACAATTCCCAGCATAAGAGAAAATCCCACATCAAAAATCATAAAAGCAATATAATATTTTTCCGTAAATCCTGTATATATAAATACTTCCGCCTCAATATCGGAGAACTGGACAGGCAGCTCATAGCTTCCTGTAAATCGGTAATCATACATATTTTTAGCCGGAGATATAAGCTTATCTACATTTGATTTATTGTATATTACCTTCCCCATTTCCTGAACACTATAAAACGCAACATCATGCTCCGACATCCATTCATCATATTGCTCGACATCTGTAGTACTTATATCATTATCAGATACATATTGTTGAAACTCGTCTATATATGGCTTTTCATTATAGTATATCATACAAGATCCAGCTTCAATATAATAGCTCAACAAATCAATTCCCAGATAGTATAATAGTCCAAAAACAACGCATGTGCCTATAATCGCAATTGCAAATGTCAAAGACAGCTTTTGTTTTACTCTCTTTAAATCATCTCTCAAAACGGTATCCTCTTCCCCATTCTGTGTGTATGCATGCATCGCCACATGCTTTTATAAGCTTATTCCTAAGATTTTTAATATGTACCATAACAGTATTCTTTGCATTATATGTAAAAGCCTCATCCCACACCATCTCGTATATCATCTCAATCGTATATATCCGGTCAGGATTTTTCATTAGAAGTTTTAGTATCTCATATTCTTTTCCTGTTAATTTTATCTCATTATCATTAAACTCAACCTTGTTTCGATTCGTAAACAGTTTAAGTCCATCTGTCTCTATAGATTCATCCTTGTTTGTGCGATTTGCATTTCCACTGTCATATACCCGATATCGTCTGATAAGAGCTTTAACCTTTGAAATAAGCTCCATGTTCGAAAATGGCTTAGTCATGTAATCGTCACCGCCCACTTCAAGCCCTTCCAGCTTATCCAGCTCTTCCGATTTTGCTGATAAAAACAATATCGGAACACTGTGTCTTTCACGCATTCTCCTGCAAGTTTCAATGCCGTCTAACTGCGGCATCATTATATCCATTATTACAAGGCTGAACGATTCATCTATTTTTTCCAAAGCCTCCATACCGTTTTGTGCAATTACCACACTATAATGCTGCAATTCGAGAAGCTTTTTTATTCCACTGTATACTGTTTTATCATCCTCAACAACAAGAATTTTGTCCATTATATGCTCCTATCATATTATACATGTTTATTACATCAAAAAGATTATACCACATAACCGCTCCTAATTACTCCTTAATGTGCGCAAACCCTTATTAGCATAAATGCAGCTTCCAATCATGGTTATTAAAATAACGCTAATTTCCAAAAGCCCGATTCTATACACAAATTGCCAGATATTCATTTCAAAGTTCCATATATCAAGTGAAAAGCTTTTTTGAAAATTTGAAATCTCACAAAATTCAACAAAGTATTTAAAAATATTGACAGAAAATCTATTAAGCAACCCCAATGTCAATATTCCTGCCCCCACAAGCGCCGGAACAGTTATCATCAAAATCTCATATAACAGAATTTGAATTGTCCTAAATTTTCTCTGTCCAAGTGTATTGTATATTGCGATCATTTTTGAGTGTCCTTTAAGCCATAAAACAGTCAGTAACGACATAACCACAACACATACAATATACATAACGCTCAACGTCACACTTGTCATACTTTTTAACATTGATATTACATCTGTCATTTGCAGTTCCTCATTCAAAACCTGATTGACAACTGCCGAATTCGGAACATTTTGAAACATTTTACTCATATCATCATATAAAAGTGATGTGCTTTTATAATCTGTGCTGAAAAAATTTATCCCATAACAGCTTGCTTCATTGTTTAATTCTACATACGAATTATAATCAGTGAATACTATACTGTCAGCCACTTCTTTATAGTAGCCATCGCTCACCTGTGTCTTTGGAGTATTTATTACAGTATAAATCCCAATTACCTTAATACTTATTGTATTATTTTCATACTGTATAGATACATTACTGCCAATTGACAGGTTATTTTCAGAGGCGAGCTTATCTGATATCATTGCCCCTTTATCACCTGACATCGGATATTTTCCTTTTGAAATCTTAAAGATACCACTACTGAAATATTCATTGTAAGAAGTATTTATGTTTCCACTGACATATATTTTATTTTCCTCAAAATCACTTTGTTTTTCTGTATACGGTACATTTTCAAAATCTACTGCTTCACATATAATGTCACTTGTAAATGCATTATTATATCCTACAATATTTTTATTATTATCTGCATATTCTAAAATATCTTTCCAATCATCTAAAGTAGAAAAATCGTCTAATTCAACAAGAACACAACATCCTGCCATATCTGCAAAAGATTTGTAAAAACTCTCTATTGCCGAATCTAGAAATGTTGCAATTCCGCAAAACAGTGTCAGGACAAATATGCAAATAGCAATTAGTATATTCCGCCCCGGTCTCCCTAATAATTCTTTGCATGCCTGCCACCATTTATTCCTCATCGTCATCTCCCATTTCATAGCAAATATCACATTTTTTCTTTACATAATCCGAGTGGGTTACTACTATAACACATCTGTCCTGTTCATGAGCTATCTGCTGTAACAATTCGACAATTTTTCTTCGATTTTCTTTATCCAGATTTCCTGTAGGCTCATCTGCCAGAATATATTTTGCATCTGTTATCAACGCCCTCGCTATTGCAACTCTTTGCTGCTGTCCACCTGACAATTCCGTAACCTTTCGGGTTATCTGACTATCATCAAGTCCAACCATTACAAGGCTGTCTCTACACATTTTTATCAATTCTTTTTTGGGTACATCAGGTAAGCTTATCTGGGCTGCAACCATTACATTTTCAAGGGAAGTCATATAATCAAATAACTGATAATCCTGAAAAACCAATGATATACTGTTTTGGCGCAGTTTTCTTCCACCAATATTTTGTATATTTTCTCCATCCAGCAAAATTTCCCCCTCATCCGGTTTTTCTAAACCGGCAAGTAACGATAAGCACGTTGTCTTTCCTGAACCTGACGGGCCAAATATTCCATACATTTCTCCTATTTCAAATCTGTATGTAACTTTATCCAACACATGCACAATTTCCTTCTTAGATTTATATGCATACGATACATTAATCATTTCCAACATATTTACCACTATCCCTTCGAATTTAACAGTTTCTTTGCATTTTCTTCAACAGTTGTTACAACAGGCAGTACCATAAATGCAATCCAATTAACCAACGAAATTATTAATAGAATTATAATGTTTTTCAGAGTAAAAAAAGCACTCATTTCTATACGTACCTCAAAGCCTTGAAATATTCCGGGTGTATCATATCCACCTATGGCTCTGTCTGTACTATTAATTATGACATTCTTACCTATACCACTTATAATGCTACATATGAAATTGCCAAGCACACAGTATAATAGCACACCCAAAAGCAAACCACTAATTGCATATATCATTCCTATAAATGCAAATCTACCTATACACCATTTTCTTGATCTTCCAAGTACCATAAATAGGCCTGTATCTTTTTGGTATTGGATAGTATAAAACGAAAAAATGATTAACAAAATAATTTCGCCCATTATAATTATCATCCAGCAAATTATTTTTGATGTTTTTCCCATCAATCCTACGACTTTACATTCTGAATCGAGATAATTAGAAGTATTATCATATATTTCCACATTATCTCCATACATTTTCTTTAACTGGGTTTTTACCGCATCTATATGCTCTATCTTATCAATATACACTTCACTTCCCGTTGACGCGGTGTACTCTAACCCTAGTAACTCTACAATATAATCATAATCTACATATATAGAATTATATGGACTATGTATGTATACCGAGGTTCCCTCTTCATTTGAGTCATATATTTCGAAGTCACTGTCCACTTTATAAATTCCGCATATTTGTAAAGACGTTGCCTCCGGTTGGTCTCCTATAGTATATTTAACTTCATCCCCTACCTTAAGATTATTTTTTTTCGCATATCGCTGTTCTACAATAATTCCTTTATTTTCATATGTTGGAAATTCCCCTTCAATAAGAGATACATTTTTTTCCCATGAAAACAGGCTATATTGCTGCACATCCATATTCGCAACAATCACCATTTTGTCAGCCCGATTGCTCACATCTTTATTCTCCGGATCTATTCCTTTATGTTCCTTTACATTCTCTGTATCCACCGGGTCTGCAATCAGCTCTCTCCACGCCCCAAGTCCTGTAACATATTTTACTTTTCTGATTTCATCATAATCACTCTTTGTAAAACCTCCATTATCATCCTCAATTACTAAGGCGGCTCCATTATATAAATATGCATCTCTCTCAGATTTTTCTGAGGCATTGCTTAATAGCAGACCAATAATTTCACCCAGGATTATTGTCGCGATAATCAGTATGATAATCAAAGATTTTATTTTATTT
>OHOR01000737.1_pt1 | contig 12904 bp, 7 predicted proteins | sample 1569911 | NCBI WGS metagenome assembly OHOR01 (sample SAMEA3879517, study PRJEB24766) | human gut metagenome | biome: human-associated habitat; feature: feces | place: USA | collected 1985/1987
TATCTGCATCTGCATGATGGAAGCTAGGCTTAAACCTCAACAGGTCGGATTGTAAAGCAAAACCATGTGTATCTCCCGAAGTTCTTGCATACTGTATTCCGCATTCCTTTAATATTCTGAATACCGATTCATCATAAGTGCCAAAGGGGAACACGAATCCTGATATTTTCTGTTCATAGAAAGCTTCAAGATTCCTGATATCTGTTGAAATTTCATTGTATACAGTTTCCTCGTCAAGACCCTTCAGATTGGCATGGGTCAAGGTATGCGATGCGATTTCATGCCCTTTGTAAAGCTCCCTCATATCTTTCTGATTCATCCTGTGGACCACGATATTTCCCTGAGTAAATGTATCGGCTCTTGTCTGGATTCCACTATTCTGGTTAAATGTTGCTTTCATTCCATATTTGTTAAACAATGCGATCAACCGTCTATCCTGTTCTACTCCGTCATCATAGCTGAAAGTGACCGCTTTCTTCTTACCATTCCACATAATAATTACCATACCTTTCTATAACCTGCAAACTTTTCTGTTTCATTGAAAAATCATCTGCGCAAAATCCGCAAAGCAATGTCTCCACACATTCCAGTCATGCTCTCCGGGATAAATCCTTCTGATTTCATGAACACCCTTTTCCCGGATAATTTCATCCTCTGCCAGAAACCTGGGAAGGAAGCTGTCCTTATCCCCTATACAGCGGAAAAATGTATGGAAATAGCTGTTGAACGCCGGATTATCCATTGCCTTTAAATGAGTCTGCTCATAAGGCTTTCTGTCAACTACATCCCTATCCGGGTTTCCTTCAATAACATCCCTTAAAAACCCGGAGAAGATTCCGACTTCGCTAAACAGATCTGGGTGATCGCATACAGTTCTTGTTGTCTGTACAGAACCCATGGACAATCCTGCCATGCCACGTTTTTCCTTGCATCCACCAAACTGATACTTTTTTTCTACCATCGGAATAATCTCTTCTACCAGCATCCGTTCCAGCAGAACATGGTTTAATCTCTCTTCTAAACCAAACTTTTCTTTTACCATGCCATCGCACATGACAAGGGCAAATGGTTTTATTTTTCCCATTTCAATCAAATTATCAAGTATGATATTTGCTTTCCCTGTTGTTGTCCAGGAAATCTCACTCTCACCGAATCCATGCTGCAGATACAGGACAGGAAGCCCCGCAGACGGTACACATGGCGGAAGATAAACAATAAACCGTTCCCAGTTATTGGAAATACCTGACATATAAAATTCGTGTACCAGTGTTCCATGTGGAATATCCCGTATTTCCGTCAGCTCATTTCCATCCGGCAGTTCAATATAATTATATAAATGGCAGTATCCATGCCCGATGGGCAGTTCAGGAAGCAGAACCTCCTGTCCGTCCACGCAGATCTGTACACAATTCACTGCTGTGGAGAACGGAAGCTCCAGAATCCATTTTTTCCCATCTTTTGTAAATGGATATGTTTTCTCCCCCAGTTTCATAGAAAGCTCTTTTGCATTTTCACAGTCCAGCTGTAAATAATTTTTTCCGTCTTTTTGGAAAAGCATGCTGCTTTGTTCCATAAATCCCCTCCTTGCTGCAAGTAATAAAACCATCTCTATATGGTGATATTCTCAGAATTTCATCTGTCTGCATGTTCTGACACCATTGACATAAATGTCATTTGCCAGTTCTGTAACAAGCCGCATATCCTGCCAGGTTTCACACTTATTCCCCATAAAAGTAATGTTATCAAAATGGACATCATGGACACGTACTTCTTCTGTCGGTGTCTGATACCCCCGGATCATGGAGACCGGGATATCTCCGTTCAGCACCTGGATATTATCAAAATAAATATCATTGATTTCTCCTTTGGCAAGCTGTTCCGTATATCTGCAAAGCAGAACCTTAATATCGAACAGTTTCTGTTCTGCCTGCTCTACTCTGATATTTTTATAATGTATATCATGAACATGGCCGCCATCTGCCTGATGGATGGAAATCGCCGCACCACCCATGTTTCCTTCATACTGGCAGTGTATAATATCACAATCCTCAAATACCAGGTCGTGGATTTCGCTCTGGAGGGCATAACCAAGCTCTATGGCATTACCGGGTTCTGCATTCCAGATCACGTTATTGTGAACACGCACTTTTGTTACGTCACGTACCGTTGACGGATCTTCAAACAATCTTTGGGATTTGATGCAGATACTGTCGTCTGTGGAACGGATAAAGCAATTTTTTACCTCTACGTCCTGGCTGCTCGTAATATCAATACCGTCTCCCGTTACAATCCTCGACATAATATTCATATCATCAATCACAACATGGTCACACGCCGCAGGAACTACATGCCAGGAAGGACCGTCTACAGCAGTAAAGCCTTTTAAGAGTACATTATTACACCACTTGGCATAGATAAAGAAACGGTGTGCATTACTGTCCGGCAGATGCCAGCAGGCTCCGTTGATAATTCCGTTTCCTACAATGGAAATATTGTCACAATGGTCTGCGTATACACAACCTGATACAACAGCACCTTCCTCTATGTAAACCGTATCATTGGACTTTAAGGTAAGAACTCCTACATTATATACCTTGCCCTTTTCAAAGCAGATGGTGGTATCTGCCGGCTTCTCAATCCTGTGCGAGCAAAGCACAAACAATGCATCATGAAGACCACCATCTGTCTCTACAGTAAACTTTCTCGGTTCATCAAGATGGATATGGACTGTTTCTCCTTTTACAAAAGGAACTATGCCAAAGCTGGACGGACGGATTTCAAGTTTTTCATATGGTGTATGGATTGAAATCTCCAGATCATACGCTTCGTTATCTACTACTACAACATAGTCAAACGAATCTGTATGGTATACCACACGCTCTGTTCCATTGCAGGTAACACTGTATTTTGTTGATTTTTCCAATTCATCTACAGATTTTAAAATAAATCTCGGTTCCTTGACCGGGTCCGGATTAGGATAATAAATCAAATCATTTTCAAAATCCTTCATGTCTCTTTTCTCCTATTCTTGTATAATGTTCTCAGAAACAAGGTGGTCACTGCTGTTTCCAATACTGATACGCAGTTTCATTCCGCTGCTGACGGTTTCCATGTTTTTGCCATAATATGAGAATTCTTCCTGGTCAATAAAGAAATCTACATCCTTCTTCTCCCCCGGCTCCAGGAAAACCTTCTGAAAACGGACAAGCTCTTTCTTGGGACGTACTACAGATGCATATAATGTTTCATAATAACACTGGACTACTTCTGCTCCCGCAACATTTCCTGTATTGCATACATTGCAATGTACATGTACTTTTTTATCCTGTCCTATCTGCACATCAATGTCCGAAATATCAAACTCTGTATAGGACAATCCATAACCGAATGGATATAACGGCGTATTCGGGATATCCATATATCTGCTGGTGAAACGGTTTTCTGAATTATCTTCTGTAAGTATATGTCCGGTTTTTACATCCCAGTAGCTTATGGGCACCTGTCCCACACACCATGGAATACTCACAGATAATTTGCCGGAAGGGTTTATTCTGCCATACACAATATCTATGATTGCTTCAGCTCCCATAGTTCCTGGTCTCCATGCCATAATGACAGCCTTGGATTTTTCTGATATCCTCCGCAGATCCAATGGTCTTCCTGCAATTACCACAGTCACGATATTACTTGTACGTTCTGCTATTTTTTCAAATAACACCTGCTGCTCTTCCGGCAAAGTCAAGAACGCCCTGCTGGCAGCCTCTCCTGACTGGGATTCATGTTCCCCCAGTACACATACGACCGTATCTTCATGGGTTATCGTTTCCAGCCACTGCTCATCCCTTGGCTTGCCAGACAATTCCTGTTCCACCTGCCATACCTTACACTCTGCATCAGAAAGAATATTACATCCAGTAATACATTCTACTTCTATCTGCTTTTTTTGTAAAACATCTTCTATTGTTTCAACTGCCTCATGTTCTCCAAAAATTGACCAGCGGCTTAATAATTCTCTTGACGCTGTATAAGGACCTGCCCATATAACTTTCTTCTTCATGCTTAATGGCAGTATCTTATCATTTTTCAAAAGGACACAGCTTTCGCCTGCCAGCTGATATGCCTTTTCCCGGTTATGCAGAGTCAGTTTTCCACTCTTTCCAAGACCGGCAAACGGATTTTCAAAAAGCCCCAGCTGATTTTTCATCATCAGGACTCTGAATGCACTTTCATCAACAAACGCTTCCGGAATTTTGCCGCTTTCCACCAGTTTTTCAAGACACAGCATATAAGCAGGACTCATCATATCAATGTCTACACCGGCTTCTGAAGCCTGGATTGCTGCTTCTTCCATATCAGCTGCCACTCCCTGTTCTTCCAGCTGGCCTATGGAGCCCCAATCTGAAATTACAGTTCCCTCAAATCCTTCCTTATCCCGCAGAAGCCCTTTAAGAAGTTCCTTATTTCCGCTTATCGGTTTACGGTCAATAGCATTAAAAGCTGTCATGACCATAGCAGGCTTTGCTTTTAATGCCATACGGAAAGGTTTTACATACTGCTCCAGAAATGTCCGCTGGGATATTTCAACATCATTATATTCCCTTCCCGCATTCACAGCCCCATAACCTGCAAAATGCTTCAGGCATGCCGCTATTCCGGTATCAGCTTTCTGCTGATAGCCATCTACCATTGCTTTTCCCATGATTCCGTTTACATATGGGTCTTCTCCAAAGGATTCCATCATCCTTCCCCATCTGGGATCTCTTGAAACATCAATCATAGGAGAAAATGTTGCCCTTAGCCCTTCTGAAGATGCCTCCGAGGCAGCTATAGAAGCCGCCTCAGACACCAGTTCCGGATGAAATGAACACGCCTGCCCCAACGGAATCGGATAAATTGTCCGGCATCCATGGATAACATCTGCCATAAAGAGAAGCGGAATATGATGGGGATGCTGTTCCATATATCTGCTCTGGATATCATAAATTTTATCTTTACCGATCACTCCAAGCACTGAACCGGCATATTGAATGATCCATTCCGGTGGCAACTGTTCGCCAACAACACCTGTGAGCACTGCCTCTTTATCGAAGTATGCGCCAGTGAGCTGCACCATCTGTCCTATTTTTTCCTGTAATGACATTTCTGACAGCAATTGCTGTAATTCATGTATTTCCATATATACTCCTTATGTTTAATCCGTTTATTTCTAATGTTCATTTCTCCATAGATCAGCCCGAAGCATATAAGACCGTATTTTACTCAAAGTAGATTGTCTTGCCACTTTCTGCGGACTGGTAGATTGCTTCCAGAATACGTGTGACAACTGCAGCCTGTGCAGGCTTCACAACCTGTTCTGCCCCATCAACAACGATGTGGTAAAACAATTCCTGTTCATAGTCTGCTGCTGACTTTTCTTTTCCTGAGAAAAATGCTACTCCACCGCTTGATAATTCCGGTTTCTCTACTACCTGTGTATTATGGTGGATGTAATTGATCCTAAGGCCATCTTTCATATCAGCTCCGGCTTTGGTACCACACAGGCTTGTTTTTGCCTCATCAACCTCCAGTGTGTTCAGTGCCCAGGCTGATTCCAGTTCGATCACTGCCCCATTTTTCATACGGATAAAGCCAAAAGCAGAATCTTCTACACAGAACTTATCCGGATCCCAGTTACCAAATGCATTTCCCTGGTCTGTCTGATCAGACAGCTTGTGGAAGGAAGCTCCCGTAACAGACTGCACTTCATAATTATCCATCATCCATAATGTCAGATCCAGTGCATGTGTACCAATATCAATCAGAGGACCGCCGCCCTGTTCTTCTTCATTCAGGAACACACCCCAGGTCGGAACAGCTCTTCTTCTGAGTGCATGTGCTTTGGCAAAATAGATTTCTCCCAATTCATCACTTTTGCACATTTCCTTCAGATACAATGAATCTGTACGATAACGGTTCTGATATCCTATGTTGAGAACTCTGTGTGTTCTTTCAGCAGTTTCGACCATCTTCTGTGCTTCTGCATAATTTTTTGCCATTGGCTTCTCACACATGACATCTCTTCCTGCCTCCATTGCTGCTATAGAGATTTCTGCATGGGAACGGTTTGGGGTAGTTACATATACAACATCCAGATCTTCTTTTAGAAGTTCACGGTAATCTTCAAATACTTTTGCATCTTCTGTGCCAAATTTTTCTTTTGTCTCCTGCGCACGCTCTATGATGATGTCACAAAAAGCCACCACCTCATAGAGACCACTTTGCTGCATAGCCGGGAGATGTTTTCCGTTAGCAATCCCTCCACAGCCTACGATTCCTGCTCTTAATTTTCTCATGGTATTTCCTCCTTATTTGCACTTTTCTGTGTTATATAACATATTTCTCCAGATATCTTTTACTGAGAATTAAAGACTTCTCCACCTTTTCCTTGGAATCCTCAAATGCTTTATCTTCTATTTCGATACATGTACAGCCATCATATCCTATATCAGTAAGTGCTGACACGTATTTTCCCCAGTCCACATCGCCAAGTCCCGGAATCTTAGGTGACATATATTCCAGCGGATAAGCCATGATGCCACAGGACTCTAATTTATCCCTGTATATCTTGATATCCTTGTAATGAACATGGAATATTTTATCCTTAAATTCATAAAGCGGGCGGATATAGTCGATCATCTGCCAGATAAAGTGGGATGGATCGTAATTAATGCCAAGATTATCACTGTCCAGGATCTTGAAGACCTCTCTCCAGATTGGCGGAGTTGTCATCAGATTCTGTCCTCCGGGCCACTGTTCCTCACCAAAAAGCATCGGGCAGTTTTCAATTGCTATTTTTACGTCACATACCTCTGCCAGTTTTATGATTGGTGGCCATATTTCTTTTACAAGTTCAAGATTTTCCCGTACATTTTTGGTCTGATCCCTTCCGATAAATGTTGTGACCATGCCAACACCTAACTTTTTACTTGCACGTATGACATTCTTCAGATGTTCAATAGCAGCATTTCTTTTCTCTTTATCTGCCGTCATTACGTTAGGATAATATGCCAGTGCAGAGATTTCTACTCCCGCTTTTTCTGCATATGCCATAATATGGGCTGCATATTCATCATCCTGGTTTACCCGTTCTGCATCTATATGGCTTACACCCGCATATCTTCTTTCTGCTTTTTCTTCTGGCCAGCATGCCACTTCCACACATTCAAATCCCTGCTCTGAAGCAAAATCCATCATTTGTTCATAAGTCCATCCGTCAAGGATTGATGTAATAAACCCAAGTTTCATAGAAAAATCCTCCTGTATCTGTTTTCCCTATTTTGCCCATGGAGTTGGTGTAAAATCTCCACCCCTGCACCATTTCAGATAATTCAGTGCATGAAGCTGTCCGGTCATCTCCAGTTCTCCGGAATATACAGGATCATGGTATCCCTCAATGCAGATATCGTCCTCATATCCGTTACTTCTTAAAATAGAAATGATATCTCTCCAGTTCGTGTCACCAAAGCCCGGCATACGATGCCATACAAATGGGACTGCGCCTGATATGCCGCTATGTCTTACAGCATCCCAGTCTATTGTTGCATCTTTCCCATGTATATGTACTATTTTTTTGCACCATTTTCTCAGCTCTGTTACCGGATCGATAAGCTGTACCATCTGATGTGTCGGCTCCCATTCCAGTCCGAAGTTATCATTCTTTACTTCCTCAAACATCACTTCCCACGCTTTAGGGTTAAAACCGATATTACATGTCGCATGTTCCCATGTTCCATCCATAAGGCAATTCTCAATTCCCAGCTTCACTCCCTTTTCTTCTGCAAGATCAGCCAGTTCCCGGAATACCTTGCCAAACTCTTCATATGCGGATTCTACCGGCTTTCCTTCCCACGCTCCTGCAAAAGTACTCACATGTGTAGCTCCGAATTTTCCGGCAGTGCAGATTACATTTTCCAGTGTTTTCCTATGCTCTGCATACTGGATAGGATTGCAATAGTATCCAACTGTCGTGATTTCGGAATCCGTACCTGCCAACAGTTTTTCCGTGCTCAATGCCAGCTTATCAAGGTCAGTCCCTTCCAGTGACATATGGAAATTAAGGGAAAATGTCTCAAATCCTTTTCCAATAAATCCCTTTAACCATTCTTCTGCCTTAGCTCCAGGAACGCATGTTCCTATTTTTATCTGTTTCATACTTATTTTCTCCTGTTCCTTCATAAATACTTATGATTCATACTGTCTATAATCAATCACCTGGTTTGTTTCTGCTGATTGGAAAATAGCTTCCATTAGTTTCATTACACGCATCACCTGGAAGAGCTTAATCTCCGGCTCTGCCCCATCTCTTATAACTGCTGCTACATTCCTATGGAAATCCGCAATATCTCCGGACACATGTGGCAGCTCTTCTTTCACGATTGTATCTTCCCGTCTCGGAGCCATGGTTTTGGTCAGACCTGCTGCTGTCTTTACCGGCACTACTTTCTCTTCGGTTATGCCTGTTTTCCGTATGATCTCACCATTTAACTGCCAGTCCCTGATTACCGCAGTACCATCTTCACCCAGTACATACCATCTTGGCAGGGAAATATAATTATTGGTACCTACTTCAACTAAGACTTCCGTTCCGCCTTCAAATGTCAGGATTGTGGTGAACCCATCATCCACTTCCTGATTGGTAATATGGGTAAGTGATGCATATACAGTTTCAATTTTTCTATCTCCGTAAAGATACAGAATCTGATCCAGCAAATGTACACCCCAGTCAAGAACCATTCCGCCACCATGTATTTTTTCTTTTCTCCAGTCACCCGGAATACCCCTTGAACCATGCACACGGCTTTCTATCCGGAAGACATGCCCCAGCTTCTGCTCCTCTACAAGCTTTCGTATGATCAGGAAATCATCATCCCAGCGCCTGTTCTGGTGTACTGTCAGGAACTTTCCTGTTTCTTTGGCAACATTTACCATCTCCTGAAGATCAGAAGATGACAGAGTCACCGGTTTCTCTGATATCACGTTTTTCCCCGCATGCATAGCACGGATTGCAATCGGCTTATGGCAGTCATTTGGAGTGGCAATCAGCACGACATCAATATCCGGGTCTGATAACATTTCCTCTTCCGAGCCATACACAGAAAAACCTTTTTCTTTTGCTTCTATTCTCTTTTCTTCCTTGATATCATAGATACCACCAATTTCAATTTCCGGTACATTTGACAGGATTTCTGTATGCCATCTGCCCATTCCACCATATCCTATCAGCCCGTAGATTACTTTGTTTTCCCGCATTTTATACCTCCAATTAAGGAACAGCGGCTAATGAACACCATCAGCCGCCGTCTCTTTTACTTACTTAATTCATCGTTGATTTCTTTGAGAATCTGGTCACCACCCTGATTCTTCCAGTTTTTAACGAAAGTATCGAATTCGCTGATATCTGCTTTTCCCGTAATGATCTTTGCGAAAGTCTCTTCCTCCATCTTCTTCAGGTTTGCCCATTTGGCTTCCATGGTTTCTGTCTGACCATTATATGCATTGTAAACCGGTACATATTTATCATTTACATAGGAAGCTCCTCCAACCAGAAGTGATACAAGTCTCGGGAGATTAGTTTTTGCAAGGTCACTGTCCAGATTCCATTTATCCAGGCTGAAATCATCATAAGGTTCTTTTTTCAGTTCTTTAACTGCTTCCATATCACTCTTTAACAGTTTGTGCTGTGAGAAATCGACATCATCCATTGTAATCTCTCCTGCAAGATATTTTTCCAGAGTCTCAGTGGATACTTCAATCTCATCTGCATTATCGTAGCCATTATACAAAGGATAAAAATCTGAAGTACCCATTTCTGTGGAGGAAATGCCATCTTCTACCCACTGCTGCTCATTAGCAATCAGATAGTTAACAATCTTAAATGCAGCCTCCGGATTCTTACAGTTTTTGCTTGCCACTACATATTTATTTGTAGGATTTGGCATATGGGTATAATAGTTTCCATCCTCGGCCAATGGTGTAAAGTATGCTCTCCAGTCTGCTTCTCCTGCCAGTGTAGCATCTGCCACTGTATAACCACCCCACCATGCATTAAAGAAAATTCCCACCTTTCCAGCCAGAAGAGGCTCCTTACAGTCATTTCTGACAAGCATTTCCGGATCAATCAGTTTATCTGTATACAATTTCTGGATTTTTTCCAGGGCTGTTCTGGTCTCCGGCTGAATTGAACCATACTTTACAGTTCCATCCTCATCCTGCAGCCAGTACTGTGGATAAGACTGGCAGCTGCTGAACAATGGATCCAGTCCAAACTGGTTTGCTACAGTTGCATTCATATGATCTGAATTGCCTGGTCCAAGAATTCCAATGGTATCATCTTCTCCGTTGCCATCCGGATCCTGGGTCACGAATGCTTCTGCCACTGCTGCCATTTCATCCCAGGTTCTTGGAACCTCCAGCCCAAGCTTATCCAGCCAGTCCTGACGAATCCACATTTCGTTCATTTCTCCTACCATCATACTCGGAGCCGGGATTGCCATCATCTCTCCCTTATCATTCGTGATACATTTTTGCAGTTCATCCCCACCGGATTCTACATATCCTTTCAACGTATCTGAAGCATAGTCATCAAAATACTGATCAAGCGGCTGGATCATATCATATTTCAGAAGTGCCCTATACTGTGTAGCATTGACATTCATCAGATCAGGAATCGCACCACTTCCGATACATAGGTTCATTTTCTCCTCAAAGTCAGATGAGGATGCAATCCAGTCATATACGACCTCGATATTAAGATCATCCTTCAAAAGTCTTGTATAGGAATTATCCTCATAGCTCATTCCGTCAGGAATCTTCGCATTTGGATTCATTGAACCGCCCAGATGGACCTTTACTGGCTCTGCATATTTTGAAAATGGGAGATCTTCCTTGGCTGTTCCTTCTGCCTCACCTACTGCTGTTTTCTGTGTGTTTTCTTCTGATGTTTTGCCGCATCCTGCCAGCGCTGTCACAGCCAGTGCTGTCGCACTTACAAGTGCGATAATCTGTTTCTGTTTCATACTTCTTCTTCCTCCTTTTTTTATCCTTTTACTGATCCAAGTGTAATACCATCTACAAAATATCTTTGCAGGAATGGATATACAATCAGTACCGGTATCATAGCTATAAATATCTTTGCTGAATCCAATGAGAGATTATTTAATTTCATCGCCTGTGCAATCTGTTCTACACTCATTGTAGAATAATCCAGTGTTACAGCCATCTGCTGGATATAGGTCTGCAATGGGTAACTGCTTTGTCTTGTACTCAGGACCATTCCCTGGAAGAATTCATTCCAGTACATGACCATGGTAAAAAGTGCAATGGTTGCCACCATCGGTTTTGCCAGCGGTATGTATATGGATATCAGATTCCTCCACGGTCCGCCGCCATCAATAAAACATGCTTCTTCCAGCTCTGGTGGAAGATTTTTAAAAAAGTTCACTGCAAGGATTACATTAAACACCTGTAGTCCTGTTCCCAGCACCAGTCCCCAGATACTGTCCATCAGATGGTAGCTTTTCATAGTGATATACCATGGAACAGTACCACCGTTGAATAACATACAAAATACAAGAATCCACATGAAGATTTCTTTATGGGGGAACTGCTTTTTCGTTCTTGACAATGGGAACGCTGCCATAAGAATACATACCATGCTGATAGCAGTACCCAGTACTACTCTTTTTATAGATATCAGGAACGAACCCAAAAATCCACCTTCTCCCAAAATCTTCTGGTAGGAGAGCAGATTGAAGCCAACCGGCCAGAAAGCAACTTTTCCTGCATTAACGGCTTCCCTGCTGCTCAAGGATACACAGAGGACATACCATACAGGCATAATACAGATCAACATAACTATAACAAGGAACACCACATTCAAAACATCGAAAATCTTGGATCCGAGGCTTTTATTCTCAATCATAGTTACAACCTCCTAAAACAGTTTATAACCGGTAAATTTATCTGCAAGCCGGTAACCCAGGGCAATCAATATGACACTAATCACAGACTTGAATAATCCGACTGCTGTTGCCAGAGAATACTGCAGATTCTGCAAACCAGCCCTGTATACCCATGTATCAATAATATCTCCTGTTGAATATAAATCTGGTCGAATCCTGCATTCAGGATATTTCCAAGAGACAGGATAGCCAGAAGTGCTACTGTCGTCCTTATACCCGGCAGCGTCACATGCCATATCCTCTTAAACCTGCCGGCACCATCTGCTGCTGCCGCTTCATACAATGATTTATCAACACCCAGGATAGCAGCAAGATAAACTACTGTATTATAACCGAACCCTTTCCAGATGTCCGTACCAATCACCAGCGGCTGGAACAGCTTTGCTTCCCCGAAGAAATTAATCGGGTCACCGCCAAACAGCTGTATCAGATGATTTATCGGTCCTGTATAACCGAAAATGTTCAGCACGATCTTTGCAAGAATAACCCAGGACAGAAAATACGGTAAGTATACGATTGTCTGAATCGGACGCTTCAGTCTTTTCAATGCCAGTTCATTTAATAATAATGCAAAGATCAGTGGGAAAATAATATTTCCAATGATCTTACCCACAGCAATAGTGACTGTATTACGCAAAACCTGCGCAATGTCACTCATCTGAAACATATACTCAAAATTAGCCAGACCAACAAATTTGGAATGCAGGATGCCCTGTCCCGGATTATAATCCTGAAAAGCCATCACGATTCCAAACATAGGCACGATACTGAAAAAGAACAGCCACAGGAAAGCCGGTACCAGCATTATGTAATAATGTTTCACAAACCTTTTAATGTACATGAGTAAACCTCCCTTCCTTTTTGTTTAATATACACCATGATACCTCCCTTCCTTTTTTTAATTA
>OHOR01000759.1_pt1 | contig 12681 bp, 9 predicted proteins | sample 1569911 | NCBI WGS metagenome assembly OHOR01 (sample SAMEA3879517, study PRJEB24766) | human gut metagenome | biome: human-associated habitat; feature: feces | place: USA | collected 1985/1987
AAACAACGGCGCGAGGGTTCAAATCCCTCCTACTCCGCCAAGAAAAAGCTCGATGATTCTTTGAAATCACCGGGCTTTTTCCATTTTCAGAAACCAAAAGGCCGCCTCCTCGGAATTTGTTCCGTGAAAGCGGCCTTTCTGTTACAAGATCAGATTCGTCACCACAGCCAGCACGCTCAGGTGCACCGGGTAGAACCAGTAAAAGGCCTTCTTTTGCAGCGGACTGCACGCGCCCCGCTGGCCGTTGTAGAACCAGACCAGCACAAAGGCCAGCGGGGCGGTGAGTTCCCAGGCAAACAGCACGGCTCCCACGATGCACTGCCGCTTGCGGTCGCCACGGGTCAGGTACAGCGCACAGATGATGAGCACACCGATGCCGTCGTAGTCCGTACAAGCCAGAAGTGCCGCAAGCGTGCAGCCTGCCGCACACAAGAGCCCTTTCCAGCTGGCAGAGCCGTCCGGCTTTTCATAATGCTTCAGGCCTGCCATGGCCAGCACGCCCAGCGCCAGCGTCCAGTAAACATTCTGATGGTCCAGTGCAAAGGGCGTGCGGAAAAACGCAAGGTCAAAGGGCACCTCACTGATGAGGGCAAACAGGAACAGCCTCCGGACGTATTTTTTCACATCGCGGGTATGTACAAAGCCCTCCACCAGCAGGAAGCAGAAGATGGGAAAGGCCAGCCGCCCGGTGAAGCGCAGCACCATGTCCAGCCGGTACAGCGGATAGGCGGAAAGGGTGTCCCGCGAGAGGGTGCCGATGTCCAGCCCGGGCGTAAGGATCCCTGCCTCGATGCAGGACGCGCCGATGTGGTCGATGAGCATGGTGATGCAGGCAATGGTTTTAAGAGCGGTGCCGCTGAAACTGCGGCGCGTGGAAAGTGCGGTCATAAAAAACACCTCGGTCAGTTCGTAAAAAATCGTTACAGGAACTATAACGGAGGAAAGGTGGCATTTCCTCCGTCTGTTGCGGCAAAATCTGCATAGAGCGTGCACAAATCCGCCCAAAATGCTTGACAGGACGGGCGCAGGATAGTAAAATCAAGAAGATAATTGAACTATCTCAAACCAAAGATGAAAAAGATTCACAGAGGATCGAGCGTCTCCGAACCAGATCAGACCGGAAGGAGGCATTGGGAATGACGCTGTTTTCTTATGAGATTTTCGACGCAGTTGCACGGCAGGGCAGCTTTAACAAGGCGGCTCAGCAGCTGCATCTGACCCCCTCAGCCATCAGCCACGCCATCGCCGTGATGGAGGCTGAGCTGGGCTTTACCTTATTCAATCGCGGCAAAAACGGCGTTACCATGACCAGCTACGGCGCTTCGCTGTACCCCTCCATCCGTGCGGTGCTGAACAGCGACGAGGCCCTGCAGCAGAGCATTGCCCGCCTGAACGGCCTGGAAAAGGGCAAGGTCAAGCTGGGTGCCTTCAACTCGATCTGCTCCGGGCTGCTGCCCGGCATCCTCAAGGGCTTTATGGCCCACTACCCCCAGATCGAAGTCGAGGTCTATCAGGGCACCTACGACGATGTCAAGGAGTGGCTGCGCACCGGTCAGGTGGACATTGCCTTCCTCTCCAACAACTGCCGGGAGGAGTTTGTTCTGACCGAGCTGTTCCACGAGCCGCTGCTCTGCATCACCCCCATGGACTGGCCCGAGCCGCCCAACGGCGTGATGACCCCCGCCCTGATGAACGGGCAGAACTTTGTGGTGCAGTGGGATGCCACCGACGCGGAGATGCGTCAGTTCCTCAAGAAGTATTCCCTCTCAACGGAGCGCCGCTGCCATGTCATCGACGACCAGTCGAATATTGCCATGGTCGAGGCGGGCCTGGGCATTTCCATCATGCCCCGGATGCTGCTACGCAACTGCACGGCAGCGGTCAAGATCTACCCCATCGAGCCCGAAGAGGACCGCGTGGTGGGTCTGGCCGTCCAGCGCCCCACCGCCATGGCTCCCGCCGTGGAGCAGATGTTCCACCACATCGTGGAGTGCTGCAAGGATCTGGACTGAACAACAGTGTAACATAACGGGCCGGTGTGCGCAACACCGGCCCGTTTTTTGCCGCCCGGAAAACTTTGGATTGTATCCCCGCCCGGGATACGGTATACTAAGAAAAAATCCATTCTGGTTTTTGAGGGGAAAAATTATGGATCGAAGAAGTTTTTGCAAGGTGCTGGGGTTTGCGGCCGGCAGCACTCTGCTGCCCGGGCTGATGGTTCAGGCCGCCGGGCAGGGCTCCGTAGGCCATGCAGTGCCGGATGGCCGTTACACCATCGGCATCCGCAGCGACCTGAGCGGCTGTGACCTGACCCACGCGTTCTATTATTCCGACAGCTTTTTCACCCACCCGGCCACCCAATATGACCACCAGCTGGCGCTGGCAACGCTGGGTCTGGTCTGTGCTGCGGCCAACACCGTGGCCAGCGATGCGGAATACTGGGTCAACGGCTCTGTGGGGCGGGAAGCCCACATTGCCGCCGCCTACGAGACCCTGGGCTTTGAGGACGCGCTGTTCTACAATTACGACCTCGACACCGGCCGGGCCGGGGACTTTGTGGGCTACTCGCTGGCCCGCAAGACCCTGACCCTGAACGGCCAGCGCACCACCCTTGTGGCGCTTGTCCTGCGGGGCGGCGGCTACGGCGGCGAGTGGGCCAGCAACTTCCACATAGGCGATACCAGCGCGCACACCGGCTTTGTCACGCCTGTGGCGGCGGTGTTTGCGTCCCTCAAGGCCTATCTGGCCCGGGCAGGGCAGGGCGGTGCCTTCAAGCTCTGGCTGGGCGGCTACAGCCGCGGCTCCATCATTGCAAATCTGCTGGCGGCAAAGATCGCCCGGGAGCTCCCCCAGCTGGGGCGGGAGAGCATCTATGCCTACGGCTTTGCGGTGCCTGCAGCCCTGACTGCCGCCGACCGACCTGACCTGCAGCAGGATTTCGATGCCAATCACGCCCCGGACGGCACCCTGCTGGAAAACTGGCCCGAGAGCAACATCTTCAGCATCATTTCCAGCGGCGACGCGGTGGCCCGGGTGCTGCCCGCTGCCTGGGGCTACCACCGCAACGGCTGTGACCGCTTTCTGCCCGCCACCCGGAATGCCGAAGAGCTGGCCGACCTGGACGCACTGGGGGCAGAATTCGGCCCCACGCCGCTGGTGATCAGCAGTCTTGCCACCGCCGAGGACACCAGTGCCCTCATCGACATCGTGGCCAGGTTCTGCGTTTCCCGGGAAAATTTCCACCAGAAATACGAAGCCGCCATCATGGACATGATCCAGTGTGCCTTTCTCCGCTCCGAAAAAGAGGTGGTCGATGGCTACATCCTCAGCGACGGTGAGATCGTGGAGCGGCTGCAGAGCCTTTCCCACATGAAAGAGATCGATTACTGGCAGATCGTGGGCAGCGTCTGGGCCGCCTCCACCATGAGCCGCCCCATCCTTGAGCGGTACGGCCAGAACGTGCCCCTGCTGGCCCGGCAGATCCTTATCCCGGTGCTGGCAGTCGGCCTGTGCTACGGCATCGAGACCGATGTGGTACAGATGGTGGCCCAGTACATCATCCGCCTGCTCACCGCCCGGGGCGAGCTGGACAGTGTTCTGCGCGCGGCGTTCTGCCACCACCCGGAAAACTACATTTCCCTGATGGAATACTACGCCCCCGAGGAGCACGGTATGGAGCCCTTTACCCGAAAGTGATTCACTTTTCTTCACCTTCCGCCTGAAATCTCTCCACCGGTGAAACGCCTGCGATTCGTTGAAATCCTGTTTTCTCTATGTTACACTTGATTTTATCAACTGGAAAAGAGGAAAAAAACATGGAAACTCAACACAAGCGCAGTGCGTTTTCCGGCAAACTCGGATTCGTGCTGTCCGCCGCCGGTGCGTCGGTCGGGTTGGGAAACATCTGGCGCTTCCCGTATCTGGCCGCAAAATACGGCGGCGGCATTTTTCTGCTCATCTACATCCTGCTGGCTGTCACCTTTGGCTACACCATGATCATTGCTGAAACGGCGCTGGGCCGGATGACCCGCAAAAGCCCGGTGGGCGCTTACAGCCATTTTGGCAAGGGGAAGGGGCTGGCGTTCGGCGGCTGGATCAACGCCGTCATCCCCATCCTGATCGTTCCCTATTATTCGGTCATCGGCGGATGGGTCATCCACTATCTGGCCCAGTATCTCACCGGCCACGGCAGCGCGCTGGCATCGGACGGGTATTTCTCCGGCTTCATCTCCAACGGTCTGCTGGCCGAGATCGCGTTCCTGCTGTTCACCTTTATCACGCTGGGCATCATCTTTGCGGGTGTGCGCAACGGCGTGGAGCGCGTTTCCAAGGTGATGATGCCGGTGCTGGTGGTGCTCTCGGTAGTCATTGCCGTCTACTCGGTCACACGGCCCGGCGCACTGGCAGGCGTAAAGTATTTTCTGGTGCCCAACCCGGCCAACTTCTCGTGGATGACCGTGGTTTCCGCCATGGGGCAGATGTTCTACTCCCTCTCCATTGCCATGGGCATCCTGGTGACCTTTGGCTCCTACATGAAAAAGAACGTGTCCATTGAGCAGTCCACGGAAAACGTGGAGATCTTCGACACGGCCATTGCCATCATGGCGGGCCTGATGATCATTCCCGCCGTGTTCGCTTTTTCGGGCGGCGACCCTGACACCCTGCAGGCGGGCCCGGCTCTGATGTTCATTACCATCCCCAAGGTGTTTGCCAGCATGGGTCTGGGCACCGCGGTGGGTGTGCTGTTCTTTGTGCTGGTGCTGTTTGCAGCCATTACCAGCTCCATCGCCCTGACCGAGAGCGCTGTCTCCACCTTTGAGGACGAGCTGGGCTGGGACCGCACCCGCTCCACCATCCTCATCGGCTGTATTATGATCACACTGGGCAGCCTTTCCGCGCTGGGCTACGGCCCCCTTGCCAGTGTGACCGTGTTCGGGATGCAGTTCCTCGATTTCTTCGACTTCCTGACCAACTCGGTGATGATGCCCATTGCGGCCATTGCCACCTGCCTGCTGGTCTCCCGGATCGTCGGTGTGGAAAAGATCGAGGAAGAGGTCACACGGGAAGGTCAGCCCTTCCGCCGCAAACCGGTGTTCAACTTTATGCTCCGGTATCTCTGCCCCATCTTCGCGGCTATCATCCTGGCCAGCTCGGTCGCCAACGCACTGGGCTGGATCGCGATGTGACCCTGTTTTCTGCATACAAAAAGCCCCCGGCCTGTATCCTCACAGGCCGGGGGCTTTTCGATCACTCTTTTTCAAACACAAGGAAGCGGAACGCGATGTCCGTGGTCAGCTCGGGCAGGGCGGCCAGGCGGGCCGCGCCATCCCGTGGCGTTTTCCAGTAATAGGGGGTCATGGCGAACAGCGCCTCCAGCTGCCCGGCGGGCACCGTGATGCTTCCCGAGACTTCCCGCTCCCCAATGGGGCGGAAGCCCTCATAGGCCACCTCCTGCACCGGATTTTTATAGGGCGTGTCGTAGAGGACAGCCTTCATCTGGTAGAGGTGCTCTGCACCGGGCACAACATAAATCATCCGTCCGCCCGGGCGCAGCACGCGCCGGAACTCTTCCTGTGCAAAGGGCGAGAAGCAGTTGAGCAGCAGGTCGGCCCATCCGGTGCGGACAGGCTGGGCAAAGCTGGATGCCACCGCGTATTTTGCGGCAGGCAGTGCCTTTGCGGCCAGACGCACCGCAGGCTTTGCGATATCAAAGCCCGCCAGCTGCACCGGCCTGCCCGCCTGCGCGAACTGCCCGGCGATGCACCGGTCATACCAGCCCTCGCCGCAGCCCGCATCCAGCAGGTGCAGCGGCGCATCCGGCGCGGCGGGCTGGCCGTATTCGAGGCAAAGCTTGCCCAGCGCCTGACCAAAAATGCCGTAATACCCCCCGTTGAGGAAGGCGTGGCGGGCGGCGACCATCTCCTTGCTGTCGCCGGGGGCCTTGGTGCGCATACTCTGCACCGGCAGCAGGTGCCAGTATCCCTCTTTCGCCCGGTCAAAGCTGTGGTTCCTGCCGCATTTCAGGGCAGTGTCCCCGGTCAGGGGTTCGCCGCAGAGCGGGCACTGCCAGGGGGCAAACGGCTCAGATTTCATCGGTGTGATCCTCAATGGGTGCGGTGGCACCGCCGTGGGCGGTCATATACTCTTCAAAGTTGGTGAACTTCTGCTGGGGCGGGCGGCGGCTGATCAGCATCAGGCCCGGGTCCTCGTCCCGTGCGGGGGCGGCGTTCCGGCTGCGGCCGCGGGGTGCCTCGCTCTTGGCGGGGCGGGCCGGGCGGCTGCTCTGCACTTCATTGCGGTTATTGCGGCTGCCCTGCTGGCTCTGGCTGTTCTGGGCCGGGCGGGCATTGCGGTCGGTGCGCTGCTCGGCACGGGCAGGCTGACCGCCGCGCTGACGCTGGCCGTTCTGGGCCGGAGCAGTCTGCTTTGCGGCAGGCTGCGCAGCCGGAGCCTTTTTGACCGGGCGCAGGGGGGTAGCCTCCGGGGCGCTCACAAAGTGGGGGTCGAATTTGGGCTGGGCGTTGCTGCCGCGGTTGGCCGGCTGCGGGGCATTGCCCTCGCGGCGGGTGCGGCTGTTATTGGAGCGGCGGTTCTCACTGCGACCGCCGGAAGTGCGCTTCTGGTTTTCCTCCATGGATGTTCCTTCTTTCGGTTCGGTATTCTTGGGGCTGGGCTGTTTTGCAGCCGCTTTTTCCTTCTTGGGGGCAGCGGGCTTTTCGGCCTTGGCTGCCTTTTCTGCTTTGGCAGGCTTCTCTGCCTTCACGGGCTGCTCCGGCTGCTCTGCTTCCGCCTTGGGCTTTTTGCCCCGCACCGGGGGCGCAGCCTTGACAGGGGCAGGCACGCCGTCCCAGGGATGGCCGGAGACAACCGGGATCTGGCGGCGGTTCAGCTTTTCGATCCCAGCCAGATATTCCTTTTCCTCCGGGGCGCAGAAGCTGACGGCAGTGCCGTCGGCACCGGCACGAGCTGTGCGGCCAATGCGATGGACGTAGGTCTCGGGCACCTCGGGCAGGTCGTAGTTGAACACATGGGACAGCTCGCTGATGTCAATGCCGCGGGCGGCGATATCGGTCGCCACCAGCACCCGGGTCTTGCCCGCCTTGAAATCCTCCAGCGCCGTCACGCGGGCGGTCTGGCTCTTGTTGCCGTGGATGGCGGCAGCGGGGATGCCCTGCTTGTTCAGGTCTTTTGCAATTTTATCAGCTCCGTGCTTGGTGCGGCTGAACACCAGCGCGTTCACCACCTCAGGCTTCAGGTTTTTGATGAGCCAGGGCAGCAGGAACTTCTTGTTGCCCTTCTCCACAAAATACAGGCTCTGCTGGATGCGGTCCACCGTGCTGGACACCGGGTCTACCTTGATAAAGGCCGGGGCATGCAGGATGCCTGCGGCCAGCTGCTCGATCTCCTTGGGCATGGTGGCGCTGAACATCAGGTTCTGGCGCTGCCTGGGCAGCTTGGCGATCACCTTTTTCACATCGTGGACAAAGCCCATATCCAGCATCCGGTCGGCTTCGTCCAGAACAAAGATCTCAATGTTGGAGAGGTCCAGCAGCCCCTGCCCCACCAGGTCGTTCAAGCGGCCCGGGCAGGCAATGAGGATGTCCACGCCCTTTTTCAGGGCTGCGACCTGCGGAGCCTGACCCACACCGCCAAAGATGACGGTGCTGCGCAGGGTCAGATACTTGCCGTAGGCTTCAAAGCTCTCGCCGATCTGCAAAGCCAGCTCCCGGGTAGGAGTCAGGATCAGGGCGCGGATGGCACCCTTTTTGCGGGGCGCGCTGGCAGTCAGGCGGTCGAGCATGGGCAGCGCAAAGGCAGCCGTCTTGCCGGTACCCGTCTGGGCGCAGCCCATCAAGTCCCTCCCGGCCAGCACCGGCGGAATGGCCGCTGCCTGAATGGGCGAGGGGGATTCATAGCCCGCCTGTGCCACAGCACGCAGCACAGGCGCGGAAAGATTCAGTTCGTTAAATGTCATTCTTCACCTAAAATGTTTCTGCATTCCATATAATAGCGCTTTTCCTCTGCGTGCCCCATGCTGAAGGTCTTGCGGGGCAGCACACCGCCCATAACGATACCCTTGAACAGGTCACTCTTCTCAAAGGGCGGCATCAGGAAAGCCACACCCCCCTGCCTGCACAGGGCGCGGACAGCGGGCTCATCGTGGACATAATCCACCCGGGCCTCGATGTGGCGGGCCATGAAATACTCAATGAATGCGTCAATGGTGCCCACGGTCAGCGGGGCAACGGGATGTTCAAAGCTGAGCACATTGGCCACATGGGGGCCTGCCAGCGTAAAGGACTGCTGTTTTGCATCGCCGAAGCAGATGCCTGCCGCGTGGGAATCGCTCCACGCGATGAGGGCCAGCAGCACGGCACCGCAGTCCACATTGAAAAGGACACGGTGGATGGGCTCGATCTCAATGGCCGGAGAGTGGACATTGCAGACCTCAGCCAGGCACCAGCGGGCCGGGTGGGTCAGCTGCTGCTCCGGGGTCAGGGTCTTTTTCAGCTCCTCCCAGCAGGCCTTGGCGGAAGCCAGCGAATGGTTGCCGTCGCCCACGGCCAGCGTCAGGGGCGCGCCGCCCTTTGCCTGGGGATACCGGGCATCAAAGGCTTCCTGGCTGCCCAGAGCGTTCAGGGCGCTGTCGATCTGTGCCAGCAGGGCGGGGTCCTCCACTGCCCAGCCGGCAATGTGGCCGCCGTTCAGCATCAGGTCGCCCTCGTAGACCTTGCGCAGCTGCTCCTTTTTCTCGCCGATGGGCTCGATGAGGGTGCAGCCGGGGTCATCGGCCAGCATCATAATATGGGGCGTTTCCAGCCTTGCCCCCCGGCGCACCGCCATGCGGGGCGGGATGCGGCTTTCCACGGTGTGCTCACTGGGGCGGATGGCAGGCACCGTGCCCTCGGCATAGCTGTATGCCTCCAGGTCGATCCTGCCCACAAGGCCCTGCCGCACCCGGCCGCTCTGCTCGGTGCGCTCCACATAAATGAAACCGTCCACCGCGCGGGTCAGCACGTTCCGGGTATAATCGTCCATGGCCGCATGGATGGCACTGATCCTTGCATCCACGTCATCCTCTTCCAGATAGACCTCCGGCAGGATCAGGTCCAGTGTGCTGGGGCCGCCTGCGGCGGCCTGCGCAGCCTTTTCCCAATAGGAGCGGTCACTGGTGAACTGATCGCAGGCCACACAGCCCCACTGCCCCACCGGGATCTGTTCCGACGGCAGCAGGATGTGCGCCGGGGAAAAACAGGGTGTTTTGTTCATAATACTTCCCTCCCTCTCACAAAAACGCAGGGATCACTCAAAATAACTGGCGGCATCGTCCCGGATGACCACATGCTCCACACCTGCCTCGGTCAGGGAGAGGGTCAGCTCCTCCCGGGCCGCTGCATCCAGCGTAGAGGAGGACGGGACCTTCACCAGCAGGTTCTTCACGCCCAGCTGGGCCGCAGGGGCTCCCAGCTGGCTGGAGGAGCCGGTCACCTCGGCCAGCGAATAACCGTACCAGAGCGTCACCGTATCTCCGAAACGGGCCTGCCAGGCGGCGACATCCGCAGTCAGCTGCCCGGCACGGTCCACACCGTTGGTGGTGCCATAGTCCTGCTTGGCGCTGGTGGACGAGGGGAACCGGACATTTTCCAGCAGCACCTGATCAAACCCGGCGGCGTGCACCTCGGCGATCAGATCACCGATATACTGCACGGTCTCCGCAGCGTAGGGGTTCAGCCAGGGATTGCCTCCGGCGGAAGCCTTGTTGTCCAGCCAGAGGTACTCCTGCCCCTGATACCGGATGGCCAGAGCGCGGTCGGCCCGGGCACCGGCAGGGTCACGGAAGGCATTCAGCGCAGCCACCGGCACCAGCCCCTCCTCCTTGAAGATGGATGCCGCGCTCGTCAGCTCGACCTGTGTGGGGGCTGCATTGGCGGCACCCACCGCCGTCTGGGAGGCGTAATACACCTGCCCGGCGGTGTCCTTCAGGGTCAGGATGGCGTAGGTCATGCCCTGTGCCTTGAGCTGCCGGGCGGCGGAGCGGATGGCGGCCTCGTCGGTCAGGGTGGTCACATCCACCTCTGCCCACAGGCCCGTCACAATATCAGTGCCCTTGACCGCTGGCTCCGGCTCTTTTTCCGGCACCGAGGAAGCTGCCGGTTCGCTGGCAGCGGTGCTCTGTGCCCCGGAGGATGCACTCTCGCTGACAGCACTGGATGCGGAGAGGTCACGATCCCGCACCACGGTATACCAGGTGTGGGTGGCCCAGTCCAGCACATGGGGCGCGGCCAGCCAGCCCACGACCAGCACCACGGCCACCAGCACGATGATGCCGACGGCCTTCTTCACCCACATGCCGGGGCTGTAAAAACTGCGGTGATACCGCTTGACCTTTTTATACTTTGCCATGATCGTCCCTTTCTCCTGCACTCCTCACAGGATCACCGAGTGGCCCGTAAAACCATAGATAGCCAGCGCCAGCACGCCGATGTAGATGAGCGTGATGGGCAGGCCCCGGAACGCCTCCGGGATGGCCTCGCTGCGCAGACGGCGGTCAGCCTCCGTCACCAGCATGACGGCCAGCAGATAGCCCAGGCCGCTGCCGAGGCCGAAGCCCATGCTCTGCTCCAGCGTAAAGCTCTGGGTGCGCTCCACCAGCACCGTACCCAGCACGCCGCTGTTGACCGCCGCCAGCGGCAGGATGCGGAGCAGCTGGCCGCCGTGGCGCTTTCCCCGTGCGGCCCAGAGCACGATAAATTCAAACAGGCTCACCACCGCCACGCAGGCCAGATAGACCAGCGGACGGAGCTGGGCGGGGTTGGACTGGGCGGCGATGAAGCCGCCCGCATAGAACGCCAGCGGAGCCACCAGCACCTGCGTGACACAGAGCAGCAGGGCGAACCACCCGCTGCTGGTGCGCTCGTCGCCCACCAGCTGGACGAGGCGGGACACGCCGAGGCCCCGGGTGAACACCGCGTTCTGTGCAAAGACGGCCAGCACAGCGTAGCTGAAAAATACGCCGACGGCCTGCATCACATCATTCATCCTCAGGCTCCCCCTCTTTCTGGCGGTAGACCGCCATGAGGCCGCGGGCCTCCGATGTCAGATAGTTTTTGTACTTCCTGGCCAGCGTGCGCCAGACGGCACACAGCACGCCCAACACGATGAAGCCGCCTGCCGGCATACTGGCCATGGGCAGGACGGGACGGCTCAGCACATGGCCGAACACCGTGCCGGCGCTCAGCCACTCGCGCACACAGCCCAGCAAAAGCAGCAGCAGGCCGTAGCCGATGGTGATGCGGATGCCCTTGGAGACGGCCTTTTTCATCGTCTCCTGCACGCGGCCAAAGCGATAGGTCAGCAGCGGCTCCACCACCAGCATGGGCAGATAGATACCCAGCACCAGCAGGCTCACGCCGAACAGCCGATTCAGGATGGGGTATGCCGCCAGATAGACCACCGCCGCGCTGCCCGAATAGAGGATGCTGCGGGGCAGCAGCTTCTTTTCCAGCTCTGCGTTGGCCGGATGCTCTTCCCGCAGGGGGAACAGGCGGCTCAGCAGGCAGGCCAGCATCCGGGAGGGCGTCAGCAGCAGCGCCACGGCCACGGCCAGCATCAAAGCGTTCTGGCCGCTCGTCGCAAGGACGACCAGCGGCGCAAGGCCCATGCCCTGCATGACCACGGGGTTATTCAGAAAGACGCGGTCATGGTGGAAGAATCTTTCCGGGTCCCGGGTGATGAGTTCTGCAGCATGACGTTTCATTCCGCATCCCCCTTTCCGGTCTTCTTCTCTTTGAAGTATCTGCCGCTCTTTATCAGCTCATGGAGGCGGACTTCGGTGCGGTCGAGCCAGCCGGAGATGCTGTTGACCGCCAGAATGGCGAAGCAGACGCCCGTCTCGTAGACGCCGAAGTAGCGGAAGCCCATCGTAAAGGCTCCCACCATGACGCCGTAGAGGATGCGGCCCCGCCGGTGGTGGGCGCAGGTGTAGGGCTCATTGAGCAGGAACACCGCGCTGAACAGCATGGCACCGGTCAGCAGCTCGTCCCGCACGCACTGCAGGCGCAGGGCGATGTCCACACCGTTTACTCCCACCTGACGGGGGAAGAGGAAGGCGATGAGGGCACAGGTGACCACAAAGCTGATAGAAGCGCCCAGACGGACATCCTTTTGCAGCCAGAGGAAAAGCCCGCAGGCCAGAAGGATGAGGGCGGCACCGGTGCCCATGGGGGCGGCGTACTCGCCCAGCCCCAGCGACAGGGAGCCGATGTTCAGGATGCCGCCGCTGCGCAGAGTCTGGGAGACGGTGTCGGACACCGGCACGCCGGAAGCGTCCCACAGCGGGATGTTCGTGTAGGGCTGCGGGTAGCGGAACACCTGTTCCGGCCACGACACCGCCGCCACCGTGTAGCCGACAGCAGCCGGATTGAAAGGATAGCTGCCGTAGCCGCCGAAGACCTCCTTGCCGATAAGGACACCGGCCAGCACGGCGGCGATGAGAACGTACCAGTCCACCGTCACCGGCATCAGCAGCGCGATGAGGAGGGCAAAGCTCTCGTTGGAGCAGTCCTTGGGTTGGTAGACGCGGCGGCGGAGCAGCGAGACCAGACGGTCGCAGAGGTTGCCGGTCAGCAGGGCCGCGCCGCAGAGCAGCAGCGGCCGCAGCCCGTATAGGAAGCAGGACAC
>OHOR01000772.1_pt1 | contig 12586 bp, 10 predicted proteins | sample 1569911 | NCBI WGS metagenome assembly OHOR01 (sample SAMEA3879517, study PRJEB24766) | human gut metagenome | biome: human-associated habitat; feature: feces | place: USA | collected 1985/1987
ATATTACGAAGTTAATCCTTTGGACAGACAGGAGAAACACATTTTATGAACGCATCCATTCATGACGTAGCAAAACGAGCGGGAGTCTCCATATCGACCGTTTCCAGAGTAATCAACAACTCTGCCGGGGTGAAGGACAGCAAGGTAGCAGCAGTGCGGGAGGCATTGGAGTATTACGATTATCAGCCGAGCCAGTTCGGACGTGGCCTTGTGACCGGAAGCTCCAAGATGATTGGTGTATATTCTCCATTAGCGAATGGAAGTATGTTTGAAAATGGATATCTTTTGGAATGTCTGCGTGGAATTGATAATGTAATAAGAGAGAGTGATTATAGTCTGCTTTTGATTAATGAAGCCGCCGGTTATGAGGAGAATAGGAAGGCAAAGCCCAAATTCATTGACTATGTAAGCCAGAAGAGGATTGATGGACTGATCGTGCTTACAATTCCATCTGATGGACGTCTTGAAGGTGCCTTAAGTGCTATCATTGAAGAGGATTTTCCAGTTGGATATATTGGAAAGCGCTTCAGTGAAAAGGGGATGAATGTATATGCCAGTTATGAAGAGTATATATTAGATGGAATCAGACGTCTGTATGAGAAAGGTCACAGAAGAATTGCTTTTTTGCCATTAAAGAGCAGGAGCAATACAAACCTGAAATTAAAGAGTAAGGCAGAAACAAAATTCACAGGACTTAAGATTAATATTACAGATACCGTATATAATATTGATGCTGATTTTCTGAGAGACATTTTAAAGTACATGATAGAAGAAGCACATGTGACAGCAATGATCTGCGAAGATTTGGGATTATTGGTAAAAGTGCAGAGTATACTGTCTTCCATGGGAAAACAGCTTGGAGAAGATATTTCCGTGATCTGTGTAGAACATGTGGAAGGCCAGGGGGAGCAAAGATGCTGCCAAAGATTGACTGCTATTACGTTCCATCATTAGAGCTTGGAGAAACGATCGCAACTGAGTTGTTAAATCAGCTCAGTGGAAAGAAGAATACAGATCTTTCAAAAAAATTTATGCCGGAATACATGGATCGGGGATCTGTCAGGGAAATATAAAACAGATTTTAGAAAGAAAAATCCTGAAAAACAGGAATTTTTCTTTTGATAATTTTGAAAACGTTTTCAAAATTAAAATTGAAAAACTGAAAATGTTTCAAAAAAAGAAGTAAATGAAATCTTTTGATTTTATTATAAAAATTCACATAGACAAGAGAGGAGAGGCTTATGAAAGCAATTATGGTAATGTATGATTCTTTAAATCGAGAGATGTTAGAAACATACGGGTGTAATTGGACAAAGACACCTAATTTCAGGAGACTTGCAGAGAGATGTGTACAGTTTGAGCAATGCTATGTAGGAAGCATGCCATGTATGCCTGCACGAAGAGAGCTTCAGACTGGAAGAATCAACTTCTTCCACAGAAGCTGGGGACCGATGGAACCGTTTGATGATTCCATGCCGGAAATTCTTAAGAAAGGAGGAGTTTACACACACTTGGTCAGTGATCATCAGCATTACTGGGAGGACGGAGGAGCAACTTATCACAACCGCTATTCCTCATGGGAGATTGCGAGAGGTCAGGAGGGCGATAACTGGAAAGCAGATTTAGCACATGGTTATGAAAAAGGTGCCGGAACTGTTTTTGAAAATAAGAAAGTGATGTTAGAGTATCCACTCTATGCAAGAATGATGGCACAGGATCAGATCAACAGAGCGGAGATGAATACTGAGGAAAAGACCTCTCAGGCAGTCACTTTTGCAAATGGTTTGGAATTCATCGAGAGAAACCATGGCGAAGATAACTGGTTCTTACAGATCGAAACTTTTGATCCACATGAACCATTCTATACTTTACCTAAGGATAAAGAACTTTATCCACATCATTTTGAAGGGGATGCAGCGATGGAAGCCGACTGGCCACCATATGCACCGGCTGTGGAATCTGAAAATACAATTGAACATGTCAGATATAATTATGCAGCTTTAGTTAGCAAATGTGACCGTTATCTTGGAAAAGTGTTAGATGTGATGGATAAATACAATCTGTGGGAAGACACTATGCTGATCGTAAATACAGATCATGGCTTTTTACTTGGAGAACATGGCTGGTGGGGAAAGACAAGCATGCCAATTTACAATGAAATTGCACATACACCGCTATTCATCTATGATCCAAGACGTGCGGATCTGGCAGGAGAAAAATGTAATTCTATCGTTCAGACAATTGATCTTGCACCGACACTTCTTGAATATTTTGGAATGGAAATCCCGAAAGACATGGAAGGAAAACCATTAAAACAGGTGATGGATGATGATACACCGATCCGTGAATATGCAATATTTGGTTATCATGGAAGTCAGGTGGATGTCACAGATGGCAGATATGTTTATATGCATGCAGCAGACCATCAGGAAGAAAAGGTATATGAATATACATTAATGCCAACTCATATGCGTCAGATGTTCCAGCCAGAGGAATTGCAGAATATCGAACTTGCCGGACCATTTTCCTTTACAAAAGGATGTAAGGTCATGAAAATTGAAAAAAAAGATATGATGGGAGACACGACATCTTTTGGAAACATGTTATTTGATTTAAATGAAGATCCAACGCAGAATACACAGATTCATGATGAAGCGGTGGAAATGCGCATGAAGGGTTACATAAGAGAATACATGGAGAAAAACGATGCACCAAAAGAGTTGTATAAGAGACTGGGGTTATAAAAAATAAATCAAAAGATGGTAGAAACCATGGCGTTAAAGCATGGTGAAAGGGGTAAATTATGAATCAGAAATATGAAAAAGCAAAATTTAGTGATGTATTTAAATATTCATTTGGAGGATTAGGTTCTAACCTTGCATTCTTCCTTGTAATGTCATTTCTGACATTCTTCTACACAGATATTTTCGGAATCAGCTCTTATGTGGTTGCGACCTTAATGCTGATATCCAGATTTATTGATGCATTTACAGACCCGATCATGGGTATGCTTGGTGATAACACAAGAAGTAAAATGGGAAAATATCGTCCATGGATCATTTTTGGAGCACCGGTACTTGGTGTGCTGATTTTCTTATTATTTACTGCACCAGAGATGTCACCAACGATGAAAGTCGTATATGCTTATGTGATTTACATTTTATATTCATTAGCATCTACAGTAGTAAACATTCCTTATCATGCATTGACACCAGTTCTTTCTGAGGATCCTCAGCAGAGAACAGAGATTGTTGCATGGAAACAGGGAATGGGAACTGTTTCCCAGTTTGTCATCACAATTCTTGCACTGCCATTGGTAGAACTTTTCGGTGGTGGAAAACAGGGCTGGGCACTCTATGGTGCACTGATTGGCATCATGACAACCGTTTCCTTCTGGATCTGTGCATGGGGTGGTAAAAAATATGAAAGCTCAGCTGAAATAAGAAAAAGAGTTATAAAGGCTAGAGAAATTCAATTTAAAAGAGAACTTACAGCTTCTAGCATGTAATAAACCAATGCTTATGCTGATGATCGCATTCGGTACAGATGTACTTGCAAATGCTACATACAGTGCAGTAAATATGTATTACTTCAAATATGTCCTTGGAAGAGAAGATTTAGTATCACCTGTTGCAACTGCAATTTTAGTAGGAAGTATCATTTCTATTCCATTACTTCCACCACTTACCAAATTAATTGGTAAAAAGAGATTATACTGGTTTGGAAGCTTATTATCCATCCTGCCACTTGCTGTTATGTGGATCAAACCTACTGCACCGGTTATTGTACTTATGAGTATGATGGGAGCATTTGGATTTGTATCAAAACTTCCAGGCAATCTTGGCTGGGCAATGCTACCGGAATGTTCGGATTATGCAGAATGGAAATTTGGAAAACGTGGAGATGGTTTATTATCTTCTTCTTTAACATTCATCAATAAATTCGGTATGGCAATCGGTGGATTCATTGCAAGCTTTTTCCTTGGATTAGTTGGATTCGTGGCAAATCAGGATCAGTCACCAGCGGTTATCAATATGATCGTATTCTTAAGATTCGGGATGCCAATCTTAGGATATATCGCATCCTTAATTTCCATGTACTTCTATGAGATCACAGATCAGAAGTATGAAGAGATCCGCAGGGACTTAGATGCAAGACATCAGAAATAAATCATACATAAATTTGCCGGAAGAACTTCTTTAGAAAAGAAAATTTGCCGGCAAATCTTGACATAAAAAGAAAAATAATTGGATTACAGGGAGGAGATATCTATATGGCAGAAATTTTCGCATCGAAAACAGCTGAGATTGAAGAGAGAGAAGTTATAAATGCGCAGATTTCCAGAAAACTTGCAGGGGAATGTATGGTACTTCTGGAAAACGATGGAGCTTTACCAATTCATACAAAAAAAGTGGCACTTTTCGGAAATGGGGCACGTGCGACGATCAAAGGCGGTACTGGATCGGGAGATGTAAACACAAGAAATAATGTGAACATTGAACAGGGATTTCAAAATGCCGGAATTGAGGTTACGACAACTGCATGGTTAGACAGACAGGAGCAGAATACCAGCGCTGCGAAAGCAGCTTATGTGCAGTGGATGAAGGAGGAAGCAGCGAGAAAACAGACATCTGAACTTGCAGTAATGTTTGACCACCCTTACAAAGAACCGGACTGCGAGATTATCACGATCAATGACATTGATGTGTCAGAGACAGATACTGCGGTATATGTGATCGCTAGAAATTCCGGGGAAGGAGCAGACCGGTTTGATGAGGAAGGGGATTACAGATTATATCCACACGAAAGAGGAAACATTCATCTGCTTGCTGAGGTATATGATAAACTGATTGTTGTATTAAATATTGGCGGAGTTATGGATCTTTCAGAAATGAGATCAATAGCGGGAGTCAATGCAATTCTCTTGATGAGTCAGCTGGGAAATCTTGGTGGAGATGCACTTCTGGATGTGTTGACCGGAAAAGTAAATCCATCAGGGAAGACAACAGATACATGGGCAGAAAATTATATGGATTATCCATCTTCCGCAAAATTCAGTCATAATGAGAGTGTACATGATGAAATGTACGAAGATGGTATCTATGTTGGATATCGTTATTTTGACAGCTTTGGTGTGAAACCACTGTACTGTTTCGGATATGGAAAATCTTATACTGATTTTGAGATAAAAGCTGGAAAGATAAGTGTGGAAGGGAATGAAATTCAGATTCCTGTAACTGTAAAAAATACAGGAAAAATTTATGCCGGAAAAGAGGTTGTTCAGGTATATTATAGTGCAGCCGGCGGAGTAATGGAAAAGCCATATCAGGAGCTGGCAGCGTACCAAAAAACAAAATTGCTGGCACCGGGTGAAACAGAAGAGATTGTCTTAAAGTATCAGGCAGAACAGATGGCGTCTTATTCAGAAAAAGAAGCAGCATGGATATTGGAAAAAGGTGACTATATTATCCGGGTCGGAAATAGCTCGGCTTCTACAAAAGTTGCAGGAGTTATAGAAGTCTGTGAAGATATACAAACATTAAAGGCAAAAAATTTGTTTGCACTGGATGTCGCACTGAATGAGATTCATCCGGATGCTGTAAAATTGGAAGAAAAGAAAAAAGAAGCCGCTGGTTATCAGGCAGAAAAAGTAATCTTTGACACAACAGCAATTGCACAAAAAACGGTTGTTTATCAGGGAATGCGGAAGGAATACCATACAGATAAGACAGAGAAAATTACCATGCAGGATATTCTTTCAGAAAAAGCAACTGTAGAAGAATTAGTGGCGCAGCTTTTAACGGAAGAGCTAGCAGAATTTTGTGTGGGTACTTTACGTGCTGACGGAGGAGAAGTTGTTGGAAATGCATCATACACTGTACCTGGAGCAGCAGGAGACACCTCTTCTGTATGCAAAGAATCAAGAGGAATCAAGAATATGATACTTGCAGATGGTCCTGCCGGACTTCGCTTGCAGCCACATTTTAAGACGAAAAAGGATGGAACACTTCTTCCAGGTGGAGAGGTGATGGGGGATGCATACACACCATTTAATCCAAATATCGATGAGAAGGAAGTGGATAATTATTATCAGTATTGTACTGCAATTCCAATTGGCTGGGCACTGGCACAGTCATGGAACACAGAACTTGTAGAAAAGGCTGGAGATATGGTTGGTTCAGAAATGGAACAATTTCATGTAGATCTGTGGCTTGCACCAGCGTTAAATATTCACAGAAATCCGCTTTGCGGACGTAACTTTGAATATTATTCCGAAGACCCATATGTTTCCGGTAAAATTGCGGCAGCAATGACAAAAGGAGTACAGAAGCACAGGGGCAAGGGAACAACGATCAAGCATTTTGCGGTGAATAATCAGGAAGATAACCGTTACTTTGTCAATGCACATGTAAGTGAGCGGGCACTTCGTGAAATTTATCTGAAGGGATTTGAAATTGCAGTGCGTGAAGCACAGCCATTATCCATCATGACTTCGTACAACCTGTTAAACGGTATCCATACAGCAAACAGCCATGATCTGATCCAGGGAATGGCAAGAGACGAATGGGGATTTAAAGGAGTAGTGATGACCGATTGGTTCACCTCACAGGATATGCCGATGATTACCGGAAAATTCAAACCAGCTTATCCAATCTCAGCATCTACCGGCTGTATTTATGCAGGCAATGACATCCAGATGCCAGGATGCCAGAAAAATGTCGATGATATTGTAGAAGCGGTTAAAACGGGAAAAGAGATTGATGGATATAAAATCACGAAAGCAGATTTACAGTTTAATGCGGCAAATGTAATCAGAGTTGTTGCCAGGACAATGTAAGGAAAAGCAAATACACATTTTTATGGATAAAACTCTCCGGAAAGACAGATAATATAAAACTGTTTTTCCGGAAGAATCTGTGAAATAAGTTGAATTATACATAGAATATGTTACAATAATACCACTCAATGAGTGGTATTATTTTTAGGGGGAATTATGGGAGAACAGTATACGATAGCAGAAAGAATGAAACAATTGAGAAATATCACCGGATTTAACAGGGCAGAGTTTGCGAGACAGCAGGGAATTCCATTGCGGACTATAGAGGAGTGGGAAGCTGGAAGAAGAAAAATGCCGGAATATGTATTGCGTCTTTTAGCTTATAAAATACAGTTAGAGAGCAGTAAGAAAGATCAGAGAATTCATATTATTCAGGATGAAAATAATAAAAGCATTGTGTTGATAAATGATATAAGATTTAAATCAAGGCGAAACATTGACTGGAATGAAATTGAGGAATATTTAAAGGAGTATATTGGAAACACATATGAGATTCTGGAAACATGCGAAAAAATCTATATTGGTAACGATTTTCCAGATGAATTTTGCCATTCCAAAGATAAAATCAGGTTGAAGGGGGCTAATGAAAAAGCGAAAGCAAAGAAAGGCTGGTATCGTTATGATACAAGATTTGGCATACCAAAATATGATGAAAATGGAGAACTTGAAGGATATCATATATATTCTGCAAAAATGCTTGTAAGAAGAGATGAGGATGGAAAATTATATTTATATGATTTTGTGCGCACAAAAAAAGAAACGAGCAGCCCGCTTAGGCAATGAGCCATACGGTTGTAAACTTCGTTTCTTCATAAAGACTATATGCGAATTTGGGTAAAATGTCAATCACTTTTTCCATTCAGCTGAGAAACTTTTTCAAAGCAAACTCATGAGAAAAAATTTGCCTTGGAGACATTGACATAAAATTATCAATGCGATATATTGGGTATGATAAATGTTGACATGGAAACAAAACGAGGTGGAGCTATGAAAGAACAACAACGTTTGTTACAGGAAATCGCTCTTATGTTAGAGCATCAGGATATGCTTTCAAAATTGACAGAAAGCCAGTGTCTCGATGAGTATGGTTATTCGGAGACACATTGTATTGATAATATTGGACGTCTGGAACTGCCAAATGTCACCAAAATTGCAGAACAGATGCAGATGACACGTGGTGCGATCAGCAAGATGACGAAAAAACTTCTTGCAAAAGGTCTGATCGAAAAATACACGTTGGAGACAAATAAAAAAGAAGTATATTTTAAATTGACTGAGTGCGGCAAGGTTCTCTTTAAAGAACATGAAAAACGTCATAAGCAGTGGGAGAAGCGTGACATGCAGTTTTTGTCCCGTTATTCCAAAGAGGAGACAGACACGATTTTAAAGTTCATGCAGGAATTTAATGTTTATCTGGATGAACAGATCGAGCAATATATCACAGACGGCAGGGAAAGTACTGAATCCAGATAGCAGCAGGATAAGACTATAGGAAAATACATGGCGAAAGGCGGCAGAATTTATGGAAAAGAAACCATTTGTAACAAAGGAACAGCTAGATGAGATCGTGAAAAAATACCCGACACCATTTCATTTATATGATGAAAAGGGAATCCGTGAGAATGCGGAAGCAGTGAAAGAGGCGTTTGCATGGAATCCGGGCTTCCGCGAATATTTTGCGGTAAAGGCAACTCCAAATCCATTTATTTTAAACATTTTAAAAGAGTACGACTGCGGATGCGACTGTTCTTCTTTAACCGAGCTGATGTTAGCAGATTCCCAGGGATTTGACGGACAGCATATCATGTTTTCCTCCAACGATACACCGGCGGAAGAATTTGCATTTGCGGATGAACTTGGTGCCATCATTAATCTGGATGATTTTACACACATTGACTTTTTAGAGCAGACAATCGGACATATCCCGGAGACCATCAGCTGCCGTTACAATCCGGGCGGTGTATTTAAAATGAGCAATGGGATCATGGATAACCCGGGAGATGCAAAATACGGATTTACCCATGAACAGATCATTGAAGGATTTAAAATTTTAAAAGAAAAAGGTGCAAAATACTTTGGTATCCATGCATTTTTAGCGAGCAATACCGTTACGAATGAATACTATCCAAAGCTGGCGCGTCAGCTGTTTGAACTTGTGGTGGAACTTCGGGACAAGACAGGCTGCGATATTAAATTTATCAACCTTTCCGGTGGTGTGGGAATCCCTTACCGCCCGGATCAGACGCCAAATGATATCCGTGTGATCGGAGAGGGTGTCAGAGAAGCGTTTGAGGAAATCTTAGTTCCGGCGGGACTTGGCGATATTTCCATTTATTCGGAAATGGGACGTTTCATGTTAGGACCTTATGGCTGTCTTGTGACAAAAGCGATCCATGAGAAACACACTTACAAAGAGTACATTGGTGTGGATGCCTGCGCTGCAAACCTTATGCGCCCGGCAATTTATGGTGCATATCATCATATCACGGTCATGGGAAAAGAAAATGAACCGTGCGACCACAAATACGACGTGACAGGTTCTCTTTGTGAAAACTGTGACAAATTTGCGATTGACCGCATGCTTCCGAAGATTGATATGGGTGATCTGCTCGTGATCCATGACACAGGAGCACACGGATTTTCCATGGGTTACAATTATAACGGCAGACTCCGCTCCGCAGAAATCCTGCTAAAAGAAGATGGCTCCACACAGCTCATCCGTCGTGCAGAGACACCGGATGATTATTTTGCAACATTTGACTGTTTCGATATTTTGAAAAATATGAAGCATCCGGAAAAATAGAAGATTTACGAACTGCCTTACAGGATAAAAAAATTGAAAGGTCGAAAACTTGTGTATCGATAAAACTTTATTTGATCATACAAAAAATAAAATTGTAGGAAGCCAGAGAATACGGCAGGGAATCGGTACATTATCCGAAAAAACAGTGCATGCAGTCATGAAGAATTATTATGCACCGGACACGGATATGCATGAGATCCCGATTGAAAATTTTGTGGCAGACATCTACACCGGGCAGGAGATCATCGAGATCCAGACAAGGGCATTTAATAAAATGCGGCGGAAGCTTGACGCTTTTCTGCCACTATATCCGGTCACGATCGTTTATCCAATTCCCCATATCAAGTGGCTGTCGTGGATTGACGAGGAAACCGGGGAGACTTCACCAAAACGCAAGTCACCAAAGACCGGAAATCCCTATATGGCATTTATTGAGCTCTATAAGATCCGCCCTTATTTATCAAATCCAAATCTGCATTTAAAACTGGCGCTGCTTGATATGGAGGAGTACCGCCTTTTAAATGGATGGAGCAGAGATAAGAAAAAGGGAAGTGAGCGGTACGACCGCATTCCGGTAAAGTTTGCAGAGGAAGTCTGTATCGACCGAAGGGAAGATTACATGCAGTTTGTTCCATATGATTTGCCGGAACAATTTACTGCAAAAGATTTTGCAAAGCACGCCAAAATCCCGGTGCGGCTTGCACAGACCGTTCTTCTGATCTTAACAGACCTTGAAATCGTCGTTCGGGTTGGAAAACAAGGCAAGAGTTATCTGTATGAAGTAAATGAATAAAAAACTGCTTAGGCAAAACGGATGACTCCGTTTTGCCTAAGCAGTTTTTTATTGTTTTAGTAACTCTGTAATATTGATAGTCAAATTGTCATAAATACATACCGCAATGTCATCGTCAAAACTGTATTGATCATTTAATTCTTCTTTTTCTAAATCATAGACATTCACTGTTCTCGTAAGAGGATTTACAATCCAGTATTCACGCACACCAGCAGAGCGATATTTGAATAATTTCACACCGTAATCCGTGCGTTTGGTACTTGGAGATGCAATTTCAATGATCCAGTCCGGTGCACCGACACATCCGCGGTCATCCAGCTTGGATTTGTCACAAATAACACTGATATCCGGTTCCACATAAGTTTTGTCATCTGCGTTTAGAAAAACGGCAAATGGGGCTGGAAAAACTTTGCAGGCACCGTTGTTTTTTTTGATATAATCAGTAATCTTATAGTGAAGTTCTGAAACGAGTTCCTGATGAAGCCGGTTTGGTGGTGCCATATCATAAACAACACCATCAATCAGTTCCGCTCTCTGCCCTTCCGGAAGAGAGAATATATAATCTGTTGTGTAAGAAGATTCTTTTGGTAATGGCATAGTGTGTACCTCCTGAATTTATGACTATATTATAACATCTAATGTGTTTTATTGAAACAATAGAATGCACGCTCCGCGAACATTCTATTGTTTCAATAAAAAGAAAACCTTGAGATAACTATTCTCAAGGCTTTTCAATAAATGTATCAATGCAGGAGATGGGACTTGAACATTACCCCAATAGCGCAAAGCCAGAAAAATAAAGGATTTGAGGCGTCGACATTGTTAGGTCTCACCATCTTTTTATAATCTGCATCAGAAAATGAAAATCTTTAATCAATAGTCTTAATATAATCAAGCCAGAAAGATATGTCAATATATTTGTAATTCTGCCGGAGAGATTTAAGTAATGCATTCAATATCCACGGAATGGCACACAACAAGTAAGGTTCTTGGTGTACAAGCATAAAATTTGCAAATTAAAAAGATTACGAAGTGAGAGCGGGTATGTGTCCTGCTCTTATTTTTTTGAAAGAGACGGAATCGAGAGAGATGACATTTTTAGAAAGAACTACTATGTAAACAACTACTAGTAAAAGAACTACTAGTAAACAAACTACTACGTGAACAACAACTACATGAACAACTACTACGTATATTTGAATTATCAATTGATAGAAGCGTTTTTTGAACACAAATATGCCCTTTTTGTAATCATGCCTGTAAAATCCACGATTTTAACCGATTTACAGGGGGAAAACAATAGACTAGGATTACAAACTACTAGTAGTTAAACTACTACGTTATTAGATTATATAGTAAGTAATGTTTTCTATATCCTCGGAATGGCACACAGGGTTCACTATGCCACGCGCATTGATTGGACACAAAGAAAATTGCATTCCAATGCTGTATTCTGGCACACTTTGGCGCCTGATAAATTAGAACCCCCGCACTCTGTTCCCATATCCCTTAAAACCCAGTATGTTCCCACAGATCTGCGCCCTCTATGTCGTTCTCGGTAATGCGGATCCTATAGCATTTGCATACTCATACTCTGAATCCGGGTGTTTAGATACCGGTTCGCCTGCATACGGTTCAATCGATATCGTTTCAGTCGGTACACTTCTATCCGCATCCGATTTCCGAATCCCCATTCCCGACAGTACCCATTTACCTGATATCACAATATTGGTATGCGCACATTCCGGTATCGCTCATCCGATATCGCCTTGTTGGTATGCAATATATTCCGGTATCGCTTATCCGATATCAGCTAGTTGGTATGCAATATATCCCGGTGTCGCTTATTAGATATCGCCTTGTTGGTATGCAGAATGCCCCGGCAACGTTTATCATGTATCACCTTAGTGATATGCAGAATATTTCGGCAACGTTCATCATGTATCACCTTACTTGTATGCAAATGCTTGTATCAACAAACGGCTTCCGATAGCTGCATACCATCTAGCTGATACGCACACCCGTTGCCAGAAGATACCGGCTAGGTGATATGCTTGTTGTGCATCCGGGAAGAGGGATATCAGGAAAGGGGTATCAATTGAAAGGGAGCAGAAGTGTGGGATACCGACTAGGTGATATGTTTATTGATATT
>OHOR01000787.1_pt1 | contig 12459 bp, 8 predicted proteins | sample 1569911 | NCBI WGS metagenome assembly OHOR01 (sample SAMEA3879517, study PRJEB24766) | human gut metagenome | biome: human-associated habitat; feature: feces | place: USA | collected 1985/1987
ATTTTGGAGGTTGGCTCTGAACAGTTACCTTGATTTATTTTATTTTTTCCGTCTCTTTTTTATTCCTTTTGATTCCATTTTCAATTCTTTATACTCAAAAAAGAAAGCGGATAAAGTTCACTGTAATCAAGTAAACTCCATCCACTTTCTCTTATCTTTTTATTTTTCAAGACAGCTTACAATCTTCTGTAAAACATAACAACTTTATTCCTCTGTTGTTTCCTGCTCAGTTGTCTCAGGAACTGATCCTTCCTCTGATTTTTCAGACTCATCTTCATCAGAAATCTCAACTTCTTCACCGTCGATCTCGGCAGAAGCCTTTCTCACCTTCGCAACGCTCGCTACAGTGTCATTTTCCTTCAGGTTGATCAGTTTTACACCTGATGTGATTCTGCCGTAAACAGAGATATCAGAACACTTCATACGGATAATAATTCCCTCTGTGTTGATGATCATGATCTCACTGTCTTCATCTACAGCTTTCATTCCGACAACATTTCCTGTCTTCTCTGTGATCTTATAACATTTCACACCTTTACCGCCACGATTCTGACGAGTAAATTCATCCATGTCTGTACGTTTACCCATACCACGCTCAGATACGATCAGCATATCTTTGCCCTGGCTTTCGATCTGCATACCGATCACAACGTCATTATCTGTCAGGTTCATACCGCGTACGCCCATAGAAACACGGCCTGTAGAACGTACATCTGTCTCATTGAAACGGATGCACATACCGTATTTTGTAACGAGGAAAATATCCTCTGTATTATCTGTGATCTTAACTTCGATCAGCTTATCATCCTCACGCAGTACGATTGCCGCAAGTCCTGTCTTTCTGACATTTGCATAGTCCTGAATCGGAGTCTTCTTCACAAGACCTTTCTCCGTTGCCATGAACAGATACTTACCTTCCTCATACTCACGAAGCGGAATGATCGCAGTAATCTTCTCTTCCGGCATCAGCTGGAGTAAGTTAATGATTGCTGTTCCACGCGCAGTTCTTCCTGCCTCCGGAATCTCGTAAGCTTTCAGTCTGTAGACACGGCCTGTGTTTGTAAAGAACATAATGTAATGGTGACTGGTTGTAATAAACAGTTCTCGGATGTAATCATCCTCCAGAGTCTGCATTCCCTTAATACCTTTACCACCACGATTCTGGCTCTTGAATGTGTCCATAGACATTCTCTTGATATATCCAAGTTTTGTCATTGTAATTACGACATTCTCGCGCGGAATCAGATCTTCCATGGAGATGTCAAATTCATCAAATCCAATCTTAGTTCTTCTGTCATCACCATATTTCTCAGCAATTACAAGAATCTCTTTTTTGATCACACCAAGAAGAAGTTTTTTATCAGCAAGAATTGCTTTATACTCTTCAATCTTCTTCATAAGCTCTGCATATTCAGCTTCAATCTTCTCACGTTCCAAACCTGTGAGTGCACGCAGACGCATGTCTACGATTGCCTGTGCCTGGGCATCACTGAGTCCAAAGCGTTTGATCAATTCTGCTTTTGCTTCCTGAACATTCTTAGAACCACGGATGATGCGGATGACTTCGTCAATGTTATCTAGAGCGATCAGTAATCCTTCCAGGATATGAGCTCTCTCCTGTGCTTTATTCAGGTCATACTGTGTTCTTCTTGTCACAACATCTTCCTGATGACGCAGGTAGTACTGCAACATCTCAAGAAGATTCATAACCTTCGGCTGATTATCAACGAGCGCCAGCATGATCACACCAAATGTATCCTGAAGCTGTGTATGTTTATATAACTGATTCAGAATTACATTCGGATTCACATCACGACGAAGCTCAATACAGATTCTCATACCTTCACGGTTAGACTGGTCACTTAAATCAGTGATTCCATCAATCTTTTTATCTCTTACAAGTTCAGCGATCTTTTCGATCAGACGTGCTTTATTTACCATATACGGAAGCTCAGTAACAATAATTCTGTTCTTTCCGTTCTGCATTGGCTCAATGTTTGTCACCGCACGCACTCTGATCTTACCGCGTCCTGTTCTGTATGCCTCTTCAATTCCTCTTGTTCCAAGGATCTCCGCACCTGTAGGGAAATCTGGTCCCTTCACGATTTCAAGAATTTCCTCGATTGTCGTCTCTTCTTTATCTGCAATCTGATCATCTATGATCTGAACAACTGCTGAAATAACCTCACGCAGATTATGCGGCGGGATATTCGTTGCCATACCTACTGCAATACCTGATGTTCCATTTACCAGAAGATTCGGAAATCTGGACGGAAGTACAGTAGGCTCCTTCTCTGTTTCATCAAAGTTCGGGATAAAATCTACGGTATTTTTGTTAATGTCCGCTGTCATCTCCATGGAGATCCTACTCAGACGTGCCTCTGTATAACGCATTGCAGCAGCGCCATCACCGTCCACTGAACCAAAGTTTCCGTGTCCATCTACAAGAGGATAACGGGTAGACCACTCCTGTGCAAGATTAACGAGAGCTCCATAAATCGAGCTGTCTCCATGAGGATGGTATTTTCCCATCGTATCACCGACAATACGCGCACATTTACGATGCGGTTTGTCCGGTCCATTATTTAATTCTATCATTGAGTACAGAATTCGTCTCTGTACCGGCTTAAGTCCGTCTCTAACATCCGGAAGAGCACGGGCAGCGATTACGCTCATGGCATAGTCGATGTATGAAGTCTCCATCGTCTTTTTCAGATCGACTTCATGGACTTTGTCAAAAATATTGTCTTCCATCACTTGTCTCCTTTTTTCTAGGGTCAGTCTATCATATTCAAAACCTGACTGGGTTTCGCGTTCTTACGCTCCACACCAGCTCAAAAATCTGACGATTTTTTCGCTGGGTTGGCATTTCTAATGCCAACCCAGACAACTACGTCCAGGTCTGCTTTCGAGTAAACTCGAATCAGCCCTGCCCGAAGTTGCCTGTTGTGTCGCTATAACTACTATATATCCAAGTTTTGTACATACTTTGCGTTTTCTTCGATGAATTCTCTTCTTGGTTCTACTTTGTCTCCCATAAGGGTTGTGAAAGTAAGATCGAGCTCGGAAGAGGTCTCATCATCCATTGTTACGCGCAGAAGGATTCTGTGCTCCGGATCCATAGTTGTCTCCCAAAGCTGCTCTGCATCCATCTCTCCAAGACCTTTGTAACGCTGGATCTTATTGTTGCTGTCACGACCAACTTCTGTAAGAATCTGGTTCAGTTCGTCATCGCTGTATGCATACCATACCTTCTTGTTCTTCTCCAGCTTATACAGCGGCGGCTGCGCAAGATATACATATCCCTCTTTGATCAGATCCGGCATGAAACGATACAGGAATGTCAAAAGAAGTGTACTGATGTGCGCTCCATCGACATCGGCATCGGTCATGATAATGATCTTGTGATATCTCAGCTTACTGATATCAAAATCTTCGTGGATTCCCGTTCCGAATGCTGTGATCATTGCCTTAATCTCAGCATTTCCGTAAATCTTATCAAGACGTGCTTTCTCTACGTTCAGAATCTTACCACGAAGTGGCAGGATTGCCTGAGTTGCACGGTCTCTGGCTGTCTTTGCAGAACCGCCGGCGGAATCTCCCTCGACGATATAGATCTCACACTTGGACGGATCTTTATCTGAACAGTCTGCCAGTTTTCCCGGAAGGGACATTCCCTCAAGAGCTGACTTTCTTCTTGTAAGATCTCTTGCTTTTCTGGCTGCTTCACGGGCACGCTGTGCCATAACAGACTTTTCGATGATCATCTTTGCAACACTTGGATTCTGCTCCAGGAAGATCTCCAGCTGTGTTCTGACGATATTATCAACAGCTCCACGTGCTTCACTGTTTCCAAGTTTCTGCTTTGTCTGTCCTTCAAACTGAGGATCCTCAATCTTGACACTGATAATCGCAGTCAGTCCCTCACGGATATCCTCTCCTGAAAGCTGCTCATTCTCTTTCAGCAGCTTATTTTTCTTGCCATAATCGTTGAATACCTTGGTCAATGCACTTCTGAATCCCGCAATATGAGTACCACCCTCCGGCGTTGTAATATTGTTTACAAAACCGTAAGTAGTCTCATTGTAGGAGTCATTATGCTGCATAGCAACCTCAACTGCAACATTATCTTTCATACCTTCACAGTAAATAATCTGCTCATAGAGCGCAGTTTTACTCTTGTTCAGGTATGTTACAAATTCTTTAATACCACCTTCATAGTGGAATATATGCTCATGGATCTCTTCCTCACGAAGATCTCTTAAGTGAATCTTCAATCCCTTTGTCAGGAATGCCATCTCACGGAAACGCTGTTTCAGTGTATTATAATCAAATACTGTTTCCTCAAAGATTTCCTTATCCGGAAGGAAAGTAACCTTTGTTCCTCTCATCTCCGGCTCACAATCTCTGTCAACTCTGAGTTTATAGCATACTTTACCACGCTCATAACGCTGTTTATAAATCTTTCCTTCGTTGGCAATCTCTACTTCCAGCCACTCAGAAAGAGCATTAACAACAGATGCACCTACTCCGTGCAATCCTCCGGATACCTTGTACCCTCCACCGCCGAATTTACCACCGGCATGCAGGATTGTAAATACAACCTCAACTGCAGGAAGTCCTGCCTTATGGTTGATTCCTACAGGAATTCCACGCCCATTGTCTGTGACCGTTATCGAATTGTCTTTGTTAATGTCTACCTGAATTTTATCACAGTATCCGGCCAGAGCCTCATCCACCGCATTATCTACAATCTCATAAACCAGGTGATGAAGTCCTCTGACGGAAGTGCTGCCAATGTACATACCCGGTCTTTTTCTTACGGCTTCCAATCCTTCCAAAATCTGAATCTGGTCCGCTCCGTATTCAGCGTCAAATTCTGTACCTGATGCACCCATTCTTAAACCTCCTAGTTTTCTTTTGCTACATGTCCACTTTTCACATGGAATATCTTGTTGATAGAAAATCTATGATTTACAAACTCATCCAGTCCCGTACAAGTAATCACCGTCTGTATATCATGAATACTATCCAGTAAATAGTTTTGCCTGTTTTTATCTAATTCAGACAAAACATCGTCTAATAACAGGATCGGCGTATCCCCAATGATCCGCTTCACCAGTTCAATCTCAGCTAATTTCAGCGACAGCGCAGCTGTTCTTTGCTGTCCCTGAGAACCAAATTTTCTAATATCCAAATCTCCTGACAGGAAACACAGATCATCTCTATGAGGACCTACAGACGTACTTTTCATCCGCAGATCCCTCTCCCTGTTTTTCTTCAGAGCTTGCTCCATCGACATCTCACCAATACTTGATTCATAAGTCAATGACAGCCGTTCTTTCCCGCCTGTCAGACGGAAATGAATCTCTGAAATAATCTCATTCACCTGTCGTACAAATTCTTTTCTTCTGTCCAAAACCTTTGTTCCATAAGCAGCCAGCTGCATATCCCAGATATCCAGTGTCTCCAGCAAATGCTGCTGGTTCGAGCCATAGATATCCTTCAAAAGTGAATTACGCTGGTTAATAATACGGTTATAGTTCGAAAGATTGTTCAGATAGATCTTATCAAGCTGGGAAAGCTCAAGATCAATAAATCTTCTTCTTCCTGCCGGACCCTCTTTGATAATATTAAGATCCTCCGGAGAAAAGAAAACAAAATGGACAATACCGAATAACTCACTTGCACGGCGAATCGGTACCTTATCGATTGCAATTCCCTTCGGACTGTTTTTCTTCAGGTGCATATCGATCTGGAAAATGATTCCCTTTTTCTCAACTACTGTCTCCAGATGGGATTCATCATACCCAAACTGTATCATATCCCGATCCTTCGTTCCTCTGTGAGATTTCGTCGTTCCAGACAAATACAATGCTTCCAGTATGTTTGTCTTTCCTTGAGCATTGTCACCGTACAAAATATTTGTTTTCGGATCAAAGGTCAAATCTAATAAATCATAATTTCTGTAATTTTTCAGCTTTAAAGACTTGATTATCATAATTTCCCCGCCATCACGTTATAACACGAGCGAGAAAACCTCTCACATGTTATTCTACACGTTTTTTAATTATTTTTCAATTTTTATTTCATTTCCGTCAAAAGAAGCTGTATCGCCCGGATAAAGCTTTCTTCCGCGTCTCGTATCAATTTCTCCGTTTACAAGAACAAGCCCGTTCTGAATTACGTCCTTAGCCTCAACACCACTTTCAACTAACCCGGCTGCCTTGAGCGCCTGACCAAGTTTAATGAATTCATCCTGAGGGCGCAGTTTGATTATTTCCATTTCTTATCACTCCTTAATTAATTTTTATCATTGTTTTTGATCTTTGTTTTTATTTAAACTTTTTAAACATTTTTAAACTTTTGATTTTCTAGATTTTGAAAAGTCAAAAAATTGCAGAGCAGGGCGTCTGCTCCGCATAATCTATTATTTTCTGAGTTTAGACAGCTGCATTAAAATTGACTGGAAGAATCAGATAAATGTAAGACTGATTCTCATCTTTGATAAAGCAAGGTGCTTTTGCATTCATAAAATACAAGTCTACTTCTTCATCTTCAATCACACGAAGTGCATCGATCAAAAACTTTGGATTAAATCCGATCATCAGATCTTTTCCGTCTTTTGTGCAGAAAATCAGTTCATCCATAGATCCAATCTGTGATTTGATCTTCAACTCCATTGATTCATTCTTGATGTCAATGATAATCGGCTTTTTGTCTCCCTCTTTGATAAGCAGAGTTGCACGATCAATACAATCTAACAGTTCTTTTTTATTCACATGTACTCTTGTCTCATAATCACTGGACAGCATCTGATCAATTCGGAAATATTCACCTTCAATCAGTCTGGAAACAACCAATGTTCTGTCAAATTCAAAGACAATATGATTTTTTGTAAACGAAATCTCAACTTCAGCATCCGCTTCACCGCCAATAATCTTGCTGATTTCCTGAAGAGTTTTTCCAGGAACAATTACTTTTCTCGGCTGATAAGCATCTTTCAGTTCGATTTTCCGGATTGAAATTCTGTGACCATCAAGAGAAACAACTCTGAGAACATCATTGTCAATCTCAAAAAGTTCTCCAGTCATCATCTTGTTCGTATCATTGTCAGCAATTGAAAAAATAGTCTGGCGAACAACTTCTTTCAAAGTAAACTCGGAAATAGTAATAAAATCTTCACGCTCAATCGCCGGAAGATAAGAAAAATCATCTCCTGACTGGGCTGCGATATTAAATTTCGCTTTTTCACAAGTAATAATCGCCTGATTGTCAGATTCTGTTTCAATAACAACATCATTGTCTGGAAGTTTACGGACAATTTCTGAAAAAATCTTTGCATTTAATGCAATAATACCTCTGGAATCAATAATTCCATCAATTGTAGTTTCAATTCCAAGTTCCATATCATTGGCAGTCAGTTTGATTACATCCGTTGTTGCATCAATCAGAATACATTCAAGAATAGGCATTGTTGTTTTAGAGGGTACTGCCTTGGAAACAATACTGACTCCTTTTACGAGATTCGATTTTTTGCATATGATTCTCATGTTGATGATTACTCCTTTCAGGTTTCAAGGTTACGGTTGGTATGTGGATAACGTTTTTTTCTCGCGTAATTTATGTATATTTATATAAATCGATTCCGCCTTCTCCGCCTTAGGGGGTGTGGATAAGTGGATAAGTACCTACAGCCCTTTAAAATCAAGGGTTTGCGGGTTTGGATAACTATGTAGATTACAGAAAAATAACGTGTTGAAACTGTGGGGAAAAAAATTCGGCAAAAAATCCACATTTTTGTTATCCCAACGTTATTCACATAGAAATCTACAGGTTTTCTACAAAGTTATCCACAATTAACGCGAAAAACTGACAAGTTATTCACATTTTATAGAGTTATCTTCCTTATACAGGATTGATTTTCTTCTTAATTATATTCACAGTGTTGTTTAAAGCTTCATCTGTCTTCAGATCATTCTCAATTTTGCGTACACCATGGCTAATGGAAGCATGATCTTTACCACCGAGCAGGGCACCAATGGATTTTAGTGGTGTATCGGTCATATTTCTGCACAGATACATGACAATCTGGCGTGGAAGAACAATCTCAGCGTTTCGTTTTTTACCTTTTAGTTCAGCTACCGGTACATTAAAGTGTTCAGAAACCACATCCATGATCAGTTCTGGTGAAACTGCACGGGTATCATCCGGTGAGATCATATCCTTCAAGGCCTCAGCAGCCAAAGGAATGTCGATCGGTTTATTCTCCAGATTAGAAAGAGCGATCAGTTTATTCAAAGATCCTTCAAGCTCACGGATATTGGATTTAATATTATTGGCAATGTACTGCATAACCTCATCTGGAATATGATATTTCTCAAGTCCGTCGAGTTCTTCTTTCTTACGAAGAATCGCCATTCTTGTCTCATAGTCAGGAGAGGAGATGTCAGCAATCAGACCCCACTCAAAACGTGTGCGAAGTCTGGCTTCCAGTGTCTCAATGTCCTTCGGAGGCTTATCACTGGAGATGATAATCTGTTTTCCTGACACATGAAGGTGGTTAAATGTATGGAAAAATTCTTCCTGTGTACTTTCTTTTCCTATAATAAACTGGATATCGTCGATTAAAAGTACATCGATATTACGATATTTCTCACGGAATTTTGTCATAGCTGTATTATTGCCATTTCGGATGGCTTCAATCAGTTCATTGGTAAAAGTTTCCGAAGAAACGTATAAAATCTTCACATCTGGATTATTGGACTGGATAAAATGTGCGATGGAATGCATCAAATGCGTTTTACCTAGTCCTACGCCTCCATATAAAAAGAGTGGGTTATAGACTTCTCCCGGAGATTCTGCAACAGCCAGTGAAGCTGCATGAGCCAGTTTGTTATTATTTCCAACAACAAAAGTATCGAAGGTATAGTTTGGATTCAAACTGGATTTGTCAATACTTTCTGTATTTACGAAAGCCATCGGTTTTGGCGTACGCATGGATTTTGCCTGCTCCGGCAGTACAAATTCGATTTCGTAATCCTTTCCAATAATTTCAGCGACTGCTACTTTAATAGGAAGAGTGTATTTCTTGGTAATGTAGTTAAGCCCCATCTGTTCGTCCGGTACCAGTATGTATAAAGTATTGTCTTTGACATCAAATACCTTAAGTGGTTCCAACCAGGTTTTAAAAGAAATGTCAGTAAGTTCATGCTCTTCCTTGACAGTTCTTAAAATTTCTTCCCATTTTTCAATGATCTGTTCCATAAAAATCTCCATGTTTCTATTATTTAAGCTTTTTAAAGCTTCTCATATTTATAGCATTATATAGAATCCTACTCTTTTAATAATAAACTAAATGGGGCAAATTATCAATGAGAACTTTTAAAGGTATAGGTGATAAGCCTAATGTGAATAAAGTGGATAAAAAAGCCTTTATTTTAGCGGAAAAAGCTATTCAAAATTAAGGCAAGGTCATTTTAACAACAAGTTATCCTTAAATTATCTACAGGTTATGCACAGGTTATGAACAATTGTGGATAACCTGTGCATAAAATTTTGATATATAAATTTTATGGTATGGAAGGAAGAAAATGGATACTAGATATAGATTAAAAATAGTTTCTTCCTTATATATATAGTGGTAAAAAAACAAAAATGACAGAAAGTGGAAAACTAAATATTGGCAAAAGCCTTATTTTATGAGATTTTGCTTGACTTTGTCCGATTATTTTGATATAAATAAAAATGATGTTTTGTCGCTATTGAAGTAGACTTATCATAACATTGAGTAAAATATATGTTTGAATTGTAGAGGAGGTGTATGTGACATGAAGATGACATTCCAACCTAAGAAGAGACAGAGAGCGAAAGTTCACGGATTCAGAAGCAGAATGAGTACTGCAGGCGGAAGAAAAGTATTGGCTGCAAGAAGATTAAAAGGAAGAAAGAAATTATCAGCATAGGCCACAACTTTTGTGGTCTTTTTCTTCTTATTACAAGACTTTTTTAAGGATTGAAAAATGGACTCATTGAAGAAAAACAAAGATTTCCAGAATGTATATCGCAATGGTAAGTCTTATGCGGACAAGTATCTGGTGATGTATGTTCTGGAAAATGGTTTGGAATCGAATCGAATTGGAATCTCCGTCAGTAAAAAAGTAGGAAATAGTGTAGTAAGACATCATCTGACGAGATTATTAAGAGAAAGTTACAGACTGCACGAAGAGATGTTTCATAGTGGTTGGGACATTGTAGTCATCGTAAGGGTGTCAGCAAAAAATGAAGGTTATCACAAGTTAAAGAGTTCATTGCTGCATCTTTCGAATCTTCATGGAATTATTTAAAGATAATATCGAAAAGAAGATGGAATGATTTTGAAAAAAATTTTAATTGCAATCATTAAATTTTATAGAAAATATCTTTCACCAATGAAAACAACAAAGTGCCCTTATTGCCCGACCTGTTCTACTTATGGTCTGATTGCCGTGGAAAAGTATGGTGCAGTAAAGGGGGGAGCACTGGCTCTCTGGAGGATATTAAGATGTAATCCTTTTTCAAAAGGCGGATATGACCCGGTTCCATGATTAGGAGGTACGTTAAGTGTCAGAAATCATTTTAACTCAGTACAATGGTAAGATTCTCGGACCGATTGCGAAGGTCTTAGGATGGATTATGAATGGAATCTATTATGTGCTGAACAGTTTGTTTGGAATAGAAAATATTGGACTTTGCATCATTATCTTAACTTTGATTATTTATGCATGTCTTTTTCCATTAACCTATAAACAGCAGAAGTTTTCAAAGCTTTCACAGAAAATGAATCCAGAACTTCAAGCTATCCAGAAAAAATATAAAAACAAGAGAGATCAGGTATCTATGCAGAAGATGCAGGAAGAGACACAGATGGTTTACCAGAAATATGGTGTTTCACCGACCGGAAGCTGTATCCAGATGTTAATCCAGATGCCGATTCTGTTTGCTTTATATCGTGTATTCTTAAATGTACCGGCATATGTACCGGCTGTAAAAGAGAAGTTTTCTGTTCTTGTTACAGAGATTATGTCTATCGACGGCTTTGCAGATAAGATGACAAGCTTTGTTGATAAAATTAAAATTGCAGGATTATCTGTTGATTTTACTGCAACGGATACAAATGTTCTTCATAATTATATTGTTGATGTTTTATATAAGATGAATACTTCCGGATGGAGTGAGTTAAAAAACGTATTTGGTAATCTTACTAATCTGGATGCAACTGAGAAATCCTTAGAGAAGTTAAACTATTTCCTTGGTCTTAACATTTCAAACAGCCCATGGAATATTATGACAACAGGCTTTAAGTCAGGAGCTTATTTACTTGCAATCGGTGCATTACTGATTCCGGTTATTTCTTTTCTGACACAGAGATTAAATATTAAATTAATGCCTACCGCTTCTACCGGTGAAAATGATGCAATGGCACAGCAGATGAAAACCATGAATCTTATGATGCCGTTATTCTCATTTGTAATGTGTTTCACTGTACCGGTTGGTCTTGGTATTTACTGGATTGCCAGTGCTTTGGTTCGTAGTATCCAGCAGTGGGGTATTAATAAACGTCTTGATAAGATGGACTGGGATGCTATTATGAAAGCTAATCAGGAAAAAGCGAAAGCAAAGCGTGAAAAGAAAATGGGTCTGATTGAAAATCAGATTGCTAATGCTGCTAAGATGAGTACAAAAGCAAATGTTATTGAATCAGGTACTATGACAAAAGAAGAAAAGGAAGAAGCTTTAGAGCATGCAGCAGAGGTAAGAGGCAATGCAAAAGCAGGAAGCCTTGCCTCAAAAGCTAACAGAGTACGTGAATTCAATGAAAGAAACAATAAATAGAGGGGGTAATATACAATGGAATTTATTGAAGTTTCAGCAAAAACAGTGGATGATGCAATTACAGAGGCTTCGATTAAGCTTGGAACTACCAGTGATAAGATTGAGGTAGAAGTTATTGAGAAGGGCTCTACCGGATTTCTTGGTATCAAGAGTAAACCTGCAATCATCAAGGCACGGAAGAAGAATGATACGGTAGATAATATCCGTGAGTTTTTGGAAAATGTATTTTCTGCTATGAATATGGAAGTTACCATTGACATTAAGAAAGCAGAAGATGATAAGGTTTATGAAGTAGAATTAAGCGGCAAAGAAATGGGACTGCTGATTGGCAAGAGAGGTCAGACTTTAGATTCTCTTCAGTATCTTACAAATCTTGCTGTTAATAAACATTCGGATGGATATATCAAAGTTAAGCTTGATACCGAAGATTACCGCCAGAGAAGAAAAGATACTCTGGAAAATCTTGCAAAGAATATTGCATACAAGGTAAAGAGAACAAAACGTCCGGTTTCTTTAGAGCCGATGAATCCTTATGAAAGAAGAGTGATTCATTCTACCTTGCAGAATGACAAATTCGTAACAACA
>OHOR01000790.1_pt1 | contig 12453 bp, 10 predicted proteins | sample 1569911 | NCBI WGS metagenome assembly OHOR01 (sample SAMEA3879517, study PRJEB24766) | human gut metagenome | biome: human-associated habitat; feature: feces | place: USA | collected 1985/1987
GACAATTATTCTTTTTTTACATAATCTTTACTTATTAACTGCCGGATACGACACCAAGTTCCAAAAGCCTTCTTTTTGCCTGCTGCTGATTCTGAAACTGTATGCCTGTAATGCCAAGCTTTTCTGCCGCCTCTATGTTTTCCGGACGGTCGTCTATGAATACACATTCCTGAGGTACTAAGTGGTATCTGTCCAGCAATAGTTTATAAATTTCTGCTTCCGGCTTAATACATTTCACCTGATAGGAAAAGATTGCTCCGGTAGTCTCCTTTTCAAAAGAAAGTTCTTCTGTTGCTTTTTCATAAGTGCTCTTTGGAAAATTAGATAATATATAGGTATGATATCCATTTTTCTCAAGGCTTCGTATCCACTGCACCGTATATGGATAAGTACGAATCGTATCTCCTACATGGTCATAAAAGAGCCTGATTTCTCTTTCATAATCCGGTGATTCCTTGATGCATGCAGCAATAATCTCTTCATCTGGCTTTGCTCCCCGGTCAAATTCATTCCAGGTTACGGAACGGACGGTAGCATCCGCTACATGTTCAAAGATTTCACCTTCAAATCCGAGCTTATGAAATACTTCTTCCCAGCAAAAGTCTACCAGTACATTTCCTACGTCAAAGATTACATTTTTTATCATCACAATCTGCCTTTATTCTTAACGATAAATGATATCATTTCTTCCCGGTCCGTTAGAAACCATGGTAATCGGATATCCAATCTGTTCTTCGATGAATTCTACATATTTACGGCAGTTTTCCGGAAGGTCTTCGTATTTCTTAATTCCACGGATATCTGTCTTCCAGCCCGGAAGTTTCTTTAATACAGGTTTTGCTTTTTCAAGCTTTGTGGTTACAGGGAAGTCTGTGGTTACTTCTCCGTCGATTTCATATCCTACGCAAACCGGAATCTCATCTAAATATCCTAAAACATCTAACACAGTAAATGCTACATCGGTAGTTCCCTGCATACGGCAGCCGTATTTACTTGCCACGCAGTCAAACCATCCCATACGTCTTGGACGTCCTGTGGTTGCGCCGAATTCTCCGCCGTCTCCACCGCGTTTTCTTAATTCATCTGCTTCTTCGCCAAAGATTTCGCTGACGAATGCACCTGCACCAACAGCAGAAGAATATGCTTTACATACAGTAACAATTTTCTTAATCTCATATGGCGGGATTCCTGCTCCGATTGCACCATATGCAGCCAATGTAGAAGAAGATGTTACCATTGGATAAATTCCGTGATCCGGGTCTTTTAAGGTTCCAAGCTGTCCCTCTAAGAGAATGTTCTTTCCTTCTTTGATTGCCTTATCAAGATATAAAGAAACATCACAGACATACGGAGCTACCATATCACGGTACTCATGCAATGTATTTAACAGCTCTGCCTTGTCCAGTAATGGTTTGTGGTACATATGCTCTAACATAATATTTTTCATTTCACAGATACGGTCTACCTTTTCTGTTAAAGTATCCTCATCGAAAAGTTCACTTACCTGGAAACCGATTTTTGCATATTTATCTGAATAAAATGGTGCAATACCTGACTTGGTAGAACCGAATGATTTCTTGCCAAGACGCTCCTCTTCGTACTGATCAAAAAGCACATGATACGGCATAACAATCTGTGCACGGTCAGAAACCAAAAGCTTAGGTGCCGGTACATTACGGTCTGTAATAGACTTCATCTCATTGAAAAGCTTCGGGATATCAAGTGCAACACCATTTCCGATAATACTTGTGGTATGTCCGTAGAACACTCCTGATGGAAGGGTATGTAATGCAAATTTTCCGTAATCATTTACGATAGTATGTCCTGCATTTGCACCACCCTGGAAACGGATAATAATATCTGCTTCCTTTGCAAGCATATCAGTAATCTTGCCTTTTCCTTCATCTCCCCAGTTTGCACCAACTACTGCTGTAACCATTTTTATTTCCTCCTTATAATAAGAAATATGTTCTTCTCGCTGCTCGCGTAACTATGAGAAACACGCTTTACGAGCTACTCGCGGAGCGTGTTTTACTTTACAGAAAAGCAATTTCCTGTAAAGCAAAAAAGAACCGGTGTAAAAACCAGTTCTCTGCTTCTTACTTTCTGATTATACCGAATCAGATATTATAAGTAAAGTCAATATTCCTTATACTCGATATAAGTTTTACTTATGTTGTAATAATTTCAATAATTTTTCTGCTGCCGCAGTCAACGGAACCCTGTCATCCGAAACAATACAGAACTGTCTGGCAGGAATCTTCTTATTAAATGTAATCTGAAACAGTTCCCCCTTATCAATTTCTTCCTGGGCAAAGTCCCTGACCACATTTGCTATGCCAAGGCTCCTTTTTGCAAACTGTATCAGCATATCGCTGGTGGCAAGTTCTATCTCCGGATGAATCACAACGCCTTCGCCCAGCAGAAATTCCTCTACATATTTTCTGGTAGAGGTATTTCCCTCCAGGCACATAACCGGCAGATGTTCCAATTCTTTATAGCTTAATTTACCGCCCTTTAAATATTCAAATTTTCGTCCTGCCACAAAGACATCTTCTATCTCACGCACCGGAATTACATGCATATTCTTCGTTGTCTCCATAGGCGTGCTGACTACACCAAAATCGATTCTGCCGCTCTGCAGATATTTCAGTGTCTCCGGTGTCGGTGCATTGGTAACTGTAATCCTGATTTTCGGATACTGCTCATGAAACTGTTCCAGATAAGAAAGCAGATAAAACTGCAGTGTCATATCGCTGGCTCCAATACATACTTCTCCGCTGGTCAGCTCCTGCATTTCAAGGAATTTGCGTTCACCTTCCCGGATGGTCTCATAGCCCCGCTGCACATAGCCGTAAAGCGTCTGCCCCTCTGCAGTCAGACGCACCCCTCTGGATGTCCGCATGAAAAGGGTGGTTCCCAGCTCCCGCTCCAAATTACGGATTGCCTGGGACACTGCCGGCTGTGAAACATTCAGTTCTTCTGCTGCCAATGTAATACTGTGAAGTTTTCCTACATAATAAAAAAATTTGTAATATTCTAAATTCGTATTCATGAGCGAATTATACCATAATTAGATTGATTTTTACATTGTCATTTTTATTTTACCAATGTATACTAATCCCGTTTCCAAAGAATATAGTACTTTTTTCTCATATAGTGCAGAACATTTCTGCAAATTTTTTTGAAAGGAGCTTATAATTATGACGAAAGATATGACAACCGGAAATCCACTAAAATTAATCCTTCTCTTCTCACTTCCTGTATTGTTCGGGAATCTGTTCCAGCAGTTCTACAGCATGGTAGATACCATCATTGTAGGGCAGTTTTTAGGAGAAGATGCCTTGGCTGCTGTAGGTGCAACCGGTTCTATTATGTTTCTGGTGCTTGGTTTTGCATCCGGACTTGCCCAGGGATTCGGTGTTATGGTATCACAGGCTTTCGGTGCAAAGGATGAAAGCCGTTTAAAGCATATTGTTGCTTTATCCTTCCTCTTAACCATAATCATTTCCGTGATTCTTACCGCATTGACTGTTACTACTTCCCGGGAGCTTTTAATCTTTATGAACACACCGGATAATATTCTTGATATGGCAGACTCTTATATCCGGGTTATCTTCTGGGGTATCATTACCAGTATGATGTACAATGTTGTTTCCGGAATTTTAAGAGGTGTTGGTGACAGCAAGACTCCATTATACTTCCTGCTGTTTTCCTCCGCTCTTAATATTGTACTGGATTTATTCTGTATTGTAACTTTAAAATTAAATGTTGCAGGTGCTGCATATGCCACCGTAATCTCACAGGGTATTTCCGCTGTTCTCTGTCTTATTTATATGTACCGTAAATTCACGATTCTCCGCACCAGAAAAAGTGATTACTACATCGACCGCGTGACAACCGCCCAGATGATGGGGCTTGGTATCCCGATGGCTTTGAACTACTCTCTGATAGCTGTTGGTTCCATGATTCTTCAGTCTGCAGTAAATGTATTTGGTTCCAGTGCTGTTGCAGCCTTTACTGCTGCATCCAAGGTAGAACAGATTTCCACCCAGCCAATGCCGGCTCTTGGAACCACAATGTCTACTTACTGTGGTCAGAACTTAGGTGCTGGAAAATACGAACGCATCTTCGATGGCATGAAGAAGGCCTTTGGAATCGCCCTTGGAACTGTTGCAATTGCTGCATTCATCTGTACTGTATTTGGCCGTTCCATTGTTTCCCTTTTCTTAAGCGAACCGACGGAAGCCATTTACAGTTATGCCACACAGTACTTAAATACCATCAGCTGCTTTTTCTTCTTTCTTGCTCTTATTTACCTTTATCGTACTTCTTTGCAGGGACTTGGAAAAGGTATCATGCCTATGGTCAGCGGTATCTTTGAAATGATTTGCCGTGTCGGTGTCGTATGGCTCCTTTTAAATCCATATGGATACTGGTCAGTCCGCCTGGCAAGCCCGGTAGCATGGATTGGTGCCGGTGTACCACTTATGATTTCCTATCTTGTTTGGAAGAACCGGAAAAAGAAACAGCTCCGCAGTCAGGCTGTATAAAATCCAGAACCTGCAATGCTGCAGCAGCAGAAAAGAAGCCCCATCCTCTGAATCATCAGAGGATGGGGCTTCTACTTATTTACGAGAGTAGCTCATAAAGCGTGTTTCTCGTAGTTTACTTATTACTTATTTTATATTCCAGTTTATGCAACCGGATTTCCGCACTTGGTGCAGAACTTATTTCCAGCTACAAGTGGAGCTCCACATTTGCTGCATACCGGCTGAGTCGGCTGCTGTGGCTGTACAGGCTGCTGCGGCTGTACTGGCTGGCTCTGGAACTGACCCTGCTGCTGTGGCTGCATTGGCTGTCCCTGGAACTGTCCCTGCTGTGGTGGTACATTTCCATACATGTTCTGCTGTGGCATTCCCTGATATCCATTCATCATTTTCTGTCTGATTAATGGCTTCTCAGCCTGAAGTACATTGATAATAATCAACAGATCCAACACTACAATTGCCAGAATAAATAAGATATTAAATATAAATCCGGCTGTAACTTTTGCTGTACAGTAATTATCTGTTGCTTCCTTATTTACTCCGACGCAAAGTGCAATCCAGAAAATAAAGTCAACAACTGCACAGCTTCCGGATGCGATTGCAGCAATTTTGTCTTTTAATACGCTCTTTAAGCACCAGAGAGCCAGCATAGCGATTGGAAGCAACAGCATTATAATGCAGATTACTTTTGGATCTGTTACACTTTCGCCTTCTATCTTAATACCTGTCATAGCTTTAAAAGCACTAATTTTAATATTTCCATATCCAGCACAGGATACCATAAATGATGGTACAAAGAAAAATACCATTAATAAAATAGATAACAGACGAATGATATTTTTCACATGAATGTGCTTTGTAAAATCATTTCCAGAATTCATTTCCTTCTCCTTTAGTTTCCAAACTGAGTTAAATTATCAGTTACTTCGTAAGTATAATCAACCTTCTGAGTTACAACCAGATCATTAAACATCTGTGCCCCATCTGTATAACCATCAACATTATACCATCCGTCATCATACTCTAAATCAGTATATCCTTCGATATCACCATATGTATTAAAGTTCTGGCTTCCATCGGATAATGCCATAATATTTGTATATTTTACCGGGAAGTATACAACAGTTGGCTCAAATGCATTTTCTGCACTGGTTACAGTTGTCGAAAATACCAGATAAAGGACGTTCGTATCACCCCATGTATCACTGTTTTTTGCAACCAGATAATAAGAACCTTCATAACTGAATCCGGAATTTCCAATATAGGAATTGTTATTTGCAAAATATGCATCTAACGCATCTGTTGCTTCATTTTTCATGGAATCCAGATTGTCTGCTGAAATATCTGCAGCAGATGTTACATAAGAGTCTACTCCGGATACAATATATTCTTTTGATGTCTGTGTGAATTTGTAACCATTTGCCAATGCATTCTCTTCTGACTCATCAACTGTTAAAGTTACGGTATCACCAACATCAAGGCTGTCATAATCTTCAAAATTGAACCACAGATAACGTAAGTAATCATCATCTGAATTATTGGTCCAGTTTGGATATACATAAGGTGGTGTTCCTGAGAAGGTTACCTCGATATCTTCAAACGGATCAACTTCTTTTACTTCTTCCAGTCCTTCTACTGTAAATTCCTGTTCTTTGGAAAGAATTTTAACCCCTGCTTTTTTCTCATAATCTTCATTCCATGAAGCAGTAACGGTTACCACATCACCATTTGACAGGTCTGAATCCGGTTTCACATCAAAAGTAATACTGTCAATCAAATCCCAGTTACTACTTCCCATCAAATCTGTGAGGTCACTCCAGTCAAGGTCATCAAGAGATTTTACATTTTTAAGTTTCTTTCCCTGTGCCTTGATAACAGCTTCACTGAATCCGGTCTCGTCGAAATCAACATATGCAGTTCCTGCTGTTTCATATCCGTTATACTCTACAGAAATATAATCGTTGATATTTACTTTCTTTTTCTGATTCTTCACTACCACAAGTGCAACAATTGCAACTACTACAACTGCAATGACTGCAATAAGCAATGCCCATAACTGTTTCGTCATCTTAAATGGTTTCTTAGGCGGGCGTGCCTGCTGTGGCTGTCCCTGGAATTGTCCCTGCTGTGGTCTTCCCTGGAACTGTCCCTGCTGCGGCTGTCCCTGGAACTGTCCCTGCTGCGGCTGGCTCTGGAACTGTCCCTGCTGCGGCTGACTCTGGAACTGTCCCTGCTGCGGCTGCTCCTGTACCGGTGCTGCCTGCTCTGCCGGCTGTTCCATCTCCCCCTTTAATTTCTGGCCACAATTCGGGCAAAAATCTGCATCATCACCCACTTGTGTGCCACAATTTCCACAAAATGCCATTTTCATTTTCCTCCTTGGTTTTACTATGATATGTTACTTGCTTTTATACATTAACAAGTTAAACTATTTCAATTCTACACAATATTTTGTGGTTGGTCAATCAATTTTACCAAGAATTTACACTTTAAATCTTATAATTTTCTAGCACAGGCAAGTGCTAATGCTCCCGGTCCGATATGGCAGGATACATTTAAAGAAAGCGGATCCATCATAATGTCTGTAATTCCAAATTCTGCTTCCACTTCTTTGCGGAATTCCATCGCTGCACTTATATCTCCAGTGTATGCAATACAAAGCTGCATCTCATCCTGACACTCCTTAAAGCGGGATGCATAGTCATCTTTTACTGCTTTTATCATAATGCTTTTTGCCTGCTTTACCGTTCTGGCTTTTGCAAAAGCATCCAGCTTTTCACCCTGAATCTGTAATACCGGTTTTAATTTCAACAATGTTCCCAGTGCTGCTGCTGCCGGTGTAATTCTTCCACCTTTTTTCAGATAGTAAAGGGTATCTACCATGATATAAATGCTGGACTGGAATTTTGCATCCTCTAAAATATCTTTAATCTCTTTTCCGCTCTTGCCACTCTCTGACAGCCTGATTGCATCAAATACGGACTGTTTCTGTGTTACAGAAATTCTCTGATTGTTTACTACAAAAACCTTGCCCTCATACTCTTCATCTGAAGATAATGCTGTTGCTGTCTCACAGGAACTGCTCAATCCACTGGATAAAGGAATGTATACTATTTCATCATATTCTTTTAAAAGCTCATCCCAACGGTCTGTAAGGTCTCCTACTGCCGGCATGGATGTTGAAATCTCAGCTCCATCTGTCAGATGCTCATAAAATGTATCCTGTGTCAGATTGATATCCTCAAACAGTGTTTCACCATTTATAAAAAAAGGCATTGGTAATACGCTAATCCCTAACTGCTGCGCTTCTGCCTGACGAATTCCACTGGAACTGTCTGTAAGAATAACTACCCTTCCCATTTTTCTTCCTCCTTGCTATTCAGACTTCATGTTACACAATGAAATAATTGTAACATATTTTGCAAATCAAAACAACTGCCCCCAAAAACTAACATCAGGAAAAAAACTGCATAGCAAAACTCCTGACTGCATTATCCGCAGCCAGGAGCTCTCTATCCTTACTTTTCAGTAATATATTTTATTTTCTTATTACATCATTCCCATACCTGGGTTTCCTGCCGGCATTGCAGGAGCATCTTCTTTGATATTTGCTACAACAGATTCCGTTGTAAGTAATGTAGATGCTACAGATGTTGCATTCTGCAAAGCACTTCTTGTAACCTTAACCGGGTCAAGGATACCAGCTTCTACCATATCTACATATTCTTCTGTTGCTGCATTAAATCCGATACCAGGAGCCGACTCTTTTACTTTATTAATAATAACTGCACCTTCAAGACCTGCATTTGCGGAAATGTAATACAATGGAGCCTCCAATGCTTTTAAGATAACCTTTGCACCGGTCTTCTCATCACCTTCCAATGTCTCAGCAAGCTTTGCAACCTCTTTGGATGCATGGATGTATGCAGAACCGCCACCTGCGATGATTCCTTCTTCGACTGCTGCTCTTGTTGCATTCAAAGCATCTTCCATACGAAGTTTTGCTTCTTTCATTTCTGTCTCTGTTGCAGCACCAACACGGATAACTGCTACGCCGCCTGCCAGTTTTGCAAGTCTTTCCTGTAATTTTTCTTTATCAAATTCAGATGTTGTCTCTTCAAGCTGTGCACGAATCTGGCCGATTCTTGCCTGGATTTCTTCTTTATTTCCTTCACCATCAACGATAACGGTGTTCTCTTTCTGAACCTTAACAGATTTTGCACGGCCAAGCTGTGCCATAGTAGCATCTTTTAATTCCAGGCCAACTTCTTCTGAAATTACCTGACCACCGGTAAGGATAGCGATATCTTTTAACATTTCTTTTCTTCTGTCGCCATATCCTGGAGCTTTTACTGCTACAACGTTAAATGTTCCACGCAGTTTATTTACAATCAATGTAGTTAAAGCTTCACCCTCGATATCTTCAGCAATGATAAGAAGTCTGGAACCGGACTGAACAATCTGTTCTAACAGTGGAAGGATTTCCTGAATGTTGCTGATTTTCTTATCGGTAATTAAGATGTACGGCTCATCTAAAACTGCTTCCATCTTATCCATATCTGTGCACATATATGCGGAAATGTATCCACGGTCAAACTGCATACCTTCTACCAGGTCAAGCTCTGTCTGCATGGTCTTGCTCTCTTCAATGGTAATAACACCATCATTGGAAACTTTTTCCATTGCGTCTGCTACCATGTTGCCAACGCTTTCATCACCTGCGGAAATAGATGCAACTTTTGCAATCTGGTCTTTTCCGGTTACTTTAGAAGACATTGCTGCGATTGTTTCAACTGCTTTTTCAGTTGCTTTCTTCATACCACGTCTTAAAACGATTGGGTTTGCACCAGCCTCTAAGTTCTTCATTCCTTCCTGAATCATTGCCTGTGCAAGAACGGTTGCTGTTGTAGTACCATCACCGGCGACGTCATTGGTCTTGGTTGCTACTTCTTTTACAAGCTGTGCGCCCATATTTTCGAATGCATCTTCCAATTCGATTTCTTTTGCAATGGTAACACCATCGTTTGTGATTAATGGAGCTCCATATGATTTATCCAGTACAACGTTTCTTCCTTTTGGTCCGATTGTTACTCTGACTGTATTTGCCAGTTTATCAACTCCAGCCTCTAATGCTGTTCTGGCTTCTGTTCCATATTTGATTTCCTTTGCCATAATTTCTTACCTCTTTCTTCTATTTTCCTATTTTATTATTTGTTTTATTTACCAATTATCAATTCGATTATTCTACTACTGCAAGAATATCATTCTGCTTTACGATGATATATTCTTCGCCATCCAGTTTTACTTCTGTTCCGGCATATTTAGAATAAATAACCTTCTGTCCGACTGTTACCTGCATCTTAACTTCCTTGCCGTCAACCATTCCGCCAGGTCCTACTGCGATAACCTCAGCCTCCTGTGGCTTCTCCTGTGCTGAACTTGTAAGGATGATTCCCGATTTTGTTGTTTCCTCTGCTTCTAACTGCTTTAATACTACTCTGTCTGATAATGGAACTAATTTCATTGTATTGCCTCCTTTTATCTCTGTTAGCACTCATTTCTTTCGAGTGCTAATTTCTTTCTGTAAATAAAATATCACTATTGCATTTCAATGTCAACAGTGATATTTCATTTTAATATTTATTTTACATTTTCTATATCAATCCGTAATGCTTTAACGCATTTTTCACTCCATCATCTGAAATATCCGATGTGACATATTCCGCAATTTCTTTAACCGGTGGCATTGAGTTGCCCATCGCGATTCCATGTCCTACACTCTCAAGCATTTCAAGGTCATTTACACTGTCGCCTATCGCATAGGTTTCATCAAGCGGGATATCCAGATGATTGCACAGCCATTTGATGCCGGTTGCCTTTGAGGTTCCCTTCGGCACGAACTCCACTACATTTTCCACATGCTCAAGTATCAGAAAATCATCGGCAAACTCTGCCTTCACACGTTCATAATCAGTACCATCTATCACGTCAGCGGAGAATTTATTAATTCTTATCTCGCCGTCATATCCTCTTATTATATGTGCATGCTCACCAAGTGACTCAAAAAGGTAATCCACATACGGATCATCCTCAAAGCCCTCGTCATCTATCCAGTAGTCTGTGGAGCCCTCAAGCACTACAGGCATTTTACACTCAGAAAGCACCCTTATGACCTTTTGTACCATATCTGCGCTCAGGTTATTTTCGTATATTACTTTGCCATCCATTTCAATATAGTTGCCACATGCCGCAATTATTCCATCAAAACCCATATTTAATAGCTTCTCTGACCTCACACTGGCTCTGGCACGTCCTGTACATATAAATGCCAGATGTCCGTTTGCCTTGAGGGCCGCCACAGCCTCTAGTGTGCTTTCAGGAATTACCATGTCATCGTCCCATATTGTTCCGTCTATGTCAAAAAATACTGTTTTACTCATTTGCTGCTCCTAATATTATTATTATCATGTCAAACACTGCTATCTTAACATCTTATAAGTCAAATTTCAATCAATTAATCCACAGTACCAGCACCTTTAGAAAGCAGTAATTTTGTATGTCAAAAATCCCGGTGCAATGCACCGGGATTTTGATATAAAATGTATGAAATAAAATTTATTAAGGAGAATTGCTACAATAATTTGTTACTGTACTGAGAGATATGAATATCCCATGAGACTCTCATCAACCTCTCTGGCAGCCTCACGTCCCTCTCTGATAGCCCATACTACAAGGGACTGTCCACGGTGGTTATCACCTGCCACGTATACGTTTTTTACGTTTGTAGCGTAATGTCCCTCCTGTGTACTTACGTTTGTTCTGGCATTGAGTTCTACACCAAATGCCTTTGCCACATAGCTTTCTGTTCCAAGGAAGCCTGCTGCTATAAGCACAAGCTCTGCCGGAAGCTTTTTCTCTGATCCCTCTACCGGAGCCATCATGAATCTGCCTGTCTTCTCGTCCTTTTTACTCTCAAGACTTACAATTGTAAGCTCCTTTAGATTGCCGTTTTTGTCCTTGTGGAACTCTTTTACGGTTGTCTTGTAGATACGTGGATCATGTCCGAATACCGCAATGGCTTCCTCCTGGCCGTAGTCTGTCTTTAAGACCTTTGGCCACTGTGGCCACGGATTGTTTGCGGCACGCTCTGTAGGCGGACAAGGCATCATCTCAAGCTGTGTGACTGATTTGGCGCCCTGACGGATTGCAGTTCCGACACAGTCGTTTCCTGTGTCACCGCCACCGATAATGACTACATTTTTGCCCTTTGCAGATACAAACTTGCCATCTGTCAGGTTAGAGTTCAAAAGACTCTTTGTATTCTGGGTAAGGTAATCAACAGCAAAGTAAATACCCTTTGCATCTCTTCCGTCTGCTTTTATGTCTCTTGGATTTTTGGCACCACAGCAAAGGATTACCCTGTCATACTTCTTGTAAAGCTCTGCCGGCTTTATATCCTTTCCGACATCACAGCCTGTGACAAAATGAATGCCCTCTTCCTTCATTATATTAACTTTTCTGTCAATAATGCTCTTATCAAGCTTCATATTTGGAATACCATACATGAGCAGGCCACCGACGCGGTCCTCTCTCTCATATACTGTAACCTCATGGCCTCTCTGGTTAAGCTGGTCTGCTGCCGCAAGTCCTGAAGGACCCGAACCAATGATTGCCACCTTCTTGCCGGTTCTGACCTTTGGTGGCTTTGGAGCTGCATATCCGTTTGCATATGCAGTCTCTATTACACCATGCTCATTGTCCCTGACTGACACCGGACTGCCCCAGTGTCCGCATGTACATGCCTTCTCGCACAATGCCGGGCAGACTCTTGATGTAAACTCAGGGAAATTATTGGTCTTGTGCAGACGATTATATGCCTGCTCCCAGTTGCCGGTGTATACAA
>OHOR01000793.1_pt1 | contig 12431 bp, 10 predicted proteins | sample 1569911 | NCBI WGS metagenome assembly OHOR01 (sample SAMEA3879517, study PRJEB24766) | human gut metagenome | biome: human-associated habitat; feature: feces | place: USA | collected 1985/1987
TCTGGTTCAAAATCCTGGTTATTAATAAAATAAATAAAGATGAAGAATACATTTAAATATTATGCCGGAATGCTCCTGATTGGAGTTACCTTGGCAAACATCAGTTGCAGCAGTGATGAAGATGGGATTACACCGGCCGAAATCACAAACTTGATAGCAGAAAGTACTTCCGGGCGCATTGTACTTCGTTGGGATACTCCTGAAGATGCCGGTATCCGTTATATTGAAGTGAACTATTACGACCCATTGCAGAAAAAAGATGTTATGCGTACTGCAAGCATTTATGCAGATAGTATTGAAATACCGGATACACGTAAGAAGTTTGGCGAGTATCAGTTCTCGGTACAAACAGTAAGCCCTACAGGTGATAAGAGTGCGGTTCAAACTATCTCAAAGGTTTCGGAGCCGGCATTGCCTACTTTTGTGAGTACACAGATAGCTTTGACTGCTGCTGACTTGAGTACGAATGCGCAGGAGCCGACTGAAGGACCTATTGCTAATCTGCTGGATGGCAATACCGGCACTTTTTTTCATACGGCATGGAGTGTCAATATACCGGCTCCTCATTGGATGCAGGTTAACTTGAAAGAAGAAATAACAGGTTCCTATAAGTTCTATTATGCACCGGATGGTACCAACTGGTTCCTTATCCGTAACTTCACTAAGGATGCAGATGGACTACCGGTTACTTCTACGGGTACATTTACTTCTGAGATTTATGATGCACCGCAACCATTCAGTCAAATCCGAATGGTAGTTAATGCTACTAATACGAGTAGTATTTTCTGGACAATGTCCGAATTTAAATTTTATTCGGTTTCTGTGACGGATCCTGAAGCCGCTGATGAATAGAAGGCTCTCTTCACAACATTAGATAGTAATTTAGGTTATCGAGGGGGGGTGTTCGTGAGAACATCCTCCTATTTTTTGCCGTAAAACAACAAAACATCTTCAAAGAAGATATATCTTTGCAACTTAAATAAAATTTTCGTCTATGAATAACACTAGTGTACTATCTGTTGCTAAGAACCGTGTAGTTTGGTTGGATGTTGTCCGTTTTGTGGCCATGTTTACGGTGGTTTGCTGTCATTGCGCAGACCCTTTTAATTTTTATTCGGGTGAGCCTTCTGCCGAGCTTGAACAAATAAAGTTTTGGGGCGCGGCATACGGAGCATTCCTTCGCCCTTGTGTCCCCCTGTTCGTTATGATTACAGGTGCTTTACTGTTGCCGGTACGAGGGGAGACGTCGGTTTTTTACAAGAAAAGGATCAGCCGTGTATTTTGGCCGTTTCTTCTTTGGTCAGTGCTTTATAATCTGTTTCCCTGGATAACCGGTTTGTTGGGATTCAAACCGGAAGTGATTCTCGACTTTTTTCCTTATTCGGGTGAAGAGGCGACTCGTCAGGCTTTGAGTGTCTCGTTGAAGAATATTGCAGAGATTCCGTTGAACTTTTCTCTTTTAGATGTACACATGTGGTATATCTATTTGTTGATAGGGTTATATCTTTATTTACCCATTTTTTCTGCATGGGTGGAGAAAGCATCGGAGAAAGCTCAATTATGGTTTTTGGCCGCTTGGGGGATTACTACTCTGTTACCTTATTATTATGAATATGTTTCGCCTTACTTATGGGGTAGTTGTTCATGGAACTCATTCGGTATGCTTTATTATTTTGCCGGTTTCAACGGATATTTATTGTTAGGACACTACTTGCGCAATAAAGACTGGTCGTTGGGCAGAATCCTGTCTTTCGGTGTTCCTATGTTTTTGGTAGGGTTTGCGGTGACTTTCTTCGGTTTCCGTCATGTAACTTCTTTACCTGAGTATAGTGATGAATTGCTTGAGCTGTTTTTTACTTACAACTCTTTGAATGTAGTGATGATGACGATACCTTTCTTTTTGTTGGCTAAGAAAGTGAATGTGCGCTCGGAGCTTGTTCAGAAGCTATTGGCCAATTTAACGATTTGCGGATTCGGGGTATATATGGTTCATTTCTTCTTTACCGGTCCCGGTGTCCTTTTGATGCGTGCCATCGGGGTGCCTGTTTGTATTCAGATTCCGGCTGCAGCTGTGGTGGCATTTACCGTATCGTGGTTGCTTGTCAACTTGATTCGTAAATTGACAGGTAAGAGCTCTAAATATATAGTAGGGTAAGTCCTTGTCGGATGAAAATTGAGTAAGATTAACTTCTTTCCATCCATCTTTCGGACTTGGTCATCTGTTATTTACTTAAACTATTAATTTATCATCGATATGGAAAGAAGAGAAAAAGCCGGAGTTGGCCCGTAATATTCTGAAGAAAGCAGCTATATTCGGAGTAGACGTACAAAGCCTGTCGGTACTGGAATGGGCGCAACAATGACCGGAATAGTGAAGGAAAGTTATGAATTTAATATTTTCCTAAGGAAATTTGTTTTATAAGGAACCCAAGAATATTTTTGGAAAACTTTCCAATACAAATATCTATGGTATAGGATGAGTGTATTAAAAGTGAAGATTATGACGAAAGAGTTTTTAAAGAGGATAAACAAGTAAAGAAGGAGAAATAATTATGAAAAGAATCACGTTGTTTTTATTGGGAATTGTACTGATGTCGACAGTGGCATGCGGAAGAACGAATAGTAATGCTAATTCAGATCGGGTGACGGCGGCAGAAGACTCTAAGGCTAAAGTCATTCACTTGACCAAAGCGGAATTTTTGGAAAAGGTATATAACTTTGAGAAAAATCCCGATGAATGGAAATATGAAGGTGACAAACCTGCGATTGTCGATTTCTATGCTACTTGGTGCGGTCCATGTAAAATGGTAGCTCCTATTTTGGACGAGCTTGCAAAAGAGTATGACGGACAGATTGTTATTTATAAGGTAGACACGGATAAAGAAACGGAATTGGCGCGTGCTTTCGGTATCCGCAGTATTCCTTCCATTCTGTTTATACCGATGAACGGAAAGCCGGAAATGGCACAGGGAGCTCTTCCCAAAGAAGCTTTTAAGAAGGCCATTGATGAGTTGCTATTGAAAAAATAAGTATTTTTGTGCAATAGCTGTTCAAAAGAATAAGATATGGACACATTATGTAAAATCCGTATTATAATAAATAAGGCATAGCATGAATTTATCGGCAGAAACGCTCCATTTCATCGAGGAACATAGGCATGATGATGTTCGAACTCTTGCCTTGCAGGGGAAGAAGTATCCGGGTGTGGATATGGCTTTGGCTGTGACACAAATATCCGGCAGGCAAATTGCAGAGCAGAAGATACCTTCGTGGTATGCATTGTCCGGATTGCTTTATCCCCGGCATTTGTCAATGGAACAGTGCTCGTCCGAGTTGACGGCAAAGTATAAGGCTCATTTGTTGGAGGGAGAGTCTTTTGCCGATTTAACCGGAGGCTTTGGCATAGATTGTGCTTTTATTTCCCGCCGTTTTAAGTATGCCGATTATGTGGAGCGGCAAGATGAATTATGTGCGCTGGCTGCACATAACTTTCCTTTATTGGGACTGGGGCATGTCCGTATCCACAATATGGACGGGGTCGATTACCTGCATAACATGTCTCATGTGGACTGTCTTTTTCTGGACCCGGCACGTAGGGATGGACATGGAGGCAAGACGGTTGCCATTTCGGACTGTGAACCGGATATTGGCGTATTAGAGTCCTTGCTGGTTGAGAAAGCGGATAAGGTAATGGTAAAACTCTCACCGATGCTGGACTTGTCTTTGGCTCTGAAAGAGTTGAAAACCGTTAGTGAAGTACATATCGTGTCTGTGGGCAATGAGTGTAAGGAACTACTGCTTGTATTGCAAAAAAACCCCATTTCATCAGATGTTTTTATTCATTGTGAACTGAGTACACACATAGGAGAGAGTCAGCATTATGTGTTTACTCAGAAGCAGGAAAGGCTGTCACCGTGCCCTCTTGCCGGACAAGTGGAAACCTATTTGTATGAACCGAATGCGTCTATCCTGAAAGCCGGAGCTTTTCGTTCTTTGACTCAGGCATATCCGGTAAGAAAGTTGCATGTGAATAGTCATCTATATACCTCTTCCTCTTTTGTGGCTGACTTCCCCGGAAGAAAGTTCAAGGTAGAGTCGGTGACGGGTTTTGGTAAAAAAGAGCTGAAAGCCTTTTTGCAGGATATGGGAAAAGCCAATCTCACCGTGCGAAACTTTCCTTCTTCGGTGGCCGAACTGCGGAAACGCCTGAAGCTGAAAGAGGGTGGGGAAGATTATATCTTTGCTACTACCTTATCGGATGAACAAAAGGTCTTGATAAGAGGCAGAAAAGTGAATTCTTCTCATTCTTTATAAGCCGAGGATAAGTTTGTAGCCTATTCCCCTGACATTCACAATCCTGACTCGGCTGTCTTTTGCCAACTTATGCCTTAGCTTGGTGATGAATACGTGCAGGCTGCGGGAGTTGAAAAAGCTGTCATCACCCCATAGCTCCAGCAGAATGCTTTGACTGCTTACCACTTCATTGCGGTTATTGCATAGCCGTTTCAATATCTCCGATTCACGATGTGATAACTCCTGTGTCGCTCCCGCAAAGGTGAGCTGTTGGGTAACCGGGTTGAACTGATAGTCTCCTATTTCATAAGAATGACTGACTTCTTTTTCTATGAATGCCTTATGCATCAATGCTTTGAGTCGTACTATCAATTCCTGCATTCCGAAAGGTTTCTTCAAATAGTCGTTTGCCCCCAGCTCGAATCCTTCCACTACATCATTGATGGCCGAGCGTGCCGTGAGGAACAGTACAGGTGTCAGTTTGTCTGTCTGCCTGATGCGGCGAACCATCTCGAAACCATCCATGCGGGGCATCATTACATCTGCCACTACGATATCCGGTTTCTGTGCAAAGAAGGTACGTAACCCTTCTTCGCCATCCGAAGCTGTGGTGATAATAAACTCCTGTTCTTCCAATGTGTCTTTGATAATCATTGCAAGTGTCAATTCATCTTCTACCAATAAAACGTGTATCTTTTCCATTATTTGCCGGGTATTTGAAGAATAAATGTACTTCCTTTTCCTATGCTGCTTTCTACGGTGATGCTTCCTTTGTGTTGTTCTGCCATTGTCTTGACATAATAGAGTCCTAATCCGTATCCTTTTACATTATGTAAATTTCCTGTCGGAACCCGATAAAACTTATCAAATAAGTGTTTTTGTTTGTCACCGGGTATGCCGATGCCTTTGTCACTCACCTTAACCGTTACATAACCATTACACACCGTTACGGAAATGCAAATATCCGCCTTTTCACCGGAGTATTTCACTGCATTGTCTATCAGGTTGCTTATCATGTTGTAGAGATGGGTGCGGTCTGCATATATGGTGGTGTTGTCCATCATTGCCAGGTGGCAATCCATTGGTTTGTCCGCTTTAAGTTGGTGCTGCCTGATAAGTGTTTCCAACATCGGTTTCAAATCTATCTCTTCATAATTGAGCCGGAAGTTCTTACGTTGTTCCATGCTCATGGACAGAATCTGTTCCACCAAGCCACTGAGTTGCTTGAGTTGTGCTTGGATGATTTGCAGATAAGTGTGTCTTTTTTCCGGGTTCTCGGCTCCCTTGAAGTTCAGCATGGCATCATTGGCAGCGTAGGCTACGGCTATCGGGGTCTTGAGCTCATGAGTGATGTTATGAGTGAAATCCTCTTTCATTTCTTCCACACTCTTTTGGCGTAAAATGATTCGGGTGAGATACCAAAAGGAGATTCCCAATATGATAATGATAAAGAAGGAAGTGTAGAGGATACCTTTCATTTGCCGGAATACGAGCATATCTGTCGGTTCCACCCACAAACGGTAGTATCTTTTATTATATAAATCATAATTGTAATAAAAAGAATCGGCTTTCTTGCTTGGAATGAAGCCGGGCGGATAATTCAGACTTCGTACAATGGTCGTGTCCTTGTCGTGCAGCTTCAGCATTTCTATACGGTGGGGCAGGAAGATGATTCCCCGCATAGCGAGTGTGCGATTGAAAAGGCTGTCGAAAGTGGATAGGTTGATTTCGGTAAACAAATCAAGCTGGCTGTGTATGCCGCGTTGAAAATACTTGGTGAGCAACTCCAGTGTCCCGTTTTTATCGACAGTGCTTGACAGAGGTTCATTGATTTCCAGTCCGATGCCATGACCGATAAACTTGGCTTTTTGAGTGGCTCCCATAAAGTTGTCGGCAAAGCCCGCTTTGGTGACAATATCGATAGCGAGATTGTAAAGGTCCTCACAAACAGCACCTGGTTTCGCTTTTTCTACAACAGCCTCTTGTATGTCCAGGCAAACCTGATGGGCAACATATGCCTTTTCCGGCAGCTTTCCGATAGAGAATACACGGCTCATGTCTCCCATATAGCCATAGAAGTTACCCCCCATATCGACCATAAAGCTCTGGCCGGGCTGCAACAGTGCACCGTTCACACTGATAGGCAGTGACGGATCAAGTCCCTCGCCTCCCAGAGCAAAATCATAGGGGGCAGGCGCAGTAGCATTATCTCCTGCCAGCAGACTTCCCATAAAAATCTCCATACTTTGTCCGAAGGTACGGAAAATACCCAGACAACCTTCCAAACGCATCAGGCGCTCTATTTCGATGGATAACTGGCGGTCTGTCATTCCTGGTCTATAAACCGAGGGTATTTGTTCGTAAGCTTTAGCATGTGCAATGCCGGAACGGCGGAACATCTCAATCTCTATTTCAGTCTTGACACTTCGGGCCTTCCGGATAAGTGCCGTACCACAAGGAAGCACCTCCGTTTCAGGGAAACACGCAGCCAAACGGTTATATTCCGTAAAAGACAACTCATCCCCCTCCAGCATCAACCTCGCAGGTATGGGCAAACCACATTCCTTTAGTAAGTCAGGCAGTTGTTCCGGTTTACGGATAGGATGAATATGTTCCCCTTCAATATTGTTGGGACGTTTGATGAATAAACGGGCGGGAGCATTCAACGGCAGATACAAGTAACCGCTGACGACACGTCCGTACGTATAGATTAAGTTTACATTACAAGCGATAAGAGCGGCATCAATCTCTTGTTGAGCCATGAGAGAGCGTATTTTATCACGTCTCAGTTTCAATTCAGGTAGTAACATCTCTTTGTCATTTATGGTTTCTCGGATACAAAGATACAACTTTTTTAATTGAGAATAAAAAAGTACTGCCCCATACCTTCACAGGCGTAGGGCAGCACAAACCACAAATACAAATACAACTAAACAAAGTTTCTCTCTTAGATAATTCCCTGACCCATCATGGCATGAGCCACCTTCATGAAGCCGGCGATATTCGCTCCCTTCACGTAGTTGATGTAGCCATCAGGTTCTGTCCCATATTTTACGCATTGAGCATGAATTCCGTGCATGATGGCGTGGAGTTTTTCATCCACTTCGGCTGCACTCCAGCTGAGGTGCATGGCGTTCTGCGACATTTCCAATCCGCTGGTAGCCACACCACCTGCATTGACAGCCTTACCCGGTGCATACATAATCTTGTTGTCAATGAAAAGGTCGATAGCTTCGGGCGTACATCCCATATTGGAGATTTCGCCTACACATGTCACCTTGTTGTCAATGAGGTGTTGTGCATCTTCGCCGTTCAGCTCGTTCTGGAATGCGCAGGGGAGTGCGATGTCGCACTTCACGCTCCAAGCCTTCTTGCCCGGAGTGAAGGTCGTACCTGCGAATTTCTCTGCGAACGGAGCCACGATATTGCGGTTCGAAGCGCGGAGCTCGAGCATATAGTCGATCATCTCCTCGTTCATACCGTTGGGGATCGTTACTACACCGTCGGGACCGGAGATTGCGATCACTTTGGCGCCCAGTTCGGTAGCCTTCTTCGATGCACCCCAAGCCACGTTACCGAAGCCCGAGATGGCGATCTTAGCGCCTTCCAGTTTCTTGCCGGCCAGGTGCAGCATGTGCTGTACGAAATAGAGTGCGCCGAAACCGGTAGCCTCCGGACGGAGGATCGAACCGCCCCAAGTTTCGCCCTTGCCGGTAAGAACGCCGGTGTGGTACTTGCGAGCCAGTTTCTGATACATACCGTTCAGGAAGCCGATCTCACGACCGCCTACGCCTACGTCGCCGGCGGGAACGTCGGTATCGACACCGATATTGTGCCACAATTCAAGCATGAAAGCCTGGCAGAAACGCATGATTTCAGCGTTCGACTTGCCGGTCGGATCGAAGTCCGAACCACCCTTTGCACCACCCATCGGAAGGGTCGTCAGGGCGTTCTTGAAAGTCTGCTCGAAACCGAGGAACTTCAGCATCGAAGGGTTCACGGCCTTGTGGAAACGCAAACCGCCTTTGTAGGGACCGATCGCGCTGTTGAACTGAACGCGGTAGCCCAGGTTGGTCTGAACTTCGCCTTTGTCGTCCACCCACGTTACGCGGAAGGTGAAGATACGATCCGGCTCTACGAGGCGCTCAACGATCTTGGCTTTCTCGAACTCAGGATGTTGGTTGTAAACTTCCTCGATGGACTCGAGTACTTCGCGTACGGCCTGCAGGTATTCGTTTTCACCCGGGTGCTTACGCTCCAATTCTGCCATTAAATTGTTAACATTCATAATATATTGAAATTAAGTTGTGGTTTAATGTTGATGCAAAGATAGTATTTATTCTTATAGATTGTAATTTATTTTGCACGAAAAGATTACTTTTTCGTACAAAGCGATTCCGTTTGTCCGAATAATCGAAATCGGAGAGTTTCCCGGTCCCGGATTCTTGCGTTATACTATATGGAAAAAGTTTTCGCACGGATTGGGGCCTGTGAACGGGGATTTTGGAAAAATATCGTTATCTTTGTTGGGATTAAACCTTTTTCATAAGGCAATGAGTTCAGACAAGTACATTTTGCAGGAGGTCGTCGATGCCCGTACGGAACGGGAGTTCCTCGATCTGCCTCGGAAAATCTATAAGGGGAATCGTAATTGGGTATGTCCCCTCGATCCTTCTATCCGGGCTATTTTCGACCCGAAGAAAAATGAATTGCTCTCCGACGGCGAGGCCATTCGCTGGATCGCACGCGATAAAAAAGGAGAAGTGGTGGGACGTATCGCCGCTTTTTACGATCGGGAACATGCTTTCCTGGAGGAACAGCCGACGGGAGGATGCGGCTTTTTCGAGGCTATCAACGATCAGGAGCTGGCCGATCAGCTTTTCGATGCGGCCCGCATGTGGCTTTCCAGCCGGGGTATGGAGGCGATGGACGGTCCGATCAATTTCGGTCCCCGGGACTCCTGGTGGGGGCTGCTGGTCAGCGGGTACGAATTCCAGCCCCTCTATGAGAATGCGTACAATCCGCCTTATTATAAAGAGTTGTTCGAGAATTACGGATTTCAGAACTATTTCAACCAGCATACCTATCTGCGTCGGTTGGAGGTGGGGCAGTTGAGCGATTCGGTTTATGAGCGCGTGAAGCGCCTGGAGGAGAGTCCGGGTTACTGTTTCAAGCATATCTCGAAAAAGAATCTCGAGCAGGTGGCCGAGGATTTCCGGCTGGTTTATAACAAGGCGTGGGCGCTGTTTTCGGGCGTGAAGGCGATGGACCGCGAACAGGCGTTCCGCATTATGAATACGCTGCGTCCGATTATCGACGAACGGTTGATCTATTTCGCTTACTATAACGACGAACCCATCGGCTTTTTCATCATGGTGCCCGATCTGAACCGGGTGATCGGTTCCTTCAACGGCAAGTTCGGCTGGTGGAACAAGCTGCGTCTGATGTGGGCGCTCAAGGTTGCGCATAAGGCCGACCGGATCTTCGGCCTGATTTTCGGAGTCACCCCCGAGTTCCACGGCAAGGGCATCGAGGCGGGAATCATTCGTGCCTTCGAGAAGGAGGTTCCGAAGTTGCCCTACAAATCATTGGAACTTGCGTGGATCGGCGATTTCAATCCGGTGATGATGCGCATGGTGGAGAGTTACGTATGCGCCACCAAGCACAAGATGCATACGACCTACCGCTACCTGTTCGACCGCACGAAGGAGTTTCACCGCTGTCCCCGGATGGGCGTGAAGCTCCGCGAATAAGACTGATAATCAAATAACTGATAATTAAATCGATAACAGACAATGAAAACAACGGTTTTTACCAAACATCACATTGCGAACGGCGCTAAGATGGCCGAGTTCGCAGGTTACAACATGCCGATCGAATTTACGGGCATCAACGAAGAGCACCTGGCCGTGCGCAACAACGCGGGCGTATTCGACGTGAGTCACATGGGCGAGGTCTGGGTAAAAGGTCCCAAGGCCGAAGCGTTCCTGCAGCATATCACGACCAACGATGTTGCGGCGCTTTACGACGGGAAGGTGCAATATACCACCATGCCCAACGGCAAGGGAGGTATCGTGGACGACTTGCTGGTTTACCGGATCGATGCCGAAACTTATCTGCTCGTAATCAATGCGGCCAATATCGACAAGGATTGGAACCATATCGTCGAAGAGGGCAAGAAATTCGGCTTGGAGGCCGGTCATGGCAAGCAGCTCTACAACGCTTCGGACGAGATCTGCCAACTGGCGATCCAGGGTCCCAATGCGATGAAGATCGTGCAGAAGCTGTGCACCGAGCCGGTGGAGGATATGGAATACTATACGTTCAAGAAGCTGAAGGTTGCCGGTGTGGATGCGATTCTTTCGATTACGGGATACACCGGTGCGGGCGGCTGCGAGATCTATGTGGCCAACGAAGACGGCGAGAAACTCTGGAAGGCTCTCTGGCAGGAGGGGTCGAAGGAGGGGCTGAAGAACATCGGCCTCGGTGCCCGCGACACGTTGCGTCTGGAAATGGGTTTCTGCCTCTACGGTAATGATATCGACGATACGACTTCGCCCATCGAGGCGGGCCTGAACTGGCTGACCAAGTTCGTCGATGGCAAGGAGTTCATCGACCGTAAACTGATGGAAGAGCAGAAGGCCGGCGGTTTGACCCGCAAGCTGGTCGGTTTCAAGATGATCGATCGCGGTATTCCGCGTCATGGTTACCAGATCGCCTCTCCTGAGGGCGATATCATCGGCCAGGTGACTTCGGGTACGATGTCGCCCTGTCTGAAACAGGGGATCGGTATGGGTTACGTGAAGAAGGAGTTCGCCAAGGTCGGCACGCAGATCGCCATCGTGATCCGCGAGAAGCTGATGAAGGCCGAGGTCGTGAAACTTCCGTTCATTCAGCAAAAATAGTTTCCGTCCGATCGGATGATTCGGGGCGGCTCTGCAAAAGAGCCGCCCCTTTTTTGTCGTATCCGTGATTTTTGCATCCGACATCAGATCTGCGCGTCCGGTCGGAGCCGGTAACGGGTTATACTGAGAAGCAATTCCGATTTTATAAAGCCGGGAAAGGCATCGGTAAATGGGGCTCGGTTTTTCAGCCGTTCGCAGCCATCTCCCGGTCGAATATTTCGTCGAAAAGCCGCCGAAGCTCTTGGCGGTTGCGGATCAGCTCGCGCAGTCGTGCGAGGCGCAGGGCATTGTCCGATTCCGGGATCCAGAGTCGGAGATAGCCTCCTTCCGCGTATTTATGTGTCAGGTGATCGACACAGCGGCGATATTGATCCTCGCGGTCCAGCTCCGGATAGTTCGCCAGCCCGTATTGTATCGTGCGGCGGACGATGGTCGGTGGGTCGATACAACGGTCGGCTTCGGCAACGATGCGTCCGTAAATCGTGCGGGGTTCGTGGTCCGACGAGGCGCGGTGGTCTTCCACCGCCTCACGCATGACGGCGATCTGCTGCGGCGAGAACCACTGCCGCAGTTTTGTATCCGCAGCGAGGATTTCCCCCGAATGGATATGGTGCATCTCCCGTCCTTTCTCCAGTCCCACGTCGTGGTAGGCCGCAATTGCGTAAACCATCTGCCGATCGACCTGGTAATGCCGGGCCAGTGCCAGACTCTGTTCGATGACTGTCCGGGCGTGTTCGGGTCCGTGGGCACGGTCGAAATGTTCGTAACGGGGGAGGATCGCCTGTTCGACGTAGGCTTGCAACTCTTTATTCATGTGTTTCGTAAAAAAAGTCCCTTCCATGGTAGGGGAAAGGGACTTTGGTTGTAGAAACCGGATGGTGGTATCTGGATAAATATCCTATTTTGCGTATGCCACGGATCGGGTTTCGCGGATGACGGTGATTTTTACCTGCCCCGGGTAGGTCATTTCGTCCTGGATCTTCTTGGCGATGTCGTGCGACAGGCTTTCGGACTCCATGTCGGAGAGCTTCTCCGCACCGACGATTACACGCAGCTCGCGGCCTGCCTGGATCGTATAGGTCTTCACTACGCCGGGGTAGGAGAGCGCGATGTCCTCCATCTCCTTCAGACGCTTGATATAGCTCTCGACCACCTCACGACGGGCTCCCGGACGGGCTCCCGAAATGGCATCGCAGACCTGGATGATCGGGGCGATAAGCGACGACATCTCGA
>OHOR01000799.1_pt1 | contig 12375 bp, 9 predicted proteins | sample 1569911 | NCBI WGS metagenome assembly OHOR01 (sample SAMEA3879517, study PRJEB24766) | human gut metagenome | biome: human-associated habitat; feature: feces | place: USA | collected 1985/1987
AAGCAAAGAAAGAAGTTTTATTTAGTAAGGGATAAAAAAGCATTAATGATGAATTGGAGTTTTTTGCTATGGCGAAGACACGATTTCTTCGGACTTGAATATTCTCATTTGTCATCTTCATACTTAAAGTCCACATATGAAAGGGTTTGGAAAGAAAATGAGCAGATATTGGATCGGGTATGTAGAAATAAGTTTCGCAGTGCGGAGGATGTTAATCAATATATATTTAAAAACGAACAACTTGTTACAGGAAATTTTTCGCCGTATAATTGGAGAAAAGGCGGTAAGGCATTTCATATGAATGATGGGGCTTCGGAAGATAACAATATAGCAGAGATGTGCCATGCAATAGAAAATGGGATATATAAGATGATATGCGTGAATGAATCACAAGTTGAGAATTATGAAGAAACAAAACAAAAGGTTGTTCATGCATTTGAAAAGATATTGCCAGGTAAATCATTATTTGAGAAATAAGAGGTGCTCGATGGATTGGTGTATATGTGAAAAAACAGAAGATGAATATCTGAACCGTACGGCAGGGATTAAAGCCCGTGAGGATTTAGATGTTATATTCAAGCAATGTGGGATGAAAATGATTAATCTTGTGGTTGGCGAAGATACGAGAACAGACGCAGGGATTATACGAAAAATAAAGGGGCACATAGCAACAAAAAGATATTGGGAAGAAAAATTATCTTGTGTACATGAAGGTGATACAATATATATTCAATTCCCGGTAAGAAATCACACAGTATTTCTTGCATCGGTTTTAAAAAAACTCGTGCAGAAAAATATTCGCGTGGTATTGTTTATTCATGATTTAGAGTATATGCGCCATATAAAAAACAAATCAATACCATTTAAGAAGAAAAAAAGAATGGAATTAGAGGAAGTATCTGTATTAAGGAATGCGACGAATATAGTTGTCCACAATCATCAAATGAAGAAACTAATGCACGAGGCATTGGGAATACCATCAGAGAAGATGATTGAATTAGTTATCTTTGACTATTTGATTGGTAAAGAGGGAGAAAAAATAGAAAAACGTGGTAAGCGGAAGCAGGGATATTCCTGTATTATTGCAGGAAATCTGGACAAGCAGAAATCGGCTTATGTATATGAGCTTCCTAAAGATATTGCATTTGAATTGTATGGACCCAATTATACAGGACAAGCAGGAGGGAACATTTGCTATCATGGATCTTTTCCGCCAGCAGAGTTACCTTATGAATTAGAAGGAAACTTTGGGCTTGTGTGGGATGGCATATCCGTTGATACATGTGCAGGCGTTTATGGGGAATACCTAAAGGTGAATAATCCACATAAGACCTCCTTATATCTTGCAAGTGGAATTCCGGTTATTATATGGAAAGAAGCAGCTTTGGCTGAGTTTGTCGAACAAGAGCGGGTTGGAATTACGATTTCTTCGTTATATGAGATAAAAGATATTTTTGAAAAACTCACAGAAGATGAATATGCGGATATGTTACAACACGCGAAGCTTATATCAAAACGATTAACCAGCGGATTTTATACAAAACATGCTATTGAAAAGGCAATGAAATAAAAGTGGAAGTATGAAAGAAATAGCTAGTAATGAGCGTAAGAATCAATTAAATATCCCAAAAACAGAAGTGGTATTTCTTCTTGCGTTTTTTGTTTATATGTCTGCAAACACCTTGGATTTGACTGCGGCTGCATTTGGGCAGGGTAATGACCGGTTATCGTTAATAAATATATTTACAAAAATGGCAAGATATGTGGCATATATTCTTTTGGCTTTCAAAGTAATATGTTCAGATATATATAATCGCAAAAGGATAAAATTATTTTTAGATGTATCGTGTGTGGTTGCTTTAAGTTTTTTGGGTTCATTTAATAAAACCATAATTTTTTATTTGTTGATTTTTATCGCTGCATGCAATGTGGACGAAAACCATATTATTAAAATATCGTGTGCAGTACAATCTGTTGTATTGTGTGTATGCGTTATCGGATCGCGAATTGGAGTAATAAAAGATTATGTTAGGCAGGATGGAGGCCGAATACGCCATTTCCTTGGCTTTTCGTGGACAACAACGGGAGCGATTCTTTTTGTATTTATATTGTTGCAGTATATATATTTGAAAAAGGGAAAATTGTCAATTTGGGAGGATATTATAGCATTAGGAATTAGTTTGTATTTATACAAAATGACAAACTCCAGATTCGCTTTTTTGATTAGTATAGTAACAATTATAATTTTTGCAATCTATCGGTTAAATGTAAACAATGGAAGATTTATACAGAAATTAAAAGGCGTATTTATTGCGTCCCCAGTGGTAGTTGCAATTTTTGCGATTTTGTTACATGCATTCTATAATCCGCAGAATACGACATATTTTCAATTAAATAAGTTGTTGTCGGGCAGATTGGCGCTTGGGCAAAACGCAATGTCAGAATATGGCATTTCTTTATTCGGAAAAGATATTGAGTGGATTGGATTTAACATGGAAGAGACATTAAAAGGGACGTATAACTATGTTGATTGTTCTTATGTAAAAATTTTGTTGGATCATGGAATATTATTTTTAAGTATCGTATTGCTTGCATATGCATATATGTTAAAAAAATCAATACAGAAAAAGCAGTATTATTATACATGGATATTGATGATAATTATGGTCTTCAGTATAACAGAACCAAGACTTTTTGATATTACATTTAATCCTTTTATTGTGCTTACATTAGCAGGACAGAAATCAATTGTAGATAAAAATGTAAAAAGGGGGATGGGAGATGCAAGAGAGTACGCGAAAAAGTGAAAGTATAATGCTGATGAATGTAATATCTATGCTGGCAGTTGTGTATTTGCATTCAAATAATTGCTTTTGGACTTTTAGCACAGATAGATATTGGAAATCGGCGAATATAATTGAGGCGGGATTGTATTTTGCTGTTCCGTGTTTTTTTATGATAACAGGAGCAAACTTGCTTGATTATAGACAAAGATATGATACAAAAACGTTTTTAATCAAGCGAGCGAAAAAAACAGTTTTTCCATATATATTTTGGAGTTTTATAGGTATAGGATTTAACATATGTATGCATAATTTACAATGGAATAATGTGACCATTAAATACGTTATTGCGGGATTAGTAAATGGCGGTTCTATAGTAACGACTTATTGGTTTTTTATGCCGTTATACGCGGCCTATCTAGCAATCCCTTTATTCTCAGCAGTGGAGAAGGAAAAACGAAAATCGGTATATGTATATATAAGTGTTGTAGGTTTTTTGTTGAATGTATTAATTCCTTTTGCAGCGAAGTTTACAGATTGGGTTCCTTATAATCCTGGATTTAGATTATTTGTAAATATGTCATATCTGTTTTATGTTGTGGTTGGTTGGCTCTTACATACACAAGAAATAAAAAGAAAAGATAGAATAGTCATATATATTTTGGCTATTTTAGGGTTGTTTACAAATATGATTGGAACTTATTTTTTATCCATGCGTGATGGGACTGTAAATAAAACGTTTAATGGATACAATGATGTTCCATGTATTCTCTACGCGATAGGTGTTTTTGTGTTAATTAAACAAATTGCTCCAAAGATAATGGATGTAAAGTGGATACGGGCAATAGTAGTATATTTAAATAAATATACTTTTGGCGTCTAGCTTTTGCATTGGTCGGTATTAAAAGCGGTTATACGATTGACAAGAGTTAATGAGGTATCGTTAATATGGAGATTGCTTTCTCCAATAGGAATTGTTGCAGTTTGTGTTGCTATCATATGGGTAATTCGTAAAATTCCGGTATTGAAACATGTAGTTCCATAAAAGCGATTGAGAAGCTAAACAAAGTGGCATAGGAGGACAGAATAAATGAACCAACAAAATGACAGAGTAATTAAAGTAAAAAATGTGTTTGCATATATCCGAAAATATATAGCGCTTGTTATTGTATTAGCGCTATGCGGAGCAGTGGGATTGGCAGGACTTTGCTATTTGAAGAATAAACGGGAAATTGATGCAGAACAGTCTCAGACTCCAGTGAAGTTGGAAGATATGTACGAGGAATTTTCAGAAACAGAAAAAGCGGATATCTCATATGTATTGTATTCTTATGATCGTATGGCTGAGATAGAGCAATATTTGGATGAGTCGCTTTATATGCAGATTGAGCCATATCATATGCAGCAAAAGACATATCAGTTCCAAATAAAACTGGATGTGACGCTGGATACTGTAGAAGAACGGACAGAGGCTCAGAATCAGATTTTATCAGCATATATTGCTTATATTCGAAATGGTGGATTGGCTGATTCGGTGGCTGAATCGAAGGAACTGAAAGGGGATTATACAGCTGCACAGATTAAAGAGTTGTTGGATGTATCTTATGACTCCGCTATGCAAACAAACGGAGGATTATGCCTGTATGTATATGGGACAAATTTGGTTCCGGGATTGGACGAACTTGCAAAAGAGACTTTGATTCAATATGCCGGGGAACTAAAAAATGTGGAAAAACATACCCTTGTGATGACAGATACTCAGACTGCGGTCGTTCGTTCTGATACAATTTATAATGTGCAAAGGACGATATATACAGAACGTGTGAATACAAAGGATCGGTTGAAAAATGCGGTGGATGCACTATCTGGGAATACATTAACTTATTATAATGGCATTGTCGAGGACGAGAAAGAACAGGCGTTAAAAGAAGAAAAACTGGAGGAGACGGGAACAACTGCAGATGCGGTGCCAGCGCCACATGTGGATAAGAAAAAACTCATAAAATATGGACTGGTAGGAGGTGTATTGGGCGCGGCAGGTTCCTTTGTGATCCTGTTATTATGTTTTATGTACAGCAAAGTTATTGTTGCAGACACGGATTACACACTTACTATGGGGATGAAATTGCTGGGAAACATATCAGAATCTGAAATGCAGGAGCAACTAGGATTTGTGGTAGCAAAAATTTTGGCAGCATGTAAGAAAAAAGAGATTACAAAGTTAGCGCTGATATCCAGTGATATGAGGAATATTAGTGAAAATATGCAGGAAGATCTCGTAAAGAAACTTGAAAAACAAGGTATTCAGCTGGATGTATTAGCAGAGATTGTTACTGATAGCGAGGCAATGTCCAAGCTTTTTGCAGAAGGAGCGGCAGTTATGATTGAGAAGAAGGGTGTATCGCTTTATCAGCGAGTGTATGATATGGTTGATTTATGTGTGGAGAATGAAGTATCAATACTTGGTGTGATTGATACCCGGAAATAACTGTAATGGCTGAGATAAAGACAAAGTCTGTAAAATTAAATATGGTGATGAATGCATTGCTTTCTATGTCATCCTTTATTTTTCCCTTGATTACATTCCCGTATGTGTCAAGAATCCTGCTTCCGGTAGGAACAGGAAGAGTCGCTTTTGCGACGGCCGTTGTGACGTATTTTGCAATGTTTGCGCAGCTTGGAATTCCGACCTATGGTATCCGGCTATGTGCAAAAGTGAGAGACAATAAAGAAGAGTTAACCCGTGCGGTTCATGAATTGTTGTTTATTAATCTTTTTATGTCTGCAATTGTATATGCTGTGTTCTTTATTGCGCTTGCGGTCGTTCCAAAGTTTCGGGAAGAACATACATTACTTTTGATTATTGGTGCGACGATATTGTTGAATGCACTTGGTGTAGAATGGTTATACAAGGCATTAGAGCAATATACGTATATTACGGTACGTTCTTTGATATTCAAGGTTGTAGCGTTGATCAGTACATTTATGCTTGTTCGTGATCCAGAGGATTGTTTGCAGTATGGTTTTTTGACAATTCTCGCTACATCTGCTTCGAATGTTTTAAATTTTATAAATCTTCGTAAATATATTTATTTAAAACCAATCGGTGGTTATCATATTAGACGTCATATCAAGATGATATTGGTCTTTTTCTCAATGTCTGTGGCGACAACGATATATACAAATCTGGATAATGTCATGCTTGGGTTCATGAAAGATAAGGTGGAGGTTGGATACTATTCAGCCGCAGTAAAGATCAAGTCAATTATGGTTAGCGTAGTGACTTCTGCAAGCACGGTTTTACTACCAAGAGCGTCTTATTATGTGGATAAAGGTATGATGGACGAGTTCTCAAGAATATTGAAGAAGACAATGCATTTTATCTTCCTTGTGGCGATCCCTTTTTCCATTTATTTTATGATCTATGCGAAAGAAGGAATTTTCTTCTTATCTGGTAAAGCGTATGCCGGAGCTATCATACCAATGCAGATAATCATGCCGACGCTTACACTGATTGGCATCAGCAATGTGACTGGCATTCAGATGATGGTACCATTAGGAAGAGAAAAACAGGTATTATATTCTGAGATTGCAGGAGCGATTGTAGATTTGGTGTTAAATACGATTTTTATTCCAATCTATGGCGCAGCAGGCGCAGCGCTTGGTACATTGGTTGCGGAGGCCGTTGTGTTAGGCTGGCAATGTGTAGCGATTCGAGACCTGAAAATGGGAATATTTCAGAAGCTTCCATATGGAAAGATTCTTATCGCAGTCGGACTTGGAAGTGCTGCATCTTTCTGGGTAAAATTGCTAGGAGTCGGCGTATTTCCAACGCTTGTGATATCTGCAGTTTGCTTTTTCGGCGTGTATGGAATTGTGATGACGGTATTGAAAGATTCTTTGGTAATTGAGTTGGAAAAACAGTTGATTAGAAAGATAAAAAAGAATGATTGTGTCTAAGAGGCACAATCATTCTTTTGGTAAACATATAAGTTATATTTTTGAAGCAGATTCTAAATTACATCTTAGGAAAAAGGTAGTTATAGATAGTCCTCTTTATTCGTGGAAATTCCATAATTTAAATCCATTGATTGTGGTGATAAGCTCCGCAGATATATCTTTATAATAGTATTTTTTCAGATATTCAAATTTCGTAGTGTATTGGCGGTTGTCCACCAGGATAATTTTGTCATTTACAAGGCTTTTTAGTGGAGATTTAAAATTAATATTGTTTTCTGTCCAGCATGTATTATTTGAAGGATAACCATAAGTAACTCCGCCCAAATAAAAATAATTATTATTATAGTATCCGACTGGAAGCCGCTTCCATGGCTTGTAATTATAATATATTAACTGAATGGCTGAGGAAAAATCCATTAAATAATAATGTTCGTTATCTGATTAAATCCGCATGCGGTCGTCTGTGCGAGATATCACATCGGTATTTTTTTATATTGAAATCATATGAACGAAACATGGTATCAGAAATATATTGTGAATATATCTCATCCGACATTGTCTTATAATTTGTATCTGGAATGTATAAAGGAACCTTCAATAATAGAATGAAAGCACCTAAAATATTTAATGATAATTTATATGTATTATTTAGTGTGGTCACATTTAACGAAGTAATCAGACCAATTGCAAGACATAAAAAAATGCAGTATTCCACTCGATATACAACTCGACCGCGTATAAAAAAGTATACAAGAAGTAATCCGGCTATAATAAAATCAGGAATCATACAAATAAATTTATGAGGATCAATAAATAATAGAATAAACATCATTAATAGTAATCCCCAAACAACAGTATATGATTGATATTTCCTGTCACGAAAAGAGTTTATCAAGTGCTTTACAGAGAGTATATAGTTTTTATGAACCTCCTTTTTGACAGTGGAGTAGTTTGTTAGAATTTCAGGGGTATAAATGTTCTGATCTAGTAAATTCCATGATTCAATCATATGAAAGTCAATTTCATCTAATCCCTTTGATTCAAAAAAAGAAGCATAGGACGAATAATCATATGTTTTAATGTCTGTAATGGATGCACGTAATTCATTTAATTCTCGGTATTGTTTGTAGGACGGTGAATTATTCCAAATAATTTTATCTACTCCCATAACGCATAAAACTGATATAAAGAGAATTATACAATACAATAAATTTTTAATAAAAAAATGAGTATTGAATTCCTTGATAGTAAAAGCATACTTTATAAATACTATAAAAAGAAAAATAAGTACAATAAAGATACATTGAAAACGAACCATTGACCCAAGAAGTGTTAGCAGCGCACCGATTATCATATGCTTTCGCTTTTTTTCTGAATAAAAAATAGCATATAAAAACATACTTCCCCCTGCGCATGTTGCAACCGTAGCTGTCTTAGTAAATTGTACTAAAATATACAAGTCGTCAGAGAAAAAAGAAACAAAAATAAGACAAAAGATTAATCCTATGAGTGAGTTGTTTCGCTTCAAAACTATATAACAGAGAGACGTTAAGGAAACGAAGCAAATTACGACTTGAAAAACGAAGTACCAACTTATTTTTTTGGTAATGGAATATAAAAACTTAAGAAGATAACCATATAGGATGTTAGAGAAAAGTAAGTGTTCGTTGTAATTATGTCCAAGAGCACCGGATAATATCGCATCCATAATAAAGTCATCAGATACTTCGTATTTCATGTCACAGAATAATAGAGCAAGAAACAGGAAAGTAAGATTTATAAGTAAAGATACAATAAATTTATTGTTGGTTAATTTATCTTTAAACATTTTAAAACCTTTCATTGATAATTTTAACTATTATTGTACCATGAATCATTGATAAAAAGAAGACCTATAATGCAAATTTTACCACAGATGCGCGGTGCCTGTAAACTTGAGTTAAATAAAAATTGACATAAAGTATGTGATGCTATAAAATTAAAAAAAGCGTCATTATGGCACGAATATTGATAAATGGAGATTTCATACATGGGAGAAATAAAGCTGTTAGATTGTACACTGAGAGATGGAGGATACGTTAACGACTGGAAGTTTGGACATAATAATATGGTTAGTATCTTTGAACGGTTGGTAGATGCAAATGTAGATTATATCGAGATTGGATTTTTAGATGAAAGAAGACCATTTGATATTAATAGAAGTATTATGCCAGATACGGATTGTGTTCAGAAGATATTTGGAAATCTTGACCGAAAAAATTCTTTGATTGTAGGGATGATTGATTATGGTACATGTTCGTTGGCGCATATCAAACCATGTGAGGAATCATATTTAGATGCGATTCGAGTGATTTTTAAAAAACATCTCCGGAATGAAGCTATGAGTTTTTGCGCTGAGCTTAAGAAACTTGGATATAAAGTTTTTGCTCAGTTGGTATCGGTTACAAGCTATACAGATGACGAAATGATGGACTTGATCCGACTCGCAAATGAAGTGAAACCATATGCAGTTTCCATGGTGGATACTTATGGATTGATGCATCAAAATAATTTGAAACATTATTTTGATCTGCTAGATCAATATTTGTTGCCAGAAATTGGGTTAGGATATCACGCACATAATAATTTCCAGATGGGTTATGCAAATTGCATTACCATGATGAGTCAGGTTACAGACAGACTTTTGCTTGTAGACGGAACCATCTATGGCATGGGCAAAAGCGCCGGTAATGCTCCTATCGAATTGATTGCCATGTACATGAACAGTAACTTAGGTAAAAATTATGATATTAGCCAATTCTTAGAGGCGATTGATGCCAATATAACAAGTTTTTATACTCCGGCAACATGGGGGTATAATATGTTCTTCTATTTGGCAGCATCTAATGATTGCCATCCAACATATGTATCGGATTTAATGAAGAAGAAAACACTTTCAGTTAAACAGATTAATGAATTGTTAGGACGACTTCAGGGAGATAAAAAACTGTTATATGATAAAAAATATATGGAACAGTTGTACTTGGAGTATCAGGAAAATGATATAGATGATACATTAGATGTACAGGCACTAAAGGAATTGTTTGGTAGCAGAAAGCTTCTTCTTTTGGGAACTGGGGATAGTGTGACGGAACAGGAAGAACTCTTAAAGAACTTTATTAACGAGAATAATCCAATAGTTATTTCTATGAATTATATACCAGATAACATTTCGCCTGATATGATATTCCTGAGTAATTCGAAGAAATATGTGCAGATTGCTAGTAAACTTTCAAGACATCAAGGGGAATATAAGATTATAGCAACATCGAATGTTACAAAAACAAGCGGTGCATTTGATTATACTGTGCGTTATAAAGATGTTTTGGATACTGAGGAAAATGCAATTCCCGATGTCGCATTTGCGGTATTGTTAAAGACAATGGAAAAAGTAGGCGTCAAGGAAGTGTATTTGGCCGGAATTGACGGATTTAATGAAACACATAATGGCATATATTTAGATGATGAAGAACGCTGTGATTATGGAATAAAGCATACAGATGAGTTGAATGAATATGTAAATCAGATGATGCAGAGAATGAATAAGACAATCAAGATGAATCTGTTAACAAAAAGTATATACACATTGTAAAAACATGATAATGGAGATAAGGGATTATGATTAGTTTTAATGTACCACCAGTAACGGGTAAAGAAATAATATATATGCAGGATGCGATATCCAGAAACAAGATATGTGGTGATGGATATTATACAAAATTATGTAATAAATGGATTGAAGACACAACGGGAATTGCTAAAGCTTTGCTTACGACTTCATGTACACATGCGACGGAGCTTGCTGCGATTTTATGTGATATAAAGCCTGGTGATGAAGTTATTATGCCATCTTATACTTTTGTATCAACTGCAGATGCCTTTGTGTTGCGTGGCGCAAAAGTTGTATTTGTTGACATTCGTCCAGATACAATGAATATTGATGAAAAACTGATCGAAAATGCGATTACTGATAAAACGGTTGCGATAGTACCTGTACATTATGCAGGGGTATCTTGCGAAATGGATACAATTATGGAAATAGCTGGAAAATATAATTTGAAGGTTGTTGAAGATGCTGCGCAGGGTGTTATGTCAAAGTATAAGGGAAAAAGTCTAGGAACAATCGGTGATTATGGATGCTATAGTTTCCATGAGACAAAGAATTATAGTATGGGTGAGGGTGGTGCAATTCTTATCAGAGATGCAAAAGATTCTGATCGAGCGGAGATTGTACGTGAAAAGGGAACAGATCGGAGTAGATTTCTTCGAGGACAAGTTGACAAATATACGTGGGTTGCGGCGGGCTCTTCCTATCTTCCAAGTGATTTGAATGCAGCATATTTATATGCACAGTTGGAAGTTGCACAGCAGGTTTTTGACGATCGTATGAATAGTTGGAACAAGTATAATGAGGCGTTTAAGTATCTAAAAGATAAGGGAGTTATTGAGACACCGTTTGTTCCAGAAGAGTGCGAGCATAATGCACATATGTATTATATTAAGCTTGATAATATAGAGGAAAGAACGAAATTTATTAATTATATGAAAGAAAATGATATATTAACGGTATTTCATTATATCCCACTTCATTCGGCTCCGGCAGGAAGAGAGTATGGTGTATTTGCAGGTGAGGACAAATACACAACAAAGGAAAGTGAACGAATTGTTCGGCTTCCATTGTATTATAACATGGGAGAAACTGTGGATGAAGTTATATCAAAAGTATACAAATATTTTGAATAGTAAATGGAGTAAGGATTATTTATGAGATTCTATACAAAAAAAATCTTTTTTTTGCTCACTGTTATCAGTGTATGTATGTTGATGTGTTTGAATGTGCATGCTAAAAGTGAAGATTTTACAGGAAAAGGGACAGGTAAAGAACCATATTTAATTCAAAATTGTGAAGATTTATATCATTTAAGAGATTTGGTGAATGAAGGGGAAACATTTCAAGGAATATATTTTCGACAGACATGTGATATTGATTTAAAAAGTGAAAAATGGGAACCAATAGGAAATACCTCAGGCGGAAAATCGTTCTGGGGCATTTATGATGGAAATGGATATGGTATTAGTAAATTATATATTGCAGAGCAAGAGCATGCTGGTCTTTTTGGAAGCTTGGGAGGAAAAGTAGTCAATCTCAAGATAATTAGTGGGCATATAGAAGGTAGGGTTGCGGGTGCGATTGCGGGGCAAGCAGTAGGGGAGAATGCCGTAATTGCTAATTGTATAAACTATGCAAATATATGTGGAAATAGTGCGGCAGGTATTGCGGGAGAGTTTTATCAAGGCACGATTGCGAATTGTATAAATAAAGGAACTATCAGCGGAGATACTTCGTATGGTATTGTGGCAATAGATAACGATGTGAAAGTATACAGTTCTTATTCCGTGAACTATGAACTAGCGCCTAAAGGTATTGTTGCTGCAAAAAGCGCGGTTGTTACAACACAATATTTATCAACAGAAAAATTTGCGGTCAAGAATTCTATTACTGCTGCGATTGCAAAATGGTTGTTCCTGGGTACAGATGACGTTGAGTTATTGGAGTGGGAGAATAATGGAAATTTAACATATAAGCGAACAG
>OHOR01000806.1_pt1 | contig 12320 bp, 12 predicted proteins | sample 1569911 | NCBI WGS metagenome assembly OHOR01 (sample SAMEA3879517, study PRJEB24766) | human gut metagenome | biome: human-associated habitat; feature: feces | place: USA | collected 1985/1987
CAACTTCTATTGCGTGGCTTACGGCGACACCAACGAAGTCACCAACCGGGGCTTTGTGTACCGGTTCACCCTGGACACCATGGCTGAGCCCGTGGCCATTACCAGTGAGGTGCACAGCAACAACTATGTCCAGGCCCTGGAGTTAAATCCCAATAACGGCAAGCTGTATTGGAACTCCTTCTACTACTTTGACTTCTACGGATTCTTCCAGATCATCTATGCAGAGCTGTATGAAATCGACCCGGCCACCGGTGAAGTGGTGACCCTGAAGGACTTCGAGCACGAAATCACGGCTCTGTGCATCATCATTGATACACTCCTGCAATCCCTCTGCATAACCCTGGATCAACGCCAGCGGTGTCTTCAGCTCATGAGATACATTGGATAGAAACTCCTTGCGCATCTCATCGATTTCTGTTTTTTTCTCAATATCCTGTTTTAATTCGTTATTTGCACTCTTAAGTTCTGAGATTGTGCTTTCAAGCGCACATGACAACCGGTTAAAATGTTCACCGAGTTCATCTATCTCATTTTTTCTGTGTCCTTTGGAAACATACTTGGCATCAAAATCAAGTTCTGTCATTCTTTTTGATATGTCCGTGAGTTCTGAGATCGGTGTTGTTATCCTCTTAGACACAAACACTGTGACAATCGCACTGATCGCAATTGCCAGAACGCCCACGTAAACCAGAAACTGATTTGAAATTTTTGCACTCTCACGGATACTCTCCACTGCGGTACGCATCAGGATCAGATTTCCATTGGAAAGTGTTCCATAAAGAACCATGTACTCAGATGATAACCTTGTATCTGTCTGTTTCTGTATGACGTAATTGTCTGATCTCTGTAAGATCTCGGTCTGGTTTCTGTCATCACCAAACAAAATATTCATAAATTCCATCAGAATGACCTGATTGTCATTCACCGACGACCTCACGATCGCACGGTTGGAACTGATGATCATAACTGCAATATTACCATTGGCACACAGATTGTCAAAAGTGACATCAAACTCACTGGAATTCAGTTCACCTGTCTCACTGGCACCGTTGATCACATCATATCCGTCGATCAGCGAATCCTGCTTATTCAACATATAATATTTTTCCAAAAAGGAAGTATTGATAAACCAGCATAACATAATCGTCCCTGCTACAAGTCCGACTAATATCACTGCAAGTTCGCGGGTCAGTGACCCTTTTTTATCTCTTTTCATATTATGACAACCATCCTGTAATGTCAATCAGTTTTGCAAATAATCGGCAATGTCCTACTCCACTATAAACTTGTAGCCAACACCCCAGATTGTCTTGATATACTCCCCTTTTTCCCCGATTTTGGCACGGAGTTTTTTGACATGTGTGTCAATTGTCCTTGCATCTCCAAAGTAATCATAATTCCACACGTTGTTCAATATCTTTTCACGGGATAGTGCAATTCCCTGATTCTCCATAAAATAGTCCAGCAGTTCAAATTCTTTAATACTTAATTCGATTGGTCTGCCATCCACGGTCACAAGATGCGCCGTCTTATCCAGTTTAATACCGCCCGCCTCAACAAATTTTTCATCATTTCCGGCAGTCAGTCCGCTTCTGCGAAGCAGTGCATTTACCCTTGCCACAAGGATTTTCGGTGAAAATGGTTTGGAAATGTATTCGTCCACTCCAAGTTCAAATCCGGTCAGTTCATCGCTCTCATCGCTTTTTGCAGTCAGCATAATGATCGGAACTTTGGATGTTTCACGCACTTCACGGCAGACATCCCATCCGTTGATCTTTGGCATCATGACATCTAAAATGATCAGTGCGATATTTTTTTCTTTATAAAATATATCCAGTGCCTCCTCACCGTCTCCGGCCTCCAGCACCTCATAGTCTTCCCTCACCAAAAAGTCGCGGACCAGTTTACGCATCCTGCTCTCATCATCTACTACAAGAATCTTTAATCTCTCCATATCGTCCTCCGGTTACGTCTGTTCTCTGTTAAAAATATCACGATTTTATGGCTAATCTGTGAAATCTGTCTGTTCTGTATCCACCTGGATCCCAAGTTCCTGTTCTTTTTCGCTCACTGCCTTTTCCCGCTCCGTCAGTTCCTGCTCCCAGGATGCATAACGGTTTAAAAGTTTCGACTGATAGTCCACGATCGTCGGACTGTCGCTCGTCAGTGTCATGGCAAACATTGCCACAACGCACACCACCAGGATCACATTCACACACAGGGAAATCTTCAATTTTCCGGAGGACTCTGTCTCTAATGCCTTCCTGTCGATCTTTGCAAGATTTTTTTCACGCTGTCTCGCCCTGACCGCCCGCACACGTTCCTTCTGTGCGATCTCACGCTTCTGCTTTTTTAAGCTTTCCTCAAGTCTCGGATGTGTGACCGGAATCGGCAGGATATCTTCATTTTTGATAAAAGGAATTGTCGTCAGGTATTCCTGCAGATCCTTTAAATAACTGTATCCGACTGCTGTTTCAAACAGTTTCTGTCCGATCATTTTGTTATAAACCTGCAATATGACCTCCGGATCATTCATATTGGTCTTGGTCTTGATATATCTGATCCCCTCGATTTCCTTTTTCGCCTGTTCTGCTTCATCTTTATTTTCAAAAGAAAATCCACCAACGCTCACTCTCTGCGTATTTTCCGGCATTTGTTCTTCCTCCGTTCCATTTACACTTCCTAAGCACATGTTATTTTTATTATAAAAAATAACTTTACAGTTTGCAAGTTTTATCCGTGCAGATAAAGAATACTCTCCTCCGGAATGACGAGGTACTGCGGCATTTTTTCCTGATATTCATTCTGCCAGCTTTCTTTCGGGATTTTCCACCAGACATCATGTTCGAAAACAACCACCAGTTCAAAAGGATCGTCGAGGATCTTTCCGTTTTGGCACTCCACCAGATTTTCACGCTGTCCGTTCTCCGGCAGTCTTAAATAATGTGCGCGGATGCCGATATGTGTCGTATTTTCCGGGATCATGCCCTTTACGCAGACCGTTGTATTCCAGTTTGGCAGAACCATCGTATGGTCGTCCACTCTCTCGATTTTTTCAATATTTTTGCAGCCTGTCAGCTTCGCAGCCGCCGGTGTGCCGGGATTTTTAAAAATTTCTTTTGTGGCGCCAAATCCCGCCTGTCTGCCATCCTCCACGATCAGCATATGCTCACAGAAACGGTAGATCTCATCGCGGCTGTGCGTCACCATCAGAATGTCTTTGTCATAACCGGACAAAAGTTCTAATAGCTCCAACTGCAGTTTTTCTTTCAAAAATGCGTCCAGCGCAGAGAAAGGCTCATCCAGCATCAAAACCTCCGGGTCTGACGCAAGGATTCTCGCCAGCGCCACACGCTGCTGCTGCCCGCCGGATAATTTTCCCGGATAAGAGGATTTTAACTCTGTCACATGCAGCAGTTCCATATAATCTGCCGTCTGTTTTTTTATCTCCTCCGCAGTCATTTTCTGACCGGGACGATATTTGAAACCAGCCGCAATATTCTCCTCCACCGTCATGTTCGGAAACAGTGCATAATTCTGGAATAAATAACCGACATGTCTGTCCTGCACGCGCAGATTGATCTTTTTGCCGGAATCAAACAATACCCTGCCATTCAAAACAATTTTTCCACGATCCGGTGTCTCAATGCCGGCAATGCATTTTAACGTCATGCTCTTGCCACAGCCGGACGCACCGAGGATTCCGGTGATTCCCTGTTTTCCTTCGGTATCAAAAGAAACAGACAGCACTTTGTCATTTAGTTTTTTTTCGATCTCCACCTGTAAACTCATCTTTTTTCTCTCCACGCAGATTCATTCCTGCCACGATGAGCAGGGAAAAAGCAACAATGATCAACACGTATTTTCCTGCGGTATCCATATCCCCGGCCGCCACCTCAGAATAAATGGCGAGTGGCAGTGTCCTTGTTTTTCCTGCAATATTTCCGGCGATCATCGCAGTCGCTCCGAATTCGCCGAGCCCTCTTGTGAATGCGAGCACGCCGCCGGAGAGGATTCCCGGTCTTGCCTGTGGCAGAATAATTTTCCAGAAAATGGTGCGTTCACTCATGCCAAGCGTCCTGCCCGCATAGATCAGATTTGCATCGACCTGCTCGATCGCGCCTCTCGCCGAGCGGTACATCAGTGGAAACGAGATCACGACAGCCGCCAGAACGGTTGCCTGCCAGCTGAACACGATTTTATAATGAAATACTTTTTCTAAAAAGATACCGGCCGGTCTTTTTGCTCCAAACAGATAAAGCAAGAAAAAGCCCGCTACGGTCGGAGGCAGTACGAGCGGCAGTGTCAGCAATCCATCCAGCCATGCTTTTGCTTTTGGGGAACGGACAGACACAACGCCCCGTGCTGCCCAAAGCCCCAGAAAAAATGTGATGATGATCGATACGACCGATGTTTTTAACGAGATCCATACCGGAGAAAGATCCATTTTTTATGCCTCCTGAACTACTATCCTGTCTTATTGCTGTGAATTGACAGTGAATCCTGCTACCTTGAATACGTCAAGCGCTTCATCGGACTGTAAAAACTCCATGAATGCATCTGCTGCGTCTTTGTTCTTTGTCTCTTTTAACTCTGCCACCGGATAAATGACTTTGGAAACACTTCCCTCCGGTGCTTCTGCCACAACCGAAACCTTGTCAGTCATGGAAGCTGCGTCTGTTGCGTAAACGATCCCGGCGTCTGCACTTCCCTCAGCCACCCAGTTTAATACTTCTGTCACGTTGGTTCCAAGACTTAATTTACCTTCCACACTGCTCCAGAGATCCAGATTCTCCAATGCCTCTTTGCCGTACTGTCCTGCCGGAACACTCTCCGAATCACCGATTGCGATCATATCTGCATGCACGATGTCCTCAAAAGAAGTGTAGCTGCTCTCATTTCCTGCCGGCACGATCAGAACGATTTTATTTTCCAGAAGATCCACAGACGCATCCTCTGCGATATAGCCCTCCTCCTGCAATGCCTCCATCTGTTTTAACGCTGCGGAAAAGAAGATGTCCACATCTGCGCCAGCCTCGATCTGTGACTGTAATTTTCCAGAGCTGTCATAAGTCCCTTCAATGGATACTTCCGGGTACTGTTCCTCAAACATTGGGATCAGATGCTCTGTAAAAGATTTTTCCAGACTTGCGGCTGCCGCCAGTGTGATCGTTCCCTGAATGTCTGCATTCTGTGCTGCATCGGATGTCTCTGTTGTCACAGTTTTCTCTGTGCTTTCATTCTGTGCCGGAGCATCTGTGTTTGTATCTGCTCCTTTATTGCTGCCACAGGCTGCAAGTCCTGCTGTCATAGCTGTCAGTAATAGAACTGCTGTCAACTTTTTCATCATTTTTCCACATCTTTCTTCTGATTGTTTTTATATAAAACTGCAAATTGTCTGCAAATTTATGATTCTTTTATTTTCCCGCACAATTTCCGGTATTTCCCTTTAAAATATCAATTCCATGCGTCAGTGCACCGATCGCATATTCCAGACACTCTCTTACCGCCTTCGGGCTTCCCGGAAGGTTGACGATCAACGCCTCTTTCCTGATTCCCGACACGCCCCTGGAGAGCATTGCCCTCGGCGTGATCTGCAGGGAATAATAGCGCATGGCTTCTGAGATTCCCGGTGTTTCGCGTTCAACTGCACGCATGGTTGCCTCCGGCGTATTGTCTCTTTTGGAAAAACCTGTTCCACCTGTCGTTAAGATCAGATCCGCTTTATCTTCATCCGAAAGTTCACACAACAGTGCGGTCAGCGAGTCTCCATCATCCGGGATGATCTTTTTGAAAACTACCTCATAGCCCTCTTTTCTCACAATTTCTTCAGCCACCGCTCCGCTCGCATCCTCCCGCTCCCCCTTAGAAGCGGTATCGCTTAACGTGATGACTGCCGCCCGGTACTGCACATGAAACTCATCCCCGACACTGATTTTTCCGCCGTGAAGCACTTTCGCAAACACGCCGTTCGTCGGCATGATGCACTCTCCCATCTTCTGAAAAATCTCACAGCCGTGATGACATTCTTTTCCGATCTGCGTTAATTCCAGCACCACATCTTTGCACGTAAACCTTGTCCCGACCGGGAACTTTGTAAAATCATAGCCGCTCACGACGAGATTTTCTCCGAAAGCCCCATCTGTAACCTCTGCACCACGCGCCTTAAATGCGGCGATCGTTTCCTCTGATAATAAGGAAATCTGCCTGTGCCAGTTTCCTGCATGGGCATCTCCCTCAATGCCCCAGTTTTCCACAAATACTGCGGATTCTATATTTTTCTTCTGTGTGCCGCGCTTTTCACTGATGCACACAGCCCTTACTTTTCCCATTTAAAAACCCAGCCTTTCCCACAACCTGCAAAGATTGTGTCTCTGTACTAGCCTCCAATTTCCGACATTCCTCTGTGTTCTGTCCGCTCCGGCTCATTGATTTCCCCAAAATGATGACACTTCGGTTTTTGTGTGATAGTCATTTCGATCTGCGCTTTTAACTCTGCATCCGAAACGCCGTCTCTTAACATCGTGCGCAGATCCATTCCTGTCTCATATTGCAGACATGGTTTTAAAAAACCGTCCGCCGTCATGCGGACACGATTACATCCACTGCAGAATTTATGTGAAATTGCACTGATAAATCCAATTTTTCCTTCAAATCCATCAATTTCCATATAATGTGCCGGTCCGCTTCCAAGTTTTTCCACGCACGGTCTGATCGTCCCATAAGTTTCACTGAGTATGTGCTTCACCTCTGCCTCTTTTAATGTATGTTTTTCTTTTCCCTGACCGATCGGCATCAGTTCGATAAAACGGACATTTACGCCGTCTTTTGCAAGTTCTGCCAGTGCAAGCAGTTCCTCTCTGGTCTGGTGCATCAGCACACAATTCACTTTTACAGAGATTCCTGCCTGTTTTTGCGCCTTTCGCATTCCCCGCAGCACTGCTTCCAGATTACCGTCAGAGGGATTCCTGTCCACATGACATCCTCCTGTGAGGGAATTGTAATGTTCCGGGTTTAATGTATCCAGACTGATATTCACACCATCGAGTCCCGCTTTTACAAGACCATCCAGCTGTTGTTCCAAAAGGATCCCGTTCGTCGTCAGTGTCACTTTTCCCATGCCGCATTCCTTTTTCAGCCGGAAAATAAGTTCTTCAATATGTTCCCTCACCAGAGGCTCACCCCCGGTCAGCTTAACATTTTTGATCCCGAGACTGCGGTAAATTCCAGCAAGTTTTACGATCTCGTCATAAGTCAGAAGTTCTTCCTGTCTCAGATACGTCTTACGCGTCTGCGGCATACAATAAATACAGCGCAGATTACAGCGGTCTGTGACCGAAATGCGGATATAGTCGATATTGCGGCTGTATTGATCTAACATTGTTCTCTTTCCTTACTTCGCTCAAAAAGTCCGGATTTTCCACCGTCTTTTTTTTCTAAATGAACGTCAAAAATTTCCATTGCGCGGTCCATAGCCTTGCACATGTCATAAATCGTCAGAAGCGCCACATTCACGCCCATCAGCGCCTCCATCTCCACTCCGGTCTTCCCGGAAACTTTGACCGTGCACAGTGCCTTTATGATGTTTTCCGCTTCCTTTACCTCAAAATCAACGGCACATTTATTCAGGCAGAGCGGATGACACATCGGTATCAGATTTGACGTCTGTTTTGTTCCCATAATGCCTGCCACACGCGCTACGGTCAGCACATCGCCTTTTTTTGCCGTGTGGTTGACGATCGCAGACATCACTGCGTCATTCACACGGATCTTGCCGCTCGCCACCGCAATGCGCTCTGTGATCTCTTTTTCGGAGACATCCACCATCACGGCATTGCCATTCTCATCAAAATGATTCCATTCCATACCTCTTTAAACCTTTCCAAAAGAACAGTCCGGGAATCTGCACTCTGCACATCCAAGACATAAGCCACCATGTCCCAGCACATAAAAATCTTCCGCTTTCACCGGGATCGCGGCTGCGATCCTCGGCAGCATAATGTCAAAAATGGTGCTCTTTGCGTACATCACGCAGCCCGGCAGTCCCATGACCGGCGTGCCGTCCTCAAAATATCCGAGCAGAAACATAGCTCCCGGCAGCACCGGCGCACCGTAGGTGACGATCTGCGCTCCCGAACGCTTAATTGCTCCCGGTGTGCGGTCGTCCGGATCAACGCTCATGCCTCCGGTACATAAGATCATATCCACATCTTTTGCTTTGTACTCTGCTATTTTTTCCGTGATAAGCGCCTCGTCATCCCCCGGATAACAATGCTCTACCGTCTCAATGCCATAGGCTTTCAGCTTCTCAATGACCACATCGGAAAAGGTGTCCCGGATCAGTCCTTTTGCCACCTCACCGCCCGTCGTGATGAGCGCCGCTGTCTTTAATTTATAAGGAAGCACATTGATTAGCGGCTCTTTGCCCGCACACCGTTTTGCTGCTTCCATTTTTTCTTTCTCAATGATCAGTGGGATAATTCTGGTTGCCGCAAGCTTCGCCCCCTTTTTCACCGGGGTATAGGAATGTCTCGTTGCGATCATCATCTCTCCAAGTGAATTGACTGCCAGAAGTTTTTCCACATTGATTGTTAAAATTCCGTCAATGTCCGAGGTCAGCTCGATTTTCCCCTCTTTCGGCTGGGAGGCATGCATATGTTCTCCCTGACAGATCTCACGCAGGATCTCTGCCGCCTCATCCTCATGAAGCATGTTTTCGTTCTTCTCCCACACATAGATATTTTCTTTTCCCATGGATAATAACACCGGGATATCCTCTTCTGTCACAATATGCCCCTTGCGGAATCTTGCGTCTTTCGTGACACCCTTTATAATCTGCGTCATGTCATGACATAAAACATGACCGACCGCTTCCTCTGTTTTAATTAATTTCATTGTTTTTCCTCTTATTTTGTCTTGGCGTTCGGGTAAATGCGCGCCATCTTTGCGTCATCATAATGCTCATCCATGTACACCTGCCAGCTCTGCGTTGCTTCCACCTGTCTGCCTCTCTCATCATAGCGTATTAACGCCATGCAGGACACCACAACATTGCAGCACATAAATACGATCAGCATCCATGTCACTGTCTTACCGATCACAACAGGAATTTTTTCGATCAATCCTGAAATTTTCGGATACAGAATCTTAAACCACACAACGGCTGCGATTCCCCAGAAAAAGCAGTACAACAGGTTAATCCTTCCGCCGAGGTTAAACGGCATCCAGCTGTAATCCCAGAATACTTTTCCAAATACCAGCTCCGTGAACACACTGCACAGATACTCGTAAGCACCGCCTAAAAAAGTGCCTGTCCAGAACAGAAATCCGTCACTTCTGTCCTTATATTTATATAACATTGCCGTCACCATTGCAATCGCAAGTCCCCACACGATACTGAATGGTCCCCACACCACACTGCTGCGGCTCATCCATACCCCTGCTGTGATGCGGCAGAAAATCGTCTCCGTGATATCTCCTAAAAATGCTCCCACAAAAAATAACATCACGATTTTATAAAAATCACAACCCTTTGCAAAAACGGTTTTATCCTTTGTGACCTTTTCCACAAAGCTTGCCTTCGGGTAGGCTTTTGTCATTCGTTTTTCAATTGAATCTGAAATCTTATTACCAAGCCTGATGCGGAAACGATCGATTTTGTTATTTGCTTCCAGCCACTTCTCTGGGTGTCTGCTCTTTCCTGTCACAAGCAGATAGGAGGCGAGTACATCCACCACAAGCACACCGATCAGCACCAGCAGAACAATATGTACCAAAAGCTGTGGCAGTTTTGCAAGCAATCGGAATACCCACCGGTTGGCATACTTCACCACAACATAACCCAATGCACCTTTTATCAGGGAAACCGGGAGACAGATGTAACCGTCTAAGTTCCATTTACTCTTACTATAATCCCACCAGTGTTTATGATAAAACCTCTCAATTAACTTTCCAGCGACGAACTCTGTAACTGCTGCATACAGGGATGCAAATAAAAAGAGCCATAGCCCGGTCAGTTCCTGCAAGCCCACAGACATTGCAACAGCTCCCACACCGTACAGGATACATAACGGGCCATTTACCAGCCCACGGTTGGAAAATTTCCGGTGCATAAATGTTGCCGCGGCTGTCTCTAACACCCAGCCCGCAAAAGAATATATAAAAAATAGCCACAATAAATCATATCCGGTAAACTGTATCATTCGTATGTCCTCTTTCTGATTTTTCTTCTATATAAACATAGATATTTTTCTCGAATACACTCTTAGATTATATAGAAGCCACCGCTTTTCTTCAAGTAAATTTAAAAAGCCTTTGCAGAAAATTCTTTCCACAAAGGCTTTTCAATCACTTAAATCAAGAAAAAAATAGAGCGGGTGATGGGAATCGAACCCACGTATCCAGCTTGGAAGGCTGGTGTTCTACCATTGAACTACACCCGCATGAAGTCGGGGTGACAGGATTCGAACCTGCGACCTCCTGGTCCCAAACCAGGCGCTCTAGCCAAGCTGAGCCACACCCCGATATCAGTTTTATTTCCTTGCCCCTGCGGCTTTGTGTTTCTTTCGTATCTCCCGCAGCGACAAGATATATTATATGGCATGTTTCTCAGAAAGTCAACAGGTTTTTTAAAGTTTTTTTACTTTTTTACGACTGTTTTTTTACCTGTTTTCCGCAAGAAGAGTGTGCAAATTGTTTCTTTTGTTTTAGTTTTCTGATAATTAGAACAATTATAGATATTTTTGCTCAAAACTCAATTTTCCGTCCCCATCGACTTCCATGATCATATAGCTGCCTCGTCTTCCCTCCTGACGTGGAAAAGATAGACTTCCCGGGTTTAAAATTGTCATTCCATCCTTCTGAAGAAAGAAAGGACGATGTGTATGACCAAACATTACGAGATCCGCTCCTCTTGATCTGCCCTCTTCTATGATAGTTTCCATCCCCATGGACACATAATAATAATGTCCATGGGTAATAAATGCATGATAAGGACCAATCTCAAACTCCTCTTCTCTCGGAAGTTCTGTAAAAAAGTCGTTATTTCCTCTTATAATATGCTTCTCACACTCTACGACAGCCTCCAGATAATCTTCTCCGCCTTCTACATCTCCAAGATGGATAAACATATCAATTTTCCCAGCCTCTTCTAATGCGCGGTCCAGTGCCTGGTGTCTTCCGTGTGTATCACTGACAATCAGAATTTTCATGATTCTTCCTCGTTCAATTTCTCTTCAAGCAGGATTTTTATTGCTCGAAGTGCTTTTCCTCTGTGGCTCAATTTATTTTTCTGCTCCGGTGTCATCTCCGCTGTTGTACATCCGAATTCCGGAACATAGAAGATCGGATCATAACCGAATCCATTCGCACCGACAATCTCGTGTCCAATTTGTCCTTCAATCGTCTCACGGACTACGCTTGTTGTTCCATCCGGAAATACTGCTGCAATTGCGCACACAAACCTTGCTGTTCTCTTTTCGTCCGGCACACCTTCCAGTCGTTCGATCAGCTTCGCATTCTTGATGTGGTAAGAAGTATCTTCTCCCATATAACGCGCAGAATAAATTCCCGGTTCTTTATTCAGATAATCGATTTCCAGTCCGGAATCATCAGCCAGAACAATCGCATCCGTATGTGCAGCCACGGCCCGTGCTTTGATCTTTGCATTTTCCTCGAAAGTAGTTCCATCTTCCACAATATCCACCCTGATGCCGGCTTCCTTCATGGATACAATATGTACATCACAATCCGCCATAATCTCACGGATCTCACGCATTTTATCCTTGTTTCCCGTTGCAAAAATAATCTCTGTCAATTTAATATCCCTCCTGAAATGCTTCATTGATTGCGTTATAAATACCCTCAGCTGCCTTTTTCTGATAACTTGTACTGTTCAGCAGATCCAGTTCCTTATAATTTGTCATAAATCCTACCTCAATCAGTGCCACCGGCACCTTACTTGTGCGGATAATATAGATACTGTCTCCTTTTAGCAGCCCCCGGTTCTCACTGCCCGTCGTATCCACGACATTTTTCAGGCAAATCTCCGCCAGCTTCTTACTCGACAGCTTTGCGTCATCCGATTCACTGTACATTACCTGGGTTCCCTTCACTTTGGTAAAGTTTCCGGTTGCATCCGAATTGTTATGTACGCTGATAAACAGATCTGCATTTGCCTTATTTGCCAGCTGAACCCTCTGATCCAGCGTCGGATTCGTATCCGATGTACGTGTATAGTACACCCTGATCCTGCGTTTATCCTCATCAAACAGTTTTTTCAACTGCTGTACGATCGCCAGATTAAGGCTTTTTTCAGAAAT
>OHOR01000807.1_pt1 | contig 12308 bp, 9 predicted proteins | sample 1569911 | NCBI WGS metagenome assembly OHOR01 (sample SAMEA3879517, study PRJEB24766) | human gut metagenome | biome: human-associated habitat; feature: feces | place: USA | collected 1985/1987
TACCCATGTGGATATTGCCGTTGGCATACGGAGGGCCGTCGTGCAGGATGAACTGAGGTTTGCCCTCGTTGTGCTTCATGAGCTGGTTGTACAGGTCGTTGTCGTCCCAGTCCTTGAGCATGACCGGTTCCTTTTTAGGCAGACCGGCGCGCATCTCAAACAGGGTCTTGGGCAGATTCAACGTACTGTCGTACTGCGATTTGTTCTTAGCCAATGGTTTACACTCTCCTCTATATTTCCTTATGGGGTCGCCTTACTCGCTGAACTTGACGCCCTTGAACGCGGCATAGTCCGGCTCTGCGGGTTCCTCTTCCTCGTCCGCGCCGACAGGGGCCTGAGACGGGTCGAGCTTGATCTTGAGCTGGCTCTCGTCCTTCTCCCAGAAGTCCTCGCTCTTGTCGTCCTCGGCAGCTTCCTCCTCGGCGGGGGCAGCCTCGGCCTCCGGCTGGGCCTGTTCGATCTCCTCGGTCAGGGCAGCGGCAGCGGTCTCCTCAGCCTTTTCTTCCACGGCGGGCTCGGCCTCGGCCTCTTCCTTCTGGAATTCGGGCAGACGGCTCAGGGACTCCACATGGCTGCGGTACAAATTGAGCACATCCGCCTTGAAGCGGGTGACCTCCAGACGGACGCGGTCGTACTCCCGCTCTTCAGCCAGACGCTTCTCGTTGGCCTCGTTCTCGATCTCGTCTGCGCGGTCGCTTGCCTTTTGCAGCAGCTCGTTGGCGTCGCGGATGATATCATCGCCCCGCAGATTTGCGCGGTGAATGATCTCCTCAGCCTTCTGGTTTGCTTCACGGATCACGTTTTCGCCCATGCGCTGGGCGTTGATCAGCGCGCTCTTGAGCATATCGCCGTCGGCCTCAAAGCTTTGCAGCTCACCCTTGAGCTTCTGGTTCTCTGCGGTCAGATCAGCGATCTGCTTGCGCAGCTGCTCTGCCTGCGCATCGTTCTGCTGCAGCTGCTCCTCGACCTTGTCCAGAAAACGATCCACGTCCTCTGTACGGTAGCCGCGGAGGTTTTTTTCAAATTGTACAGAGCGGACATCCTGCGGGGTCAGCATAGTCATTTCCTCCCATAGCTTTTAATATTGAAAGAACTCAATGATCGAACGATCTTTTTTACTTTTCCCGGGCAATGCAGTCAGCCGGAAGCGGCCCTTGCCGCGCACGGTGAACACATCCTGCTCGTATACGGGGGCATGGGGCTTTTCTACCGGCAGATGATTGATCTCTACCCTGCCCGCCTCGATCAGTTCCGCAGCGGTGCCGCGGCTGACGTGCAGCATGGCAGAGAGTACCGCGTCCAGCCGCAGGGAGGACACGGTGGCGGTGAGCAGCTGCCGCTCCGGTGCCGGGAAGGCCGGGATCTCTTCCGGCTCCAGCAGGCGGGTGGACACCTCTGTGCGTCCCGCCTGACACAGCTCCCGGCAGATAAGCTTTGCCGCCGGTTCCAGCGCGAACACATAGGCCGTGCCGGGCGCATCCGGCGGCAGAACGATGTCGCCCAGCGCCTCGCGCCGGATCTCCAGCCCCATCAGGCTGCCCAGATAATCCTTGTGGCCCGGCAGTACCGCCCCGGAAAGGGTGTGACAGGTCAGCTTCACACAGCACAGCGGGCTTGCAGGGTAGCAGCCCTCCGGCTCCAGGCAGAGCAGCTTCCGCTCTGCTCCGGGCCAGCCGCCCTCAAAATGATGGTCGCTCTCCGGCACATCGGCACGGTTCAGCGCCGCGCGGGCCAGATCCTGTTCCCTGTCGCTCAAAAAGCCGGAGTAGCGGGCAATGCCGCGTCCCTCGGCCGCGCGGGCCAGATCTTCTACATGGCGCATCAAAAAGCGCTCTTCATCGGTGCGGGCGGGCACAAAGCCCCGCACTGCCCTGGGAGCAGGATCAATAGAACGCGCCATTGTTCTCCAGCTCGTCCAGCAGATCGCCCATAATGTCCACGTTGTACGGGGTAATGATGAAGGTGCTGTTGGCAACGCGCTTGATCTGGCCGTTGTTGGCATAGGCCACGCCGGACAAAAAGTCTACCAGACGGCGGGAGACCTCCTTGTTGGTGGACTCCAGGTTCAGCACCACGGTACGCTTGTTGTTCAGATGGTCGGCAATGGTGCTGGCATCCTCGAACCGCTCGGGCTTGACCAGAACGACCTTGAGCTGGGTGGTGGCATGGATGTTGACCACCTTGTTCTTCTTGGGGGCGCCCTCTGCAGGGTCCTCATCCTCATCATCTGCACCGATGCCAAGGCCGTTGTTGTTGTTCACCATCTGGGGGCCGTCGTCGATGTACTGATCGTCGTAATCGTCCTCACCGCCGAAAAGGCCCTTTTTGAGACTATCCACGAAAGACATAGTATCTGCTCCTTTCATTCGGGCAGCCGCAGCTGCCTGGCGCCTTTTGCAAAAGAGATGCAAATAGCTTTTACTATTATCGGATTTTTTGCCGCAGATGTCAATAACTACAAAAGTTTTCCATCATACAAATTTTGTCCGGAGACAATAATCTCGTCATAAAGCCGAACCTGACTGACAGAACCAGCCGTTCCGCTGGGCAAAACGATGAGGTCATCGCCATCCGTGATCTGCGGATGGGCATCGTCCACAGGGTCGATGCGGCAGAAGCGGGCCAGGTTGCCGTACTTCACATACACGCCGGGGATGTAGTTCTCGCCCTGACCCTCTGCCTCGGAGCCGTCCTCCTTGAGGTAGTGCACCGCAGCAGCAGGCACCCGCAGGCCGGTATTGCGCCCCACGATGATCTGGGCATCGGCACAGTTCAGCCGGAGCACATCGCCGTTGATGATCTCGCAGGAGAGAACGAAACGGGCAATGTCGTTTTCCGCATCAATGTTCACCTCGCTGACCTTTGCCTTGAGGGGCGTTTCCACCTGACCGGGAAAGCGGATCTCAACGCTCTTGGTCAAAGGCTTGCCGTCCCTGCCCAGCAGCTTTTCCGCCTGTTTGGCCGAGCACACCCCGGCATAGTACCAGGTAAAACCTGAAACGATCTTTCCCGCGCAGCCGTCCAGCGTGATCTCCGGAGAGGACTCAACGTAAGCTTTCAGGTTGGCTGCATCCAGGGCAAGGATATCGGCAGAACCTGCGTTCAGCCGCCCGGAACTGGAGCTGCGGATGAAATAGCCCGTCTGCGGGGCCGTGATCTGGGATGGATTGCCCAGCTGGGACTGCACCGTGGCGGCCTGCTGGGTCAGCGCGGTGATCTGGTCGGAGAAGCTGGCCACCTCGCCGGTGATGACCCAGAGTTTGTTCTGGGCCAGAATGTAATTTTCCTTCTCCGCATCGGTATCCTCGTAGTCCCCTGCATCCAGCGAATCCATCAGGTCGTACAGAGCAGCGGAACGGTTCTTGCGCAGGGATTCCAGCTGCACCGAAGTGGTGTTCTGGGAGCGCTGCAGCAGGTCGATCTGGTCATTGATCTGGGTCAGCTGCTGGCGCAGGGTGGCCTGTGCTGCATCACTGTAGATCTCAGCCACCGCTGTGCCTGCCGAAACACGTTCGCCGTCTGCTACCAGATACCCCAGCGTGCCGCCGCCCGCAACGTAGCTTTCCTCAAACAGGAGCACCCCCTCGGCATCCACGGTGTCCTCCACCGTAGCCAGCAGGGCGGTCTCGTAGGTATTGGGCGGAAACAGCACCTGCATTGCCTGATAGCCCACATACAATGCCGCCAGCAGCAGAAACACGATGACGACAGCGGCCAGCGTTTTCAGTGCGCCGGAGATGCCCTCGCGGTTTTCTTCCTGCATATCGCTCATCCTTTCGCTAAAAATTCATTTGTGAGACATGCGGCCTGTTCCCGGACATCCGGGGCAGAGGCATCCAGCCAGCAGATGCCCTCCATGTGGCGGAACCAGGTCAGCTGGCGCTTGGCATAGTTGCGGGAAGCCTGTTTCAGCTTCTCCACACAAGGGGCAAGCGCGCTCTCCCCCGCAAAGTAGGGGAAGAATTCTTTGTATCCGATGGCCTGGGCCGCCGTCTTATAAGTGTCCCGGTGTTCCCACACACGTTTTGCCTCGTTCAGCAGATCCTGCTCCATCATCAGATCCACCCGCAGGTCGATGCGGCGGTAGAGCTGGGCGCGCTCCGGAAAATCCAGCCCAAGGATCAGAGAACGGTAGGGCTTTTCGGGCGGGCGTGAGTCAGCTTTCTGCTCACTGAGCTTTTTGCCGGTGGCACGGTAATGTTCCAGCGCCCGCAGCACCCGGACATGGTTGTTCGGGTGGATGGCCGCCGCCGCTTCAGGGTCCACCGCCTGCAGCTCCGCATACATAGCTTCCGGGCCTTTTTCATTCAGTTCTGCAGCCAGCTGTTCCCGCAAGCCGTCCGGCGTTTTCTCAGCGGCAAAGCGGACACCATACAAAAAGCTCTGGACATAGAGCCCGGTGCCGCCCACGAGGATGGGCAGATGCTCTCTGCCGGAGATCTCATGCTCCAGCGCCCCGGCCAGCGCGGTGAAATCCGCCACGCTGAACAGTTCATCGGGCTGCAGGATATCCACCCCATGGTGCGGAATGCCGCGAGTCTCCTCGGGGGTCACCTTGGCGGTGCCCACATCAAGCCCTTTGTAGATCTGCATCGAATCGGCGCTGATGATCTCCCCGCCGAACTGCTCGGCCAACGCAACACCCAGCGCGGTCTTGCCGGAAGCCGTGGGGCCGACCACGGCCAGCACCGGGTGCTTATTGTTACACGATCCGTCCAAACTGTTTTTCCAGCTCCTTCCGGGTCAATTTAAGGACACAAGGCCGACCATGGGGGCAGAAGGGCGGCACCTCGCCGGAGAGGATCTTCTCGGCCAGTGCCATCAGCTCCTGCGGGGAGGACTTATCCCCCGCCTTGATGGCCGCGCGGCAGGAGATGGAATGGAGCACCCACTCGGTCTTTTCGCTCAGGGCATCGCGGCTGCCCTTGGAAAGCTTATCGGCCAGCTCCACCAGCAGATCCTCGGCACTGCCCTGTTCCACATCCGCAGGCACAGAGCGCAGGAACACGCTGTTGCCGCCAAAGTCATCGATCTCCAGTCCAGCGCTTTCCAGCAGCTCAAGGTTGGAGAGGAGGGCAGTCTTTTCCTCCGCCGACAGCTCCACCACCAGCGGCTCCAGCAGCAGCTGGGCCGGAACATCTCCATAGTTTGCCGCCAGCTTCTCGAAAAGCTGGCGCTCGTGGGCGGCGTGCTTATCAATGATGCAGATTTCTTCCCCACGCTCGGCAAGGATATAGGTCTTGAAAATCTCACCCACATAGCGCAGAGGGGCAGGGCCTTCCTGCACGTCAAAGCCCAGCTGTTCCGGCGTATCCTCGGCAGCAGAGGTCTGCTGCGGAGCTGGGGCGGCAGGCATTTTCTCCTTGGGGGCAGGATCCCATGCCGCCATGTGGTCCTGATGTTCGGGCAGATCTGCACTGTCCGGCTCAATGTCCAATGCACCTTCTCCCAGCGCTGCGGCAAAGGCGGGTGCTTCAGGCTCACTCTCCGTGGGAGCTGGTGCCGGGCTGTGCAGGGTGGCATCCTGCCGGATGGGCAGGCCCGATGCAACCGTTGTCCAGCTGTGCTCTGTCGGCTTTTCCTCGGCAGTGTCCGGCACAGGCAGGATATTCGGGTGGCTTGCAGGTGCCGGACGGGACGGCGGTGCTGCTGCCGGTGCCGGAGTGAAGCTCCGGAAGCTCCGCTGGGGCTGAGGGGTATGCTCATGGAGCGTTCCCGGCTCGGCCTGGCCCGGAATGACGGCAGAAAGCCCTGTAAAGTTGTTCTTCTTTACATCATTTTCTGTCGCGTTATCACTCATTTCAGATTTGTTGGATTCTTCATCTTTTTTATCCTCTTCAAAGGCGAAGCGCCGCTCTCCGGTTCCCGGCTGGGCCAGTGCCAGCTTGACAGCGTGATAAACGAGGTCAAAGATATCGTTTTCCCGAGCAAAGCGCACCTCAGTCTTGGCCGGGTGGACATTGACATCCACAAGGTCAGCAGGCATTTCCAGAAGCAAGATTCCTCCAGGGAACTTGCCCTGCATCGTGGTGCCTTTGAACGCTGTTTCCATGGCCGCCATCATGGTGCGGTTGCGGACATAGCGCCCATTGATGTAGAAATACTGCATACTGCGGCTGGCGCGGCAGCTCCTGGGCTGGGTGATGAGGCCCCACACCCGGTAGACCCCTTCCTGATTGTCCAGCTCCATGAGATCACGGCTGAATTCCCGGCCCAGCACCGCGTAGGCGGCACTGCGCAGCTTGCCGTCACCGGGGGTGACATACTGCAGCTTACCCTCCCGGACAAACTTGAAGCTGACCTCAGGGTGGCTCAGGGCCACATGGGCCACAATATCCGCCACAAAGGTACCCTCGCTGGAATCCCTTTTGAGGAACTTCATCCGGGCTGGGGTGTTGTAGAACAGATCCTGCACCCGGATAGTAGTGCCCACGCCGCGTGCACCGGGCTCCAGCGGATAATCCTCGCCGCCCTCGATGCGGTAGATGGAGGCGCACTCGTCGTTCTCAGTACGGGTCAGTACTTCTACCCGCGCCACGCTGGCAATGGAAGCCAGTGCTTCTCCACGGAAGCCCAGGGTGTGGATATGGTTCAGATCATCCTCCGTCCGGATCTTACTGGTGGCATGGCGGATGAATGCCGTGGGGATATACTCTGCTTCAATGCCCGAACCGTTGTCGCTGATCTCGATCAGCTTTACGCCGCCCGATTCAATGGTCACGGTGATCTGGCTTGCCCCGGCATCAATGGCGTTTTCCAGCAGCTCCTTCACCACGGAAGCAGGCCGCTCTACCACCTCACCGGCTGCAATGAGCTCTGCCGTGTGCTTGTCCAGAACATGGATGACTGCCATATTCGTTCCCTCCCCTGTTTTTTAGGATTTTTCAGGAAATCAGCCGTTCAGGCTGCCCTTCAAGGTCTTTTTCAGCTCGTACAGGAAATTCAGCGCTTCAATGGGGGTCAGCGTTTCCACATCCAGCGCATCCAGTTTTTCCAGCACCTCGCTGGGCACTGCGGGAGAATTATACTCCTGCAGCGCATCAAAGTCCATCTGCTCCACTTTGTTCTTGGGGGCAGTGGCTTCCAGTGCGCGCAGCACTTCGTGGGCGCGGCGGGTCACGCTGCCGGGCAGACCGGCCAGCTTTGCCACCTCGATGCCATAGCTGTCATCGGCAGGGCCGCGGACGATGCGGCGCAGGAAGGTGATATCCTCACCCCGCTTTTTCACCGCAATGTTGTAATTTTTCACGCCGCTGATGGTGCCCTCAAGGTCCGTCAGCTCGTGGTAATGGGTGGCAAAGAGGGTTTTACAGCCCAGTCCCTTGGCCGGGTCGCTGATGTGCTCCACCACGGCGCGGGCAATGCTCATACCGTCAAAGGTGGACGTGCCGCGCCCGATCTCATCCAGCACCACCAGACTGCGGGAGGTAGCGTTCTTCAGGATCTCTGCCACCTCGGTCATCTCCACCATAAAGGTGGACTGACCTGCCGAAAGGTCATCCGACGCGCCGATGCGGGTAAAGATGGCATCCACTACACCCACATGACATTCTCTGGCCGGAACAAAGGAACCGATCTGTGCCATCAGGGCAATCAGCGCATTCTGGCGCATATAAGTCGATTTGCCCGCCATGTTAGGGCCGGTGATGATGAGGCATCGATCCTCGCCGCAGTTCAGGGTGGTATCATTGGGTACGAACAGACTGCCCTTGAGCATCTGCTCCACCACAGGGTGGCGGCCCTCCACGATGGTCAGCTGGTCGCTCTCATCCACAGTGGGGCGGCAGTAGTTGTTTTCTGCTGCCACCTGAGCCAGAGCGGCCAGCACGTCCAGCTCTGCCACGGCGTTGGCTGTACGCTGGATGCGGTCGAGCTGGGCACCAATGCTTTCCAGCAGCTCATTGAACAGCCGGTGTTCCAGAGCGATCAGCCGCTCGTGAGCACCCAGGATCTTATTTTCCAGCTCCTTGAGCTCCTGTGTGATGTAGCGTTCGCCGGTGGTCAAGGTCTGCTTGCGGATGTAGCTCTCCGGCACCTGTGCCTTATAAGAGTTGCTGACCTCGATGAAATAGCCAAACACATGGTTATAGCCGATCTTCAGCTTGGGGATGCCGGTCTCCTGCCGCAGACGGGTCTCGAGCTGAGCCAGCACGCCCTTGGTGTTATCGCGGATGGAACGCAGCTCGTCCACCTCGGGGTGGTAGCCCTTGGCAATGACACCACCATCCTTCAGGGTAGAGGGTGCGTCAGGATCCACAGCGGCATAGATCTTGTCCTTGATATCGCTCAGCGGGTCGATCCTGGAGACGATCTCGCTGAGCTCGGCACAGCCGCAGCTTTCGGCCTGCTGGCGCAGGCTGGGCAGGCGCTCACAGGTCTGTGCCATGGCATAGATTTCTTTGGGCGTGGCCGAGCCGTAGACTGTGCGGGTCATCATACGCTCCAGATCAGCGATGTAATGCAGTTCTTCGATCAGATCGCCGCGCTGTACGGTTTGGTTGACCAGGCTTTCCACAGCATCCAGACGGTGGTTGATGGCATCGCTGGAAAGCAGCGGCTGCTCGATCCAGGTGCGGAGCAGCCGCTTGCCTATGGCAGTGCTGGTCTTGTCCAGCACCCAGAGCAGGGTCCCCCGCTTCTCGCGGCCCCGCAGGGTCTCGGTGAGTTCAAGGTTGGCCCGTGTCACCGGCGAAAGCTGCATATACTGGGCTTCATTGTAGCTGATGACGGTCTTCAGGCGCTCCACACCTTTGATCTGGGTGGTGTGCAGGTATTCCAGAAGTGCGGCCATGGCAAACCGCACCAGACCTTTTTTGTCAATAGAGGTGGTCTCATCCCAATTGCGGCCAAACTGATTTTCCAGCGAGATGGCCACAAGGCCCGGGGCGTAGCGCTCCTCTTCCACCAGCTCCACAGAGCAGGTCATATTCTTTTTGATATAGCCGGTCAGCTCACGGCAGTCCAGCATTCCGGGATTCATCAGCACCTCGCTGGGATGGTAGCGGCAGAGCTCCGCGATCACGGCAGGCACGATCTTCTCCCGTTTCAGCTCGGTGATGTGGGCCGTGCCGGTGGAAACATCGGCAAAGCAGATGCCCGCCGCGTTCCCTTTCAGAAAAATGCTTGCAATGTAGTTGTTTTTGTCATCCTGCAGCATGCTGCTCTCGATGACAGTGCCCGGCGTGACCACCCGGATGATATCGCGCTTGACCAGTCCCTTTGCCTTGGACGGGTCCTCCATCTGCTCACAGATCGCCACCTTGTATCCCTTGGCGATCAGGCGGGCCACATAGCCCTCGTAGCTGTGGAAGGGCACACCGCACATGGGGGCACGCTCTTCCATGCCGCACTGCTTGCCCGTCAGGGTCAGGTCCAGCTCCCGGGAGGCGGTCAGCGCATCGTCAAAGAACATCTCATAAAAGTCGCCAATGCGGTAAAACAGGATCTCGTCCTTATACTGCTTCTTGATGTCCATATACTGCTGCATCATGGGCGACAGTTCTGCCATAATCGTTCACCTTTCCTGCGGGCTATGCCGCTTTGCTTCTTTCCGTCGGTTTGCAGTAAGTAACTGCGAATGGAAGGAAAACGCGGCCTGCGATTTGCAGCCGCGTTCTCATTTTACCTGTTAGTGGCAGCCTCCGCAGGTGGAGCAGCTGCCGGTGCAGGATTCGCTGGGCTCCTGCACGGTCATGGGGTCGCCGCCGTTCATTGCGGTGTTGATGATAGCATCAATGTAGTTGACCAGGTTCTCGCAGTCGCGCTTTGCCTCGTTGTAAGCAGTCATACCCTCGTCAGCCATGATCTTGCCGTACAGGTCGTTGACCTTGGTGTTCAGCTCGGCGATGCGCTCATCACTGCGCTCGCTCTTGCTGATCTCGTTGTTCAGATCCATGCGGGCCAGATTGAACTCCCCGATGAGATTCTGCAGCTCCTCATCCTTATCGTTTGCCTTGCGGGCCTGATCCAGAGCCAGGTAACGGGGGTCAGTCTGCAGTGCCATGGCGGCGCGCTTAAACAGATCGATGCAATCCATAATCAAAAATCTCCTTTGATGTGTTTGTTTTTATAGTCACATTATCATTGAGGCCGGTGTGCCCCGGGATCACGTTTTCAGTTCGCCCAGCAGGACGGTGGCGCGGGCACCGGTCAGGTGCACCTGTGCGTAGCTGCCCATCAGGGCGGGGTCTGCGGCAAACTCCACGGTCAGGTTGTTGTCCAACCGTCCGGAGAGGGTTCCGTCGCTGCGGCCATAGCCTTCCACCAGCACCCGGACAGTCTGGCCCACCTGCTGCCGGACCAGATCCATTGCGATCTCGTCCTGCACCTTGAGCAAACGGGTCATCCGGTCGGTTTTCTCCGCGCGGGGGGTGGGGTCGGGCATTTCCGCTGCCTTGGTGCCGGTGCGCTTGGAGTAGATGAAGGTGAACAGCTGCATATAGCCGACTTTCTTTACCAGTTCCAGCGTGCCCTGGAAATCCTCCTCCGTTTCCCCGGGGAAGCCCACGATGATATCGCTGGAGAAAGTAATGCCGGGCACCTTTTTGCGGGCGTACTCGATCAGCTCCATGTACTGCCCGATGGTGTAATGGCGGTTCATCTTTTTCAGCAATTCATCCGAGCCGCACTGCACCGGCAGGTGCAGGTGCTTGCACAGGTGGGGCTGGGCCGCAATGGTGTCGATCAGCTTGTGGCTGGCGTCCTTCGGGTGGCTGGTCATGAAGCGGATCTGGTAATCGCCGGGCACCGAGCAGAGCAGGTTGAGCAGATCGGAAAAGTCCACCTTCTCTTCCAGCCCCTTGCCGTAGCTGTTGACGTTCTGGCCCAGCAGGGTGATCTCCTTATACCCCGCTTCCACAAGGCCGCGGAACTCGGCGAGGATATCGCCGGGCTTGCGGCTCTTTTCGCGGCCGCGGACATAGGGCACGATGCAGTAGGTGCAGAAGTTGTCACAGCCATACATGATGGGCAGCCAGGCACGGAACTCGCTCTCACGGCGGATGGGGATATTCTCCACGATGACGGGGCGCTGAGCCGGCTCCATGAGCACCCGCTTGTGCTTCTGCAATTTCTGAGCGATGAGCTGGGGCAGCGTGTCGATGCCGTCCACACCGAACACGAGGTCCACGTAGGGGTAGCTCTGGCGCAGCTTTTCCACAACGTGCTTCTGGTTGGCCATGCAGCCGCAGAGGCCGATGATGAGGCCGTGCTTCTTCTCTTTCAGGCCCTTGAGAGCGCCCACGTTACCGAAGACACGCTGCTCGGCGTGCTCACGGACGGCGCAGGTGTTGAAAAGGATGAGGTCGGCGTCCTCAGGTTTGTCACACAGGCCGTAGCCGATGTCCATCAGCACACCCTTGATGCGCTCGCCGTCGTTGACATTCTGCTGGCAGCCGTAGCTGTGGACGAAGGCCAGCGGCGGGGTGTCATAGGCCAGCTTGACCAGCTCTGCCGCCGCGTTGTTATGTTCAAATGCTATGTACTCCAATGAAACCATCCTTCTCTGCCGCTGGGGACACACCTCCGGCAGCAGACATACTGATACTATAAAGAAAGCTCTTTATAGTATACCCTTTTTGGCCTTGGAGGGCAAGAGTTTATTTTTACTGAGCCTGCTTGCCGGCGCACGCCTCGCACAGGCCGAACAGCACCACGGCGCAGTCCTGCACGACGCCCTTCTGGTTGCGCACCAGCTTCATCACCTGCTTTTCATCCACGTCAGCGTCCACGACGCCGCCGCAGCAGTTGCAGTAGAGGTGGCTGTGCCAGCCCAGAGTGTGGTCGAAGCGGTCAGCCTTGCCCGGGATGGAGACGCGGCGAACGCGGCCTGCATCTACGAGACTGTTGAGGTTGCGGTAGACGGTGCCAAGGCTCAGGCCGGGACATTCCTTGGCTGCGAGGTCAAAAATCTCCTCGGCAGTAGGGTGGTCGCAGAGCTGCTCCACTTTCTGCAGTACCAGCTCGCGCTGTTTGGAATAACGCATGGTCTTTCTCCTTTTTATGATGGGGTGTGTATCGGGATAAAGGCCGGGTTCAGAGCTTGTCTTCCCCCTTGATCTTCGCCCAGTAGGCCCGGGCGGCCTGTTCGGTGCGGTTGTCGCCGAACGTATAGTATTTCACGTCCTTGAGCAGGTCGGGCAGATATTGCTGGTCCACCCAGTGGTTCTCATAGTCGTGGGCGTACTTGTAGTTCTGGCCCTTGACGGCAGCATCCTCGCCGTCGAAGTGCTTGTTCTGCAGCTGGCGCGGGATGGGGCCGGTACGCCCCGCCTGCACATCGGCGATGGCCGCATTGATGGCGTCGTGGG
>OHOR01000816.1_pt1 | contig 12239 bp, 10 predicted proteins | sample 1569911 | NCBI WGS metagenome assembly OHOR01 (sample SAMEA3879517, study PRJEB24766) | human gut metagenome | biome: human-associated habitat; feature: feces | place: USA | collected 1985/1987
CATCATTTTTTTTGGGAAAAAGGAGTAAAAATTATGGCAGAGAGAATTACAGGACACACAGAACTTATCGGATTAATGGCTTACCCGATCAGACATTCCAGTTCACCGGCAATGCACAATGAGGCATTCGCTTATTTAGGACTTGACTACGCATACCTTGCATTCGAAGTTGACAACAGCACTTTAGAAGACGCTGTAAAAGGTATCCGTGCATTAAAGTTGGTTGGATCAAACGTTTCCATGCCAAACAAAACAGTTGTAGGACAGTATCTTGATAAATTATCTCCAGCAGCAGAACTTTGTGGAGCAGTTAACACGATCGTAAATGAAAATGGTGTTTTAACAGGACATATCACAGACGGTATCGGATTCATGCAGGCATTAAAAGACAACAACATCGATATCATCGGAAAGAAAATGACAATTGCAGGAGCCGGCGGAGCTGCAACAGCAATCGAGATCCAGGCTGCATTAGACGGTGTAAAAGAAATCTCTATTTTCAATATTCATGATAAATTCTGGGCAAACGCAGAAGAGACAGTAAAGAAGATCAACGAGAGAACAGACTGCAAAGCAACTCTTTACGATCTTGATGACAAAGAGAAATTAAGAGAAGAGATGGCTGATTCCTTTATCTTCGTAAACGGAACAGGTGTTGGTATGAAGCCATTAGAGGGAATGTCTGTTGTACCTGACAAATCCTTCTTCCGTCCGGAACTCATCGTAGTAGATGTACCTTATTCTCCACTTGAGACAACAATGCGTAAGATGGCAAAAGAAGTTGGATGCAAGACAATGAACGGACTTGGAATGATGTTATTCCAGGGAGCAGCTGCATTCAAACTCTGGACAGGAAAAGATATGCCAATCGAGCACATGAAAGAAGTATTAAATATCAGATATGATGATTAATCTGATACAGAAATTTATTTTTCTTTTTCACGGAAATGTTGATAAATCACGAGGAGAAAAGAGATGAATAAAAAATATTTACCTAGTGCCCTGATCCTTTATTTAAACTATTTCATTCATGGTGTTGGATGTTCTATCTTAGGACAGGCAGTCATCAAGGAAACTCTCGCAGCATCCTGGGGTGTAGAAGCAATGGCAATCACAGCAATTTCTGCAGCACTTGGACTTGGACGTCTGATCGCCCTTCCATTTGCAGGACCTCTTTCTGATAAGCTTGGACGCCGTATTTCCACAGCAATCGGCAGTGGTTCTTATGCAATCTATCTGATCGGTCTTGCGCTTGCATTTAACGCAGGAACACACGGTGGATATCAGATCGCATATGTATGTGCGATCGTTGGTGGTATTGCAAACTCCTTCCTTGATACAGGTATCTACCCGGCAGTATCCGAGATCATTTACAAAGCACCAGGCGTTGCAACAATGGGAATCAAATTCTTCATTGCAATCGCCCAGATGATGTTACCATTTGTACTCGGCGTAACCGTAGCAACAACAGCAGCAGGACTTACTTCCTATAATATGTTGTTCTATGTTTGTGGAATTGCTTATATCGTACTTTTAGTATTAGTCATGATCTTCCCACTTCCAGATGCAGACCAGAAAGCAGCAGGAAAGAAAGAGGGACTGATCGACAGCTTAAAACATACACATTTCTCTGTTGAGTCCGTAGCAATGATCCTGATCGGATTCACATGTACAGGTACTTTCCAGTTATGGTTAAACTGTGCACAGAACTTTGCAAAAGAGAATGTTGGCTGGGCGAATCCATCTATCATGCAGACCTACTACTCTGCAGGAACAATGCTTGCACTCGTTGTGACAGCACTTTTGACAAAGAAAATCAAAGACGTCAGATTTATTCTGGTTTACCCGGTCATCTGTCTTGCTACATTAGTAGTTGTACTGATCGGAAAGAGTGAACCACTGATGATTGCAGGTGCATTTCTGATCGGATGGGCAGGAGCAGGCGGACTTTTACAGATCGCTACTTCCGTATGCAACATGCTGTTCCCGAAGATCAAAGGAACTGTTACAGCACTTGTTATGATCGCATCATCACTTTGTAACTACACAATCCTCACCGCAGCATCCAAAATGCAGCCTGCACAGGTTATGGTTATGAATATCGTACTTACCACAGTCGGAGTACTTCTTGGATTATTCGTAAACCTTCGTTACACAAAAATGGTTGAGCAGGCAAAAGAGGATAACTAAAAAAGGAGAAAACAAAACATGAGTAATTATGTAGAAGTTCGTGGCGTAAAAATCGGCGAAGGCGTACCAAAAATCTGTGTACCGATCGTTGGGGTAACAAGAGAAGAAATCCTTGCAGCAGCAGAAACTATCAAATCTACAAAGGCCGATGTTGTTGAGTGGCGTGTAGACTGGTATGAAGATATTTTCGATTTTGCAAAGACAGAAGAGACAATGAAAGCTCTTCGTGAGGTACTTGGTGAGACTCCGATCCTGTTCACATTCCGTACATCCAAAGAAGGCGGAGAGAAATCCATTGAGACAGAAACTTATGTAGAACTGAATCAGAATGCGGCAAAAACAGGACTGGTTGACCTTGTAGACGTAGAAGCGTTTACAGGAGATGATGCGGTGAAAGCAGTTGTTGAGACAGCACATGCAAATGGAGTAAAAGTGATCGCTTCGAACCATGACTTCCACAAGACTCCGGCAAAAGAGGAAATCGTATTCCGTTTAAGAAAAATGCAGGAATTAGGAGCAGATATTCCAAAGATCGCTGTAATGCCTCAGAATAAGAAAGATGTTCTGACACTTCTCGCAGCAACTGAGGAAATGGTATCTGAATATGCAGACAGACCGATCATCACAATGTCTATGGCAGGAACCGGTTTGATCAGCCGTCTCTGTGGTGAGGTATTCGGTTCTGCGTTAACCTTTGGAGCAGTTGGAAAAGCTTCTGCACCGGGACAGATGAATGCGGCAGATTTAAGCGAGATTTTAACATTGATCCACAAAAGCATGTAATTGATGTTGCATAAGTAAACAAAGGCCTGTTGCATCTTCAAACACAGATGCAGCAGGTTTTTTCAGTTTTTTTACCGGAGAAATCGTATAAGGAGGAGTAAAATGGCGACAGCAATATCCGTAATCGGCCTGCTTGTGGCAGCCGTAATCTTTGTAATAGCGGTATGGAAAGGTCTGGATGTTTTCACATCGACCATTCTGGTATCGTTTATCATTATTTTAACAAGCTGGATGGACTGGTGGGATTCCCTTACTTTATATGCATCCGGTTACGTTGGATTTATTCAGAATAACGTGTTTGTACTTGTCATCGGTGCTGTGTTCGGAGAGCTTATGGCGGCATCCGGATGTGCGGAATCCATTGCAAACGTTATCACAGAAAAAATGGGTGCGAAAAGAGTGATTTTATCCATCACACTTATCACGACCATATTTGTGTACGTTGGGGTATCTGGTTTCGTTGTACTTTTCGTTATGGCACCGATCGCAACGATCATGATGAAACAGGCAGGATATCCATACAGAATGATCCCTGCGATCATCTTTATCGGAGCCACCTGTTCTGCAATGATTCCTTATGCGATCAATATCACCAATATTATGCCTGCACAGTATCTTGGGACTTCCATGGGCTCTGCACCAATCCTCGGATGGGTTGCATTCCTTGTATCCTTTGGGACAGGCTATTGTTACATGGTTCACGCAGCAAAAAAAGCAGCTGTAAAGGAAGGCACTGCGATTGATGAATCAAAGCCGGTAAAGATCACTCCGACCAGAGAGGATCTTCCTGCTTTCTGGATCGCATTGATCCCATTTATCCTTGTGGTAGCCTTAGTACTTGGATTCTCCAATCTGACAGACATGAACACAAACGCAGTCGTAGTACTCAGTATGTTTATCGGTTCACTTGCAATCGTTGTATTCTGCCACAAACAGATCGGTGCAGTGGCTAAGATTCTGGAAAAGGGTGTCAATAATGGGATCGGGGCAACGGTTATGGCGGCTGCGATCCTTGGATTCTCCGGTGTACTTCAGGCATGTCCCGGTTTTCAGTCCATCATTGAATTTGTCATGGATTTAAAAATGAATCCATATCTGACTGAGTTTATCGGATTAAATGTATTAGCTGGTATCCTTGGAAGTGGAACATCTGCCATTGCGATGTTCTTCGAACATTTATCAGACGGACTGCTCGCAAAAGGAGCAAATGCAGGAGCACTCCACAGACTTGCACCGGCATGTGCAACGGGGATGAACACATTGCCAAATGCAGGTGGTATGGTGGCGCAGCTTCGCTGGATGAAATTATCCCTTGCAGAGAGTTACTGGTATGTATTCGTGACCTCGGTTCTTGCACCGATGGTCGGATCCTTTGCTGCTGTGATCGTAGCAATGATTATTTATTAGTCAGAATTTTATGAAAGAAAAAAGAAATCGTGTTGACAGAAAGAGAATGTTGCACGATTTTTTTTATGCGCAAACTCTGGTTGAATATCAGGAAAGACTTTGATAAAATATTCACAGGTTATCACGTTTTGAAAGGGGATTTATTACATGAAAAAAGCAATACACTGGCTGGATGAGTATTTAGAAGAATTTCTGATGGTTGTGTTTTTGATTGCAATGACCCTCATTATGGGAATCCAGGTGTTTTCCAGATATATTTTGGGGGTATCACTTTCATGGTCTGAAGAGATTACAAGATATCTGTTTATCTGGTCGGCATTTTTAAGTGTCAGTTTATGTACGAAAAAATGTATATCGATTAAAATTGACCAATTTATCCAGCTATTTCCGCGAAGAGGAAAATCGTTATTTAAGGTTTTGAATCTTACCGTCGAGTTTGTCTTTTTTGTTTACCTGATACCATATGCTTTTCTATATCTGAAAGCGACAATTGAGAGTGGACAGGTTAGTCCGGCGTGTGGTCTGCCGATGTATTATGTGCAGTCTGCTCCGTTTGTCTGTTTTATCATCACGGCATTCCGTATTGCCCAGCGTTGGTTTGGCGAGTGGAGGATCGTGTTGAACCGCGAGAAAAAGCCTTTGGAAGAGGGAGATATTGCATCTGTGATCGAAGAAGCGGTCGTTGAGGATACATTCCGCGAAAAAGAACTTGCAGAATTGGAAAAAGAGGAAGGAGGAGAGAAATAGATGTCAGCAGTTGTTGTTTTTATTTTATTTGTGATTTGTCTGGTCATTGCGATTCCGGTGTCTATCTCTCTTGGTATTGTTGCAGTTTTGCCTGGAGCATTTGATCCTTCTTTTACCGCGAGTGCCGGTTATGTGATTCGTTCCATGTTAGGCGGAATCGACAGTTTCCCACTGCTTGCAGTGCCGATGTTCGTGCTTGCAGGAATTTTGATGGCACACGGAAAGATTTCACAGAAGTTATTTGATGTGTTTGTCTATTTTATCGGAAAGAGAACCGCAGGAATTCCATGTGCGGTGATCATCACCTGTCTGTTTTATGGTGCAATTTCCGGTTCAGCGCCGGCGACGGTAGCTGCTGTTGGAAGTATGACGATCCCGCTTTTGATCGAACTCGGTTATAAAAAAGATTTTGCGACCGCAATCGTTGCAGTTGCGGGAGGACTTGGCGTTATCATTCCTCCGAGTATTCCTTTTATCATGTATGCAATGGCAACCGGGGAGTCCGTGAGCGATCTGTTTCTGGCAGGTATCGTACCGGGACTGATGATCGGTGCACTGTTAATGTTTTACGCCTATTATCATTGTAAACGCTATGGCGAGGACAAGGAGAAGATTGATAAAAAAGTAACAGAGCTTCGGGAAAAAGGATTTTTAAATATTTTAAAAGACAGTATCTGGGCACTGATCAGTCCGGTGATCGTATTGGGCTGTATTTATGCAGGGATTGCATCCCCGACAGAGGCGGCTGTTATTTCCGTATTTTATGCATTGTTTGTCAGTCTGTTTATTTACAAATCCATTAAGGTAAAAGAAATCTGGGGCATTATGGTGGAGGCCATGAAAACGTATGCACCGATTTTATTTATCCTTGCAGCGTCCACTGCATTTTCAAGAGTGCTTACATTAATGCAGGTTCCACAGACGGTGAGTGCATGGATCTTGGCACATTTCAGCAATGAGATTGTATTGCTGATCATTATTAATATATTCCTTCTGATTGTCGGAATGGTTATGGATACAACACCGGCGATCCTGATTTTAAGTCCAATCCTGCTTCCTATCGTGCAGAGCATTGGAATGAATCCAATTCATTTTGGTGTGGTTATGATCGTAAACCTTGCAATTGGTTTTGTGACACCGCCGATCGGAGTCAATCTGTTTGTGGCAAGTTCGCTGACCGATGTGCCGGTCATGCATATTGCAAAAAAGGCAATGCCGATGATCGGGTACTTTTTGCTGGCGCTGCTTTTGTTGACGTTTATCCCGGCAATTAGTTTGTTTTTACTTTAATTGGTCTACAGGAAGCTTGAAAGGAGAAAATCGTTGATGAATAGAAAGAAAATAGTATCTGCGATGCTGATCGTGACACTGACCTGCGGGCTGGGTTTAACAGCCTGTGGCGGTGCGCAGGGAAGCGTTTCCGGGACAGAAGAGGCTGAGGTACAGCGCTATGCGTGGCCGCTTGGAAGTTCGAGCCCGGAGGATACGGTGACACAGATTTATGCAGAAAAATTTGCAGAGGAAGTGGATCGGTTAAGCGGCGGCAGTATGAAAATCAGTGTCTATCCGAACAGTGTACTGGGCGGTGACCGTGAACTGTTAGAGTCGTGCAAGGATGGCGACATTCCATTTGTGGTGCAGAATACCGCACCGCAGGTTACTTTTATGAAGGACACAGCGGTTTTTGATATGCCGGCGCTGTTTGAGAAAATCGATGAAGTCCGGGAACATGTGGATAATCCAGAATTTATGGAACTGATGCAGCAGGTGTACCGTGATGGCGGATATGAGCTGTTAGGTTATGCAGATCAGGGATTCCGTGTTATGACGACAAATAAAAAAGTGGAGAATCTTTCTGATTTTAAGGGACAGAAGATCCGTACCATGGAAAATTCTTATCATATGGCATATTGGAAGAACCTTGGGGCAAGTCCGACACCGATGACATTTTCAGAGGTGTATATCGGATTGCAGCAGGGAACGATCGATGCACAGGAAAATCCATATGAGGTCATTGTATCCAATAAATTATATGAGCAGCAGGATTACGTGGTAGAGACAAACCATCTGCCACATCTGATCTCGCTGATCGTCAGTGAGGAATTTTTTGATTCACTGACGGAGAAACAGCAGCAGATCATAAGGGAGGCTGCAGATACCGCAAAGGAATATGCGAGAGAGCAGTCAGATGCCCGCATTGCGTCCAGGATGGATACCATTCGGGAGAGCGGAACAGAAATCATTACTCCGAGTGAGGAATTGTACTGTAAAATAAGAGAGTTATGTAAACCAATCTATGCATCCATAGAAAGTTCAGTGTCGGAAGAAATTATCGATGCGTATCTAGGGGATATGCAGGATGAATGAAAATAATCCAGAGCTAAAGAATCGCTGCGAAAAGGCAGCGATTTTTTCACTTTAATATGCTAAAATATTTTTCTTGCGCAATGTTTCTGAACTTGCTATACTGAGAGCAGAAATTGTAAAAAGACAGTGGTTTTACGATAGAATATGTATACAGCGAGGAGATTAGCAGAACGATGGACAGAATTGAAGAGATCCGTGAAAAAATCGGAGAATGTGATGATATTATTATAGAGCAGCTTGCAGTCAGAATGTCTCATATCCAGGAGATTATTTCTTATAAGAAGGCAACCGGTATCCCGATTTTACAGCCGGAGCAGGAGAAGAAGCAGACGGATGCACTGGCACAAAAACTTGGCGACAATGAGTTCGAGGAAGAGATCCTTGATATTTTCAAATATATCATGAAGAACAGCCGCAGGATCCAGGCAAAGAGTCTGTTCGATTACAATATTTTCCTGATCGGTTTCATGGGAGCAGGAAAGAGCACCATTGCCGGCGAGTTAAAGGACAAGCTGGAAATGGATCGTGTTGAGATGGACCAGATGATCGTGGAGAAACAGGGTATGTCTATCTCAGAAATTTTTGATGAGTATGGGGAAGCTTATTTCCGTAACTTAGAGAGCAATACACTGATCGAGCTGCAGAAGAGAAAGCAGACGATCGTTTCCTGCGGTGGTGGTGTTGTCATGAGGGAAGAGAACACAGATCATATGAAGAAAAATGGCCGTGTTGTTTTACTGACAGCGAAACCGGAGACTATCTATGAGCGTGTCAAGGACAGTGACGAGCGTCCAATCTTAAATGATCATATGAATGTGGAGTTCATCAGCAGTCTGATGGATAAACGAAAAGAACGTTATGAGGCAGTTGCGGATATTACGGTGGCAACAGATGGCAAGAATGTGACACAGATCTGTGAGGAGATCATTTCAAAACTGATCGCACTCGACAATGCAAAAGAAGAGCAGGAAAAAAACAAATAGCTGAAAAACAGCTTTTGTCAGTGTGAAAGCGGGGATAAAGGGAATGGAATATGATGCACAAGTATTTAAGATGAAGGCAAACAAAAAGGCGCGCAATGTCTGGATGGCATTGTCATTGATCCTTTCACTGTCGTACACGTCAGATACGGCAAAGGGATTACATACGTTGCCTTACTATGCAATGTTTATGGCGGTCTGCTGGATCCCGTTTTTGTTTGGAGTAGTGGTACTCCGTCTGCAGGGAGCAGCAACGCAGTATTATAAATTTATTGTTGCGGTCGGGTATGGTGTGTTTTATGCATTTGTTGTCTGTACGAGTGAATCGATACTGTCGTTTATGTATATATTTCCTCTGACGAGTATGCTGGTTTTGTTCAAAGACAGGACGTATATGGTGCAATGTGGCATTGGTACATTAGTGATCAGTATTGCCAGCAGTGTACATAAATTTATGAACGGAATGAACAGTGCATCCAATGTGAATGATTACACATTGCAGGCATCCTGTATCATACTCTGTTATATCTGTTATGTTGTGTCGATCGACCATCTGAATGAGTCAGACGGTGCATTGACCAATTCCATAAAAGCGGATTTAGAGCGGGTGGTCAGGACTGTTGAGCAGGTAAAAGGTGCCGGTAATCAGATCATGGACGGAGTTACGGTTGTCAGGGAATTAGAGGATGAAAACAGACAGAGTTCCACGACAGTTGTGCAGGGAATGAGTGAACTGACGCAGAACAATAACGTCCTTCATGATAAGACAATGTCCTCGATGGACATGACAACCAACATCAATGAGCAGGTGGAACGCATGGCATCCCTGATGGAGCAGATGGTCACTCTGATGAACGAATCCGCAGACCATGCAAATGAAAGCTCCGGAGAATTATCCAGAGTGGCAGAGACAACAATGCTGATGGCAAAGCTGTCCGACGAAGTTGAGACGATTCTCTCAGAATTCCAGAAAGAGTTCGAGCGTGTGAAAACAGAAGTCAGCACCATTGAATCCATTAACTCCCAGACGAATCTGCTGGCATTGAACGCATCGATCGAAGCAGCGAGAGCAGGAGATGCAGGAAAAGGATTTGCAGTCGTAGCAGATGAGATCCGGAACTTAAGTACAGAGACGCAGGAGTCTTCGAGCCGTATCATGGAGGCACTCGCAAATCTTGGAACTACTTCCGTTAAGATGACAGATTCTATCGGACAGACCGTCAATCTGATCCAGGAGACCTCTGAAAAAGTTGCAGCGGTCAACGAGAGTGTGTCAGGAATTGCAAAAGATGCAGCGGAACTTGAACAACATCTGAGTGTCATTGATTCCGCAATGCAGGATGTAAAAGAATCCAACCATCAGATGGTTTCCAATATGGAGGGAATCTGTAATGTCATGAATGCCATGACAGACAGCATTGGAAGTGCAGATGGCGCAACAAAGACAATGCTGAACAAATACGATGAGTCCTCACGCAATGTGAATAAGATCGAGACCGTTGTTCAGGATATGATGAAAAAACTAGGTGTCGGTGGCTTTATGGGCATTCAGGATGTCAAACCGCAGATGCATTGTGTTTTGGTCGGAAAAGGAGAAACACGGGAAGAGTATCATGGAAAAGTCGTAAGACAGAGTGGCAGCGAGTTATGGCTTCAGCTGGATCGGAAAGCACTGGAACGCATCCGGGAAAAGACACCATATGATATTCAGATCGTGGTTGATAATGTCCTTTACAACTGGACGGATGTTCTGGCAAACGTGGAAAATGAGCAGGGAAGAGATGTATGCCATTTAGTGGTAAAAACAACACCTGTCATTGCAAACAGAAGAAAATATCCGAGAATGCCGATCGCAAATTCCTGTACGATCACGAGAAAAGATACGGATAAAACATATCGCGGAAAAATGGTCAATGTCAGTGCGAATGGCTTTGCATTTGCAGCAGCATCAGACGATTTTGCGGAACTTAAAGGAACACAGCTGGTACTCGATATTCCGGATTTTCCGGTAAAAGAGGAACGCACCATGGAAGGCGTGGTGATCAGAAGCACGGACAATCACGGAGAATATATTGTGGGATGCCGTATGCCGGAAGACAGTCCGGCCATTCAGAAATATGTAAATGATAATTATAAGGAATAAAAAATGTCTGGCGGGATTTTTTTCGCCAGACATTTTGTTCGAAAAGCAAGGAGGATATATGATGTATCATCGGTTAGAAAACAGTATTATTGATGTGATCAAGGAGGAGCAGGCGAAACTTGGATACCGCAAAGAGGAGATTCGTTTGTATTATCCGCTCAGCTCCCTGGATCACTTTTTTGAGACAGAGGCGGATGCAGAGGAGATGAAAAAGATCCTGACAGGATTTGGTGCCTATACAAAGGAAAAACTGGGGAATGTACTGGTCTCTCATAAAGGGGATCGCTTTTGTTTCCATATACCGGAGCAGGGCGCAGAATATGTGCATGAGCATATGAAGCCGAATGAGTTTATCCGGGAGTTAGTAGAGTTGGTCGGAAAACACGGCTGTACGATGCAGCAGGTGAAAGATCTTTTCCTCTCAAAGGAAAAGCAGGTTCAGATGGAGCCGATGGATAATGGAGAGTTTGATCTTATGATCCGCTTTGAAGGAGATGGAGAAGACCCGTATTACTATTGCTTTAAAGATGAGGGATGTCACATTATTTATCACAGATTTTTGCCGGAGGATTATGCTGACTTCGGTTTTTAATGTTTTTGTTCATTATAATGTTGTTGAAGGTCGTACTTATAAAGATACTTTATTCTTTCTTGACAGATATCTGATTCCATATTATAATCTGTATCATATAAAACATATAGAAATAGTAGGAAATAATAATGAGAGAAATTTTATGCTTTGGCGATTCCAACACATATGGTTTAATCCCCGGAACAAAAGAACGGTATAAAGAAAATATCCGTTGGACAGGAATATTACAGCAGAAGTTAAAGGAAAAGGACTGCCGCATTGTGGAGGAAGGACTCTGCGGACGGACGACAGTTTTCGAGGATGAACTTCGTAAGAACAGAAAGGGCAGTGATTTATTACCTGTTTTATTAGAAAGCCACGCACCGATCGATCAGGTTGTTCTGATGCTTGGGACAAATGACTGCAAATCCTATTATCATGCCTCGGCAGAGGTGATCGGTCTCGGAGTGGAGAAACTCATCGGGCAGATCAGACAGGCGGGAGAGCATATTAAGATTCTTCTGGTCTCACCGATCCTTCTCGGAGAAAAAGTATGGGAACCGGAATATGATCCGGAGTTTGATGAACAGTCAGTGGAGACATCCAGACAGTTAAAAACGGTTTACAGCAGAATTGCAAAAAAGCATGGAATTGATTTTCTGGCAGCATCGGATGTTGCAGAACCAAGCAGCAGGGACAGAGAGCATATGGACGAGGAAAGCCATCGCAGATTTGCAGAAGCAGTCTATGAAAGACTTGCAGGATAAAGAAATGAGAAGAAGCAGATACCGGGAGAGGACTGATTCTTTTTTGAGGAATAATAAAAGAAAAAGTACAAAAACTATATTGACAAAAGAAAATAAATTGTGTACAATCTATTTATCAAAAAATTGCACACAATTTAATTTGAGACAATATGAATAAATGCTTATTATCACAATGAAGAAACAGAATATTCTGGAACAAAGTATTTATAACAGGAATGGAGGTAGAGATGGAACGGTATGATATTGCAATCATAGGCACCGGACCGGCAGGACTGGAGGCTGCG
>OHOR01000822.1_pt1 | contig 12150 bp, 17 predicted proteins | sample 1569911 | NCBI WGS metagenome assembly OHOR01 (sample SAMEA3879517, study PRJEB24766) | human gut metagenome | biome: human-associated habitat; feature: feces | place: USA | collected 1985/1987
TTGTGCGAATATGATGATTTATTCGAAACCATATAGAACGAAAAAACATGAAAGAAAAACTTCTCGCACTACTCAAAACCAAATTTGTTGGGGTTGATAGTGCAATCCTCGACCGAATCGCAACGAATAAGGCCGAGGCTATGACGGATGAAGCCCAATTACCAGCCATCGTAGAGGGGATTGGATTTCAAGACGTGTTACAAAGCTACGGAGACTACCGTGCAGGGGATGCCACACAGACCGCAGTACGCAACTACGAGAAGAAGCATAACCTCAAAGACGGAAAGTCCGTAATCCCTGCGCCCGGGGGCGGAGAGCAGCAACTCGAACCCGGAAACAAGAATAATTCCCAGACTTTCGATCCCGAGGCATTTGAGGAACGGATAAAATCTTTTATCCAAAACACCATGAAGCCCTATACGGAGAAAATCGAGGGATTCGAAGCAGCGCAGACGCAGGCACAACGAGCTGCGACAATCCGTGAAAAGGCCCACGCGCTGGGACTTGACGATGACACGCTTTCCATCATCAAAATCGACGACAATGACGACGTAGATCAGGTTCTTTCGAAAGCGGCCAAAATGTTCGTCAAGAGTGGAATCGGGGTAACACCGCCTCTCTTCGGAGGCGGAGAAAGTGGAGATAAAATGTCTGCGGCAATGGCAGCCCGACTGGATCGCAAGAAGGCTGCCGAGGATTACAAAACTTCGGCGATCAAAGGTCTAAATTAAAAAACAATCGACATGAGTTGGCAAAACAAATTCTATGATGCCCCCGAACCCGACAAGGTGGTGTTCGAGGTCGTATTTTCCGAAAAAGAAGGTGGCGGTACCGTCGATGTAACCGAGCTCGACGGAGATCTGCCGGCCGGTTCCGTTGTGGGACTGGCAACCGGTAACATCTACAAACCGATTAAAGGTGCAACACTCGTGAAAGCCATCGGAGCTGAAGACACTAACATCGAAATCGCCAAAGGCTCCGGTTTCAAGCAAGGTGAGTTCATCGCTTTCGGTGGAAAAGCTGTCGCCATCACTGCGATCAACAGCTCAGACGCATCGAAGGATGTACTAACGACCGCAGCATTCGGCACAACCGTCGCTATCGGGGCAAAAGGTTACCAGGCAAAATCAGCGAAAGCGTCGGGTGCTGAAGCCATTTACACCCCAGCCTATCTGACGGGGAACAAGCTCGAAGGCGGTACGGTAAACAATTTCGTACGTCTTGTTAATGGAGCAAGTGTCCGTGCCGTGACGACCAATATCGCTCCCGAAATTCTCGCAAATCTCAAATCCATTAATCTCGTTTAACTATGGCAGACATGAGAAAACCCCTTTTCGACCTTTCGCAGGTCGATATGCAGGCCGAATTGAACTCGTACATGCCGGGGTCCGGTCTGGCATGGCCGACGCTGTTTCCCCTGCGTTACACCCCGACACTCGACATCAAGTCTCTTGAAGGGAACGACGGAATCCCCGTGAGTGCAGACGTGATCGCGTTCAACGCGAAGGCGCCGCAAAAAACACGCAAAACCATCGGCACTTGGAGCGGACAAGTTGCGAAAGTCGCAATTTCTCGCCAAAAAGACGAGAAACAGATCAAAGAGTATCAAATCCTCCGCAGCTATGCGCAGTCAAGCGGCAACCCCAATGTAGCACTGCAACTCGTAGATATGGTCTATGAAGACGTACAATTCTGCTACGAAGGTGTGAACTATCTCGCCGAAGACCTGGACCTTCAAGTCGGATCGAAATCTGACATCGTGCTGAAAACCGAGAACAACAACGACGTGGTGACGCAGAACGCGCTAAACTTCAACATCCCTTCGGCACACAAAACCGGCGTGAAAAACAAGTGGAGCGCATCGTCTGACAGCGATCCGCTCGGTGACATCATCGCCGGGCAGAAAGCCATCCAGAAAGAAGGATTCAGCCGTCCCATGTACGCTATCATGGAACAAGCGGCTTTCGACAAACTGCTGATGAGCGAAAAGACCGTCAAACGGGTTTCGCCTGTCGTCCTCACTGCGACGGGCCTGGCAAGCAGCGACACGCTCACAATCGACCTCGTGAATACCTACATGCGTTCAAAAGGGTATCCGCAGATCATCGTGATCGACTCCTACGTCAAGCGGGAGGCACGCGACGGCAGTCAGACGACCTACAAGCCGTGGGCGGAGAATGTCGCCGTGCTGTCGCCGACACCGCAGCTCGGCTGGACCTGGTGGAGCGACGTCCCGCAGGTTTCGGACACCGATGCACTGCAAGCATACCGCGAGAACGTGAAGATCACGCGCTATTCGGAGCTGAACCCAATGCTCGAAGTTACTCTGGCCGAAGCGTACATCATGCCGGCACTCATCAACCGGCAATCCCTGTACTACATCAACACAGAGAATACCTCGTGGAACGAAGGTAACGCTTAAACTTATCGTCAATGAAGAATTCGGAAGTAATATCGGCACGGCTCTATCCTTATGATGTGGACGACAACCTGGTTGCAGTAGCCTGCATGGATGCAGGGTTGTCGGCAGACGGAGAGTATTCGTCAGCCAACAAGGTTTCGGTAGCGAAAGCCGCCATTGACATCCTGAAGCAGCTTATCGTTCTGGCGTCCGAAGGCAACGGCGGATATTCTATCGGCTATAATGTAGAGGAATTACGCCGCCGCATACATGCTCTCGCAAAGGATAACGGCCTAACCGATATTGCCGACGAATTCAATCTTCAACCGACCGTAAAGTTCTTATGATCCGATTTCCCTATATACTTCAACGTTGGAATCACAACACGGATGAATGGCAAACGGTGAGCCGCTGTAATGCTCGTTACGACGGCAAAGCCCGGTTCATTGAATCGCCTAACGGAAAAGTGATCGAATATACCTATGAGGTAGTTATGCCGCAGAATGTACTCCCCCTCGAAGAAAATGAGGAGGTCCGCATCCTCGATAGATGCGGCAAAAATATATTCGACCATCGTCTCGGTGCTCCTATCGGTTCCACGTTAGAAGATTCGGTGTCGTACCCAGTGCAAGGCTTCTACAAAAGCGGACAAAGGTATGAATACACGAAAATATGGCTCTAAAAGGATTGCACAATGATAACCACCAACGATGCACAGGACATTTTGATTCGTGATTGCACTGATTTCGGGATTAAAACATTTCCTACCTGGGATGTTCCGGAAGGCAGAATAAAAAACGAGCGAATCGTAGTTGTAACGCCATCGGAACAATCTCCGGCGACTTACTGGGAATCCTGTTACATCTCGGTGAATCTATGTATCCCGGACATCAAGGGAATTGCAAATCGAAACCGGCTTAAAGAACTCGAACGGGCTGCAAAATCAAAATTCAAATCATGGACCTATGGGCAATATGATAATACGGCATATCACTACCGATACGAAAATATAGGTTGTGAAGAGGATAAAGACCTCGGGTGCCACTATGTCTATGTCCGGGTTCTGTTCAGAGTGTTAAACGTAAAAAAAGATTAAAAATATGGCAACTATTACAGCCGTAGGCATCAAAAACATCTGGTATGCAGACCCCGCGAAAGTCACGGGCGATCTGACAGGAACGCTGTTGGGAACCATCCTCAAAGACCCTACCACCAAGAAGGTGCCGAATGTCCATCAGGACACGTGGAGCCTCGATGAAGCCGAGCCCTCCACAACACAATACAAAAATCAGCTCACCGACGGCATATATCGTCAGTCAAAAGAGATGGGTGAAGTCACCATGAACTTCGCCATCGGCCAATACGACTACGAAACGAAGGCGGCATTCATGGGTGGCACAGGAACGGAAACCACCTGGAAGCGGGCACGTGGCGTCACTAATATCGAGAAGTGCATGGTTGCACTTACAGAAGACGACCAATACTGCGTCTTCCCAAAGGCTTCCATCGTGGCGCGAAATGCCGAAACAGACGATGCCGTTGCTATCAGTGTCGTCGCAACAGCACTGGAGCCCGACAATACGGATGTATCGTCTGAATATTGGTTCGATGCATCTGAGGTTACGGATGCCGCTTCGATAATGAGTGTATCAAGCAAATAACAGCCTTATATCACATCGACAAAGGGGCGGGAGGCGTAAGCCCCTCGCTCCTTTTTATTTATAAGCTTTCAAGATATGGATTTCATCAGCTTCCGCATAGCCGGAAAAAGTTATAGCATATATGGTATGTCCCCGCTGACCGCCATACGCATTATGCAGGCGCGGGACATAAAAAAAGAGCTGGATAAAAGTATCGGATGCCTTAAGGCAATGACCCAAAGTGTAGCTTTAGGTATATCTGACAGCAAAAACATATTCAATATATTAAAACGCATCGTGCTCCGGCGAAAATTCCTAAAAAAAGCCTCACTCGACGAATTGTTTGACGCCTATAACAAAACTCTAAAAATGATTCCTTTGGAGGATATGGCTGGTATCAGCGCCGTTATGGAGCAGCTCTCACAATCAATCGCAAAGGATCATGAGTAAGTCCGCCAACATCGTCGCTGCATCATTGCTGAACAAACATCATGTAATAGTACGGATCGGGCGACTTAATTTCCGGTTTTACCAACCCTATATCAAGGATCTCGCACGGGCTTTCGCAGACGAACGGCTGGACCTTTCCATTGACGGGCGACAACGATATTCGCTGAAAACTATGTCAAAGCTACTATTTCACTGCCGTTGGCAACAACGACTGTTCTTATGGTACGCCGGACGCTACAGCGATTACCGACAAATCCGAATCGCAGCACAGAAAATCGCCGACATCACCACAGGAAAAGATCTGCTGGAATCAGTCAAAATCGACAAAACACGCAAGAAAACCATCACAGAAACTATTGGGAACAACTCTATTGCGGGCATCATGGCGACTATGATGAAACACCTGAACATCAGCTACCGTGACGCCTTCGAAAAAGTGAACTACCCCACTATGATGTTGATGATGATCGACAAGGTGCGATCGCTCGTGGGCGATGAAAAGAAAATAGTCAAGGGCAGCGGCAAGGAGATGGCCGCAAGAAGAAGACAAAAGAACAAATGAGCGCATTATCATTCAAAATAAACGCCGAAACCGATAAATTAAACAGTTTTATCACCTCTCTGGAGCGATTGAAACAGGTTTTGGCTACTATTCCTTCAGGAACAAAGGAGTTTGACGTTGTAAATAAGAAAATCGCTGAAATGGAGGCTCGTGTCGAGCAATCAATAAAGCGAATTACTCAAATGCAGAACGAGGCGGCAAAAACAGTCTCACAAACAGAGCCCCAATCACTATCTACCCCATCGTCAACTGCATCTACCGCAGGAGCACAGGCTGCCAATGCGGAAGCCGAAGCATGGCGCGGTTTGCTGGATGAATTGCACGCTGTAAGTCTTGCAAAGCGTGAAAATATCGAACAAATAGAACAGTTAAAAGCCGCAAACCGAGGTCTGAAAGCACAATATGATGCTTTGAATAAAGCCGAGCAGAATGGCTTCGCCTTGACGGACAAACAAATTGCCCGTCGAACATCCTTATCTTTGACTTATGAAGAAAATAAGCAAGCTATTTCACGAATGCGCCAAGAGGTTGCGAACCAAATCAAACTGGAGCAAGTCGCACATGGCTCTGTAGATGAAATGTCGCAAGCCCTCGCTCGGATGCGGACCGTTTACAGATCGCTCAATGAAGGAGAACGCGGGAATACATTCGGTCAAAACCTTCTCAAAAACATTCAGGCTCTCGACACAAAGATCAAAGAACTTGACGCTTCGATGGGAGTTCATGCCCGCAATGTCGGTAATTATGCTTCCGGTTGGAATGGACTGTCGTTCTCAATCCAGCAGGTCGCTCGGGAACTACCGTCGCTGGCCATAAGCCCGCAAACCTTCTTCCTCGCCATATCCAACAACCTGCCCATTTTAGCCGATCAGCTCGCCTTAACAAGACAACGGGTGAAAGAACTCAAAGCCGAAGGCCAATCATTCACACCGGTTTGGAAGCAGGTTATTAAATCGATCATTTCTTGGCAAACGCTTCTGGTTGCCGGAATCACGGTTTTAACCCTTTACGGCAAGGAAATCACCGAATGGGTTGGCTCGCTGTTCAAGGGGAAACAGGCTTTTGATGCCGCAAAACAAGCCGCAGAGCAATTCCACGCGACAATGACTGAAGGGGCAATTTCCGCTCAAGCCGAAATTACCAAACTCGATTTATTGTACCGGGCAGCAACAAATGTAGCTAAACCCTACAACGAACGAAAAAAAGCGGTCGAAAGATTACAGGAAATATATCCCGCCTACTTCGGAAATATGTCCGAAGAGCAAGTTATGGTCGGGAATGCTATTAGCGCTTACAACAATCTACGAGATGCAATTATTGAAGCTGCACAAGCACGGGCGGCTCAAGAGGTTATTACAGAGAAGTCTAAGGACATAAAATATATTGAATTCACGGGCGATGCTTATAAGAATTATGCCAATGCTCTAAAAGAGTATAATAAGGCGTATGAAGAGTATTTGGAGAGGAATAAAACTATTGGAACTTCAACTGGACATGAAAGGATTGTAAGTGCCAGGGCTTATGCCCAATCAACATCTGGCATTAGAAAATACCGAAAAGAATTTGTTTCCGAATTGGAAAAGCTGGGCGATGAGGGCAAAAGAATATGGGATCAAATTGAAGATAAGTTCGATGGTGATGTTAATGCATTCATTGAGTCAATAAATAAGGGTTCAGAAGCCCTTACTCCTGCGGTTGAAAAACTCCTTACTTCCTCCACTGTGGAAGAGAAAAATGCCGAAGCAGAGGCAGCCCGCCGCAAAGCCGAACAAGATGCCCAAAAAGCGGCTTCACAACAGGAAAAAAATTTGAACGATCTCGGAAAAGCGCTCCAAAAGCTGCGCGATGATGCTCTTCAAGCCGAGATTGATTCAATGAAGGATGGGACAGAGAAAAGAGTAGCACAAATAGAACTCGATTATCAACGGCGGGCAGAGGCGATCAACGAAGCAGAACAACGCATCATAGAGCTCCAGGGAAAACTAACCCAAAAACAAGAAGAGCAATTCGCTATACTTCGACAGGAAAACGACAATCGCCGCAAAAACGAGCGACACGAAGCGATCGCAGGTCCACCCATAGAAATAGATTTGGCAGCACTATGGAAAAAAGAACAAGCTGACTGGGACGAATATTATATGAAATACGGCACTTTCCGTGAGAAAATGCAGGCCACCAAAGATTATTATGACCGAAAGATGGTCGAGGCGACCACTGAAGGTGCGCGAGCTGCAATCCAAGCCGAGCGAGATGCGGCTTTGGCTGTATTCGAAGTACAAGCCTCTGACTGGGCAAAAGAAATCGTAAACTTGTCTGTTGAGAAACTTGAAGAATTACTTTCAGAAGTCGAAGCACAATTAGAAACCGCTCAAACGGCTTATGACGCGCTTGCATCTTCCGGCACACAGGAGGCTGCCGGATATATTGATACGATCAACAAGCTCAAAGCGCGAATTGCCGTATTAAATGCACTACTCGGAAAAACAAAAAAAGGGGTCTCCGACAGTAATTGGGCCGAAGGAGCCAGATTACTCAATGAATTATCCGCAACAGCCCGCGAAGCGGCAAGTGCCTTGAGCGAGTTTGATGAAGGATTAGGAAAAGCTGCGACTTTCATCGCAACAATGGCAAGTGCCGCAGGAAACCTTATCGCTACAATAGATGGCGTAACAGACGCAGCAAGTGCAGCGGGGACTGCAATGTCCGCATTGGAAAAAGCAAGTCTCGTTCTCACAGCTATATCAGCCGGATTTCAGTTAATACAAGGTGCGCTTCGTTTATTCAATTTTGGCCCGGATTATTCCGAATATGAAGAATTAAAACAACAATACGAGGCAATAAACGACATTTGGGATAATCTGATAGACAAAAAGAAAGAGTATATTGATATATCGTATGGGCAAGAAGTTCGCCAGACTGAACAAGAAATAATCGATTTAGTCAACAAACAGACAGAATCATACAAAGAACTCGCTCGTGCCCGATTAAACTCTGGAGGATCAGGAACAACTCGAACGATAGGACGCCGAATTTGGCGAGATATGTCGGCAGAAGGGTGGGCACAAGCCAGAGAAGCATTGGGAAACGATGTCTGGAAAAATGAATGGCAGAATGAAGCCAATCGAATGATGTGGCTGACGGACCTTTCCGCCGATCAATTACGAACATTACGAGATGAAGCCAGCATTTTCTGGACACAACTCGATGGAGATGTTCAAAATTATCTCAATAGCATCATCGAAGGGGAAGAAAAAATAGAAGATGCCCGGAAAAAGGCACAGGAACAACGCACGCAAATATCATTCGATTCCATGTACGATAATTTCATCAGTACTTTGATGGATATGGATGCGAGCGCAAAAGATTTTTCAGAAGATTTTTCCCAATATTTGATGAAAGCTGTACTGACAGCAAAAGTCGGGACACTACTTTCAGATCAACTCGAAGGTTGGTATGCAGCTTTTGACGAAGCGATGAAAGATGGAGTGTTGACCGAAGATGAAACCGAAAAATTAAGAGAATGGTGGGACGAAATTGTCAAAAGTGGTCTCGAAATGAGAGATACCATAGCACAAGCTACTGGGGTAGAAAACATTTCCAGCCAATCGGCTACATCCCGAGGATTTCAAGCTATGTCGCAAGATACCGGGAGTGAGCTTAATGGACGCTTCACGGACATTCAAGGAAAAGTTACCGACATCCGAGGATATGTTATGACCGAAACACAGTCTATTATCGGACTTATATCGTCTATAACAAGCATTCAGATTGCTGCTGTCCGAAATGTGCAGATCAATAATGAACTGTTGCAATACGCCGTAAAAACCTATCTTGAAGTCGCTGAAATCAATACTACAACCCAAGCAATGAACGATACATTAACCTATATAAGGGAGGACATAACGGCAATAAAACGGAATACGGCAAATATATAGCGAAGAAACTTACAGAATGAGAAAAGGGGCTATAAAGCCCCTTTCTGATTATTGATTTTTTGCACACCCTCGACATCGAACGATCTCCACAAGAAGTTTGTCGCCATCCAAGACGATCATTCCGTTTCTCCGATTGCCCGATCCCGGCTGGTGGCAATCACACGCCAATATGATCCGCAGGCAACGGAATCCGGCCGTTTCAAAGGCTTTGCCGATCATCGTTATTTCCGACTTTTTATTTACATATATCCTGTTCATAATGTGCAAATTTTAGTTGTTAATCTCACGTTCTGAATTAACCGCTGTATCGAATATCATAAACTCACCGTCAATCGCCCACTCTCGAATTTTGTAGCATCCCTTCGGCAGGTAGGCTGCGTGATGAATAGCTTCGGCTTCGCTGGGGAATAACCCCAGCCGATAGCCGTCCGAAGACAATTCGTAAATCATAGCTAACAAAGTTTGGAGTTCGACTTATTCACGAATTGCGCGTATTGCGATTCTTTTCTGACCGACAGCATCCGTTCAAGCTGTTCATTTCGCGCTTGGCTCTGTTGTTCTGTGAGGCGAATCCACTTATCAAAAAGGGCATCGTAACTTTTTTGCAGGCTCATATATGCCTCACTGCATGCTATATATGCCTTCTGGGATTCTTCTACTGCCGCTTCAGCCGCCCGGAGGCGATCCTCAAGATCGGAAATCGTTGTATTAGCTATTGAGCCTCTCATAACGACACCTCCTTTCCGATCAAGGAGTGAAGAAACTGGCGGCCGCTCTCGGTAATTACCGTAGTCATGCTGGTTCCGATGGTATTGTCCGACTTAACGAATTTGGCCGTGCGGGTATCGAAATAGCCCTTGTCGGCGACCTTGGCTGTAGGTTGCCATTGTCCGCTCTGACGGTAGAGCATCTTTTTTCTCCATGAGTATGCGGGTCAAGGCGTGGACGCTACGTAATCCTAAATCGTGGGCGATTTGAGTTAAAGTATAAGTCGAGGTAGACTGTAATACCTCGTCGGTGTACTGGGCTTTGGGCGCGAGTATGCGGTTCTGCTCTTGCAGGTGGCTGTTCTCGCCTTCTAATATCTGCACACGCTGCTTGCTTCGCTCAATTGTCTCGTTGGCGATTTGAAGTGCACGAGCCATGATAATTTCGGGGCTGTCATTCTCTTTTACTACCATGTAGCCACCCAATTTACGAATGGAGGGAAGAACTTCTTCAACAACCCAGTTTTGGAATAATTCTGCCTCCTTTTTGCGAGACTGGAAAATACAGCGATATAGATTTGGTTCGTTAATGAACAGCATCTGTTGGATGCCGCTTTGGGTAGGGGTATCATTAGTAGTGATACCCTCTGGCTTAAGCCTTGATTTCGTTTGGCTTGCATTGCCGAGTCCTAATGACTGACAGACATCCGACAAACAAAACCATATCATGCCGTCCGCCGCTTGATTTACTCTTAATTCTCCAAATAGAGAATTATTGAACGTTTGTACGCTCCGTTCACTGGTTATAGACATAAAATAATAAAAAAGCGCGTACTACCTGTTGTCTAAAGTCCAGTGGAACTTTTGCTAACATTTCTGTTTCGCACAGGGTACGCGCATATATTACACCTATTAAACAGGTATAAAAATAGCCCACACGTATATTGTTGGGCATTTTTAACCTGCCCACTGGTTTTAGACATTGCAAAGATACAACAATTATCTAAACAGCCAAAAATTCTTGTACGAAATATCCTTTTATTGGCACATTGAACAAAAATTCCGATGCAAAATTTTGCGGGGGGGGGAATTTTGTACTTTTGCAACATCTAACCAATAACTTATTGCATTATGAAAAAATTTTTACTCCTTTTTGTAGCTGTGGCTACATTGGTATTTGTTGGATGTTCGAAAGATGACGAAAAAGGAAGTGCGGAGCTTGTTGGCACGGAATGGGAATGTGTAGAAAACGGTGCTTATGATTTAATTACATTCACATCTGAATCAGAATTTAGCTGGTATGGTTATGAAGACGACTTTGAAGACCGATTTGAAATGTCCGGAGAAGGAAATTATATCTATATTCCTCCTAAAATTACAATGGTCCAAGACGGCGTAACAACTGTTGGGTACATAACAGGTGACACTATGCCATTGGGAGAAAAAATATACGTAAAGAAGAAATAGAATTTTGGTATAATTTTATAGCCCCCAAAAGGGGGCTATTTATTTAAAAATTAAAGCCTATCTTTAATGCAATACTACCAATATTCTCATTATATATTTTTGTTGACTGATAGTGAATGCTTACAGATATACCCATATTACGAATAATACGAAAATTAACACCGATACCAGGTGCGTAGTATATACCTCCTCCCTCTCGCGCTCCGTATCCTAAATCCATTGACAAATATGGACTTATACCCGCATCCGCATTCAATAATCCTTTCACATTAACATATATAGGTATAACTCCACTATCTATATCCTTGAATTTAAGAAAGCCGATACCTGCTCCGACAAATAAGTTCTTGTTGAATAAATAACCATGTGTGGTTTGAAAGCCATAGTTATCTGTACCAAATTGTCCAACGCCTACTCCATACGAAATACTAATATCGCCTTTATAGTGTTGTGCTGATGCTGCATATGAAATTCCAACAGCAAAAAGTATAATTAATAATAACCTTCTCATAGCTATTTAACGTTGATTAAATTGACAGCGAATCCACTGGCGCTATATCCTATAATCGAAGAACCATACTTACTTGCACTATATATGGGTATCACTTTGTAATTTAATAGTGCATTTGCTCCTAATGATTTTGCTTTTTTCACCATTTCTGCAGTTATATAATCATATGTTGGGACAAAAATATGCTCCATTCCAAACTCTGCATCTGGATTGTTATATCCATCTTTTTTGCCTATTTTGAAATCTATTGAAATATCACCAATAGATTTATAGGTAAAGCCGGATGAACTTGGCGTAATTGTGAATCCATCTTTTGTATAATCCCTGAAATCAGCAAAATAAGTCGTTTGGCTATATTTCGTAACCCCACAAGAGCAAACGAAAATAGCAATAGTAAAAAGGAGTAAAAATTTTTTCATAATACAATAAGTTATTGGTTAGACATTGCAAAAGTACAAAATTCCCCCCCCCGCAAAA
>OHOR01000834.1_pt1 | contig 11986 bp, 12 predicted proteins | sample 1569911 | NCBI WGS metagenome assembly OHOR01 (sample SAMEA3879517, study PRJEB24766) | human gut metagenome | biome: human-associated habitat; feature: feces | place: USA | collected 1985/1987
AATGCCTGTCGTAACCTTTAATCGTCAGGTACCCGCTCTGATAAAGCATCGCCAAAGGATTTTCTGCATCCGCTCTGTAATCAACAAAATACTGTGATTCATAAGCTCTGCCGGTCAGCTTTTGCATATTCACATGATGCCCTTCTAAAAGCTTCACTAAATATGTTGGCGTTCCCGACTTATACCAATAATTATCGATATCCATCTTGTTGAAAGCATTGATAATGCTGAACGGATTATATACATCAAGCAACGCATTGCTAAAGTTGTAACCATCATACTGCTTTTTCAGCAAGGCCTTCATCTCGTCAACTGTATAGTCAAACTTTTTAGCCATTTCACTGATTGCTTCACCAAAAACACTGTACAGTTCATCTTCAGTAATACCGCAAATGGCATCATACCTGCTGTCCATGCTGATATCATTCGGCTGATTAAAGCCCGAGAAAACCGTAATCTGACTAAACTTCGTAACACCGGTCAGAAGCACAAAGCGCAGGCTGGCATCAGCAGCCTTAAAGGTACCATAAAAATCCTTCAGGATACTGCGATTCACATCCTCTAAATCTTCTTCAAGTACATCTAAAAGCGGCTTATCATATTCATCTATCAAAATAACAGCCTTATGCCCTGTCTGCGCTGCTGCCTGCTCCAAAACATATTGAAAACGACTGCTCAGAGTTGTATATATATCGCTTTTGCCATATATAGTTTCCCAACTGCTCACATATTCTTCCAGAACCTTCTCCAATTCTCTAGCAAGATCAAAACGTCCCTTGGCAAAATCAATTCTGAAAACAGGATAAACATCCCATTTATCCTCTAAGGCTTCCATTTTTAAACCACGGAACAACTCACTGCGTCCGGAGAAATAAGCATCCAACGTACTTATAAGCAGAGATTTGCCAAAGCGACGCGGACGCGACAAAAAGCATACGTGCTCCTGTGCCAGGCGATATACTAAATCTGTTTTATCTACATATACGTAATTTCCGTTTCTGATTGTTGCAAATGTTTGAATGCTGATTGGATAACGCATGGCTTAACCTCCGTTTAATTATATCTATATACATTTTACCATGAAATAATTAAAAGCTAAAGCATGGACTTTACGTTAAGCCTTTATTTCACTTCCGTGCTTCATGCCCTACTTCTTAATCGTGCAAGGGCGCAGTCCATCAAACTCATGAATGCTCAGCTTTCCACCCTTAAAAATATCCTCCACCCCCTTGACTTAAACTGCACTCCAAGTATTATACTAGAAACAACAGGAAATTAGTCAAATGAAAGGACGGATAACAAATGTCTAAAAAGGTTGTAGTTATTTCCACAAGTCTAAGAGCAAACAGCAATTCCGAGGCTTTGTCCAAGGAATTCGTCAAAGGCGCCGAGGCCACAGGCCATGAGGTTGAATATATATCGCTCAAGGGCAAAAGCATTGCCTTCTGCATAGGTTGCCTGGCCTGTCAAAGCAAGGGACACTGCATTATTAACGACGATGCGCTGCCTATCACCGAGGCTGTACTGAATGCCGACGTAGTTGTTTGGGCAACGCCTATCTATTATTACGAAATGGCCGGTCAGATGAAGGTGCTGATTGACCGCATGAATTCCATGTTTCCTAAGGATTACAAATTCCGCGAGGTATACTTTTTGGCAACTGCTGCGGACGACGGCAGCTATACCCCTGAGCGTGCACTGGCAGGCTTAACCGGCTGGATTGACTGCTTCGAAAAGGCTAAATTAGCCGGCAGCCTTTTCTGTGGTGGAGTCAATGCTGCAGGCGAAATCAGCGGCAGCAGCAAGCTGCAGGAGGCTTACGAGCTCGGCCTTAAGGCTTAACCGCTCCCCTCATATTGAACAGCAAAAGGCTGACGCCTTGCGTAAATGCGAAGCGTCAGCCTTTTCTTATTGTAAACTTATTTATCCTACCTTTCTTTCACATCTATAATAAAAATCATAATCAGGGAGCAAAAGTTTCTACGCACGCAGCATAAGAAAAGTCAATCTTGCAGCAGTCATGTCCTGACTACGCAGCGCAATTCTCTGCCCCATTCGGTACGGATTTTCTTCAAGCTTCCGCGCACCGATATTGATAACCGGTTTAATCAGCTTAGCCTTACGCATTACACCGAATAAATTGCAATAATTTGCTGACCAATGCTTGGTAACCAGCTTGAAGGAATCATAGCTGAGTCTGCCAAGCCTGTCAAGCAGCAGATTAATCTCAAGCTCCTTCTGAAAGTTTCTTGCTTTAAAATACTCTTTCAAGGCTTTATTGAGATTATACTTTCCATGATTAGAATAAGCATCGAACGAAGTCTTCAGAAGTAGCTCTGACTCCATAGCCATAAATTCCAAATCCAGCTGCTTCTGCTTTAAGCTGATTTCATAACAGCCTCGGAAAAACTCCTCGCTATCACTCTGATGCTCACTCTTCAAAGAGTCATAATCTCTGATAAGCTCCGCATCGGTAAGCGTAACATTATCAGAAAGCATACCAATCGACCGGTCAAAATAGTGTCTTACCAAAGCATCATTAAATGCAAGGCTGATTTCGCAAACTGCGGACCAGGTCAATCCACACTCATGTAACAGATAATTGGGACCAATGCCCTACTCCACAAGTCCTTTCGACCTGACTGAGTATCAGCTTTTTTTACTCTTATCTAAGCTTATAAAATAATTCAACTGCATAAACGTATATCTCGCCGTTCAGCTCATAAGCATAAGCCTCCTGCTACGACTGCTCCCGCTATTTTTCTTTCAACTCAGCAAATTTTTGAGCCATAGTAGGATTACCTTTTGTCAAACGCTTAATTGTCAAATCTGCTGCCTGACTATTTGCTTTGCCCAAATGATTGCCAGAAGTAACTAGAGCATCTCTAACCTTCTGCAGATGCTGTATTGTCTTATCTATTTCATCTATAGCTTCATCAAATCTCTTCTGAGCATTGGTATAATGCATCCCCCACAAACGCTTAAACTCGTCTATTCCTGCTTCAAAGTTTTCTATATCAATATTTTGGTTCTTCATTTCAGCCAACTGTTTTCTGTATTTCAGGGAATTACGAGCTGCATTACGCAATAAAGAAATTAACGGAACAAAAAACTGTGGCCTAATCACATACATTTTCGGATAGCGATGAGATACATCAACAATCCCCTGATTATAATAGTCATTGTCTGCTTCCAGCAAAGTTACTAAAACAGCATATTCGCATTTTTTCTCTCGTCTATCCTTGTCAAGTTCTTTAAAAAAGTCCTCATTTTTATGTTTTTTCTCAGTTGCATCAGCTTCATTTTTCATTTCAAACATAATAGAAATGTATTCATTACCCTCATCATCAAAATCTTTAAAAATAAAATCCCCTTTACTACCACTTCTAGCATCATTATCTTTTTCAAAATATGCTGTAGGAAAACCAATATGACGCACTTTATTGAATTCATTGCTACAATGTACTTCAAGCCTTTCTCCAATCATCTTAGTCGACTGTCTAGCCTTAAAATCTCTGTACTGCTCTATCTGCTCATCTTTGTTTTTTATAATGACATCATATTCTCTACGAATACTATTCTCCCTTATTTCCAGCTCCTTATTTTTAGATTCTAAATCACCATTAAGCTTAGCAATTTCTTCTTTTTTCTCAGCTAACAACTTAGTATATTTAGTTTCCACCTCACTAACAGCTAAGTTTTTGACGGTTTCATTATTGGTAATTTGAGCACTAAGTGCATCAATCTCTAATTGTTTTGCACTTTTCAACTGCTCCATATCATGTTTATGATCCTTGGCAATATTACTTATCTGATTCTGAAGTTCAGCAATAATTTTGTCCTTTTCAACTTCAGCCTCTTTGACAATGTGCTTTTGCTCGTCATCTTTAGCTTGTAGCTTAGCATTAAGCTCAGAAATCAGTCTATCCTTTTCAGCTTCAGCTTTTTCGAGTGCCGTATTTTTTTCAGATTCCGCAGCAGCAATTTGTGCATTCAAATTTGCAATTTCAAGTTTTGTTTCATTGGATTCACTATCATGCTTTTTTTGTAAATCCGCAATTTCTTTATCTTTCTGAGCTATCAGCTGATTAAGATTTTTTTCTGCTTTAGTTTTTGCAACTTCTAAAGCATCCTCTTTTGCTATTTTAAACTGCGCTTCCCGCTCTTTAAGCTCTTTATTAAACTCCTTATCGCGAACCTGTTTAACAATAGCTGCATAACCAGCTTCATCTACCTGAAATACTTCACCACATTTCGGACATTTAATTTCTTGCATTTATAAATCACTCCTTTAATCAATGATTTTACGCCTCTACTTCAGACACTAAGCAATCATTCTGCTCGTATTATTCATCTTCAGCACTTATCCTTTATCCCCAAAAACCTGATTTACCTTGTCCTCAAATTCTTTATAAAAAGGCGCAGCCTCCGCATCAAACTCCAAATCACTCATTGCCTTCACTGCAGCATGATAATACCAGCTCTGAATATCCTTACCACGTTTGAAGCGCTGCCATAAGTCCTCACCGTATTTAGCATAATCACGCACAATTGCACGCATATTAGCCAGCTTATCTGCCAAAACCAACTTCTGTTCACGCGCATCAGCCTTTGCCAGGTGCGCCAATGCTTCCTCTTTACGTTTTTCCCAAGGATCTTCTTTGTGCTTTTCAGTATGACCTTCAACTAATGCGCCAATATCATCGCCAAATCTTGCATTAACATCTTCCAGTGTTGCGCTGGTATCTTCCACTACATCATGCAGGACACCGGCAGCCATCAGATGCTTGTCGCCTGTCATTACCTCCAAAATGTGCATTACCTCCAGCGGATGCACGATGTAAGGCATAGTCGTGCCCTTACGCAAACCGCTGCGATGCATGGCAGCAGCATATGTGATTGCATCATTCAGCAATTCGTTTTCAGCCAGTTCCTGTGCAGTAAGTTCAATGTTTTCAGCCATAACAGCACTCTCCTTTGTATTATCATTTCTATCTACAATTAAATTATAAATCTAAGCTACGTCAGTATCTGTCTATCTGCTGTACAATATATGCAGCCTGACAACTCTTTTTTATCTTTCTATAATACTTTTCCTGTAAATATTTCGTCACTGAAAAATTTTATCCTGCATTTAAAGCTTCCCATTTTTCCGCTTTTAAACTGCAGTATAACACATACTTTAGTATAATATCTATCATTAACTTCTCTAAGCCTACCTGTATTTTCATCAATATAAGTATTTTTACTTCAGCTAACATATAGGTTATACTAAACGCAGAGGAATCATCTATTTCTCTACCAATCTAGTCATAGGTCAGGCCGCCTTTTGCCTGCGATGAAGGGATTTTATTTTCCCCGTTGTTTATAAACCACAACGTAAATTTTCCTTTATTTGTTACGTCAGACATAATATAATATAAGCGAGGATGATTTTGAATTTTCTTGTGGAAGGAGCGGGGAAATGGAAGTTCACTACAAGTTCAAAGAAGCTAGGAAGTCTGCTGGACTTACTCAGAAAGAAGTCGCCGCAGTTGTAGGTGTTAATCAAAATACTTATTCATATTGGGAGAATGGCAAAACTAAGATTGATAGCGAATCATTGGCTAAACTCTCAAAGTTATTTGGTGTTACTACTGATTTCCTTCTTGACAAAGCGCCTTGTAAAACAACTGTTGATTCTGTTAATGATAAACCTACCTTAAGGCGTGACGAAGAAAAACTCCTTGGCGTATATAATAGCCTAGACCAGGAATCTAAAACTCAGCTTATGTCTGTTGCTTACTTAATCATGTCGAAAAGCTTAGAAACGCAAGGCATAAACGTTCAACAACTTATTGAGCAGCAGCTACATAAAATTCAAGAAAAAGGAGGCAAAAAAGATGAAGGCTGAGGAAGAATTACGTCAAATGGCTATTGCTTATAATCTGTTTTGTGAGCTTAATCCGAAATCAAAAGATACTACCAAAGCTATTCTACGGCTACTGTTGGTTTAGGAAGCGCACCCTTTTTGACAGTCTGCTTCGCCGACAGTAGCCGACGTGAGCAAAAGCAAAAAAACAACAACAAGTCATAAAAAACTCCTTCAACTATTGGAGACGTTCATAATTTTTTTGATGGGAAGTGAAACGAATGAGAAAGATAATTATTACAACAATATTTATTCTGCTGTCCATTGCATCAACTTGTTTTGCCGTCAATCCGCTTTTATTGCCAGATAAAAATCCGCTTTTACCTCTTGATACCAATCGTTGGAAATTGTTCTACATAAATATAAATGATTTTGCAATATATGCCGATTCAGAAAATTACACCCATATTCATGAAGTTTTGCATGACGATTGCCGAATGGTAGATATGTGGGAGTGGCGCGTATACTTTAAGACTGATTCACCAGATTTATTTAATGACACCTATACCATAAGCAATGTAATCTATGACTTTAGTTGCAAAACAGTTTCTATAAAACGCATTATCCAATACGATAAAGCAGGAAATGTATTAAGAGATTTCTCTTATAGCGATTCGCCAAAAAGAATTATACCAAGCAGCACTGGTGAACTAGTTTTCAAGGCTATGGATTACTATGACACACATAGCATAAACAAAAAATAGCCGCTTCCAACATGGTCGAAATCGACTGGTTTAGAAGCGGCTATTTTATCAATTCGTTGACCTCACCCAAACAAAGACTAACTATAAAAAGTCAAGGGGGTAAAGATAAAAAATCTTAAACCACATAGATATATTGACTTTTTATTAAGTTAGTCGAAAAAACGCATGACAAATAAAGCATCGTTTACGATGCTTTCAAAAACAGTATTCAATTAAGTAAAGTCAAGAAGCTTTCAGAAAAGCCTGCTTTGTTTTCTCAAGGTAGAAAATCACTCTAACCAATTTCTTCACGGCATGAGATATAGCAACATAGTAATGCTTACCTTCTGCTCGCTTTTTTGCCAGATAGGCCGAAAACGTGCTATCCAAGTGACAAACTCGTTGTGTAGCTTGAAATAAAGCATATCTCAAGTAATGAGAGCCTCGCTTCTCCATATGAGCATAGCAGTTATCGAGTTTACCAGATTGGTAAGTAGAGGGAGAATAGCCTGCATAAGCTAAAATCTTATCCGGAGAAGAAAAGCGACTGAAATCGCCAATTTCTGAGATAATCATAGCTCCCATGTTATTACCGATTCCAGGTATTGTAGTTATAGGAGAAGCAATCTTATCCATCATTTTAGAAATCTCTGCTTCTATTTCTCCAATATCAATAGTCAGTGCACGAATAAGCTTAATAGTATGCTTTAGCTCAAGAGATTTAGCTGGCATATTAGAGCCGATAGAATTTTTTGCAGCTTCTCTAATCTTAATAGCAGTTTCACGGTTATAGTGACCTTTTGAAGCCTTAGAGAGCAGCTTCGTAAGCCTTGTCAGATGTGCAGAAGCTATAGCTGACGCGCTAGGAAATTCTTCCAGTAATTGGTAAATAGATGTCATATGAAGAGTTGGGACGAGTTTTTCAAGTTCTGGGAAAAGGATTTGTGCTAAGCGGGAAAGAGATGTTTTAAGCTTAGCGCGTTCTTCAACTTTAGAAAACCTGTAACGGGTTAGTGACTTTAAATCTTCGTTATGGTAAGATATATCCGAGTAGGATTTTAAGCTTACATCGGACAATAACATCATAGCAATGGTTTTAGAATCAATCTTATCCGTTTTCGTCTTTCTAAGGCTAAGACTTTTTCTGTAAAGATTTGTGTGGAGTGGGTTAAGAATAAAGGTGGCTAGATCTTTGTTCAACAAGAACCCAATGATGTTATAGCTGTAATGACCGGTAGCTTCAAGTCCTACTTTTATTTTGTCAGAAGAAGAGACAGATTGGATTTTTTTGTAAAGAAAATCGAAACCTTCTTTGTTGTTGAGAATAGTAAAAGATTTGGCAAGAACTTCACCTTCGGAGTTCATAATGAAGCAGTCGTGCTTATCTTTAGCAACGTCAATACCAACTAAAATAGTCAATTGAAAACACCTCTTGAATAAATATTTGATACTGTTTTAGAACCACGGGTACTCCTTGCAATTGTAGCCTCGTTCTACATAAACCGTCATGCGGTATCTAACTGATTAACAAATTAACAAAGAGACTGTGGTTAGAGCCTTTGCAAAACCATCTAGTGGTAGGAGTTGAAAACTAATCCACAGTATCTAAAACAATATAGCTTAAATTTTTATTAAAAACAACCTAAGCTATGACTATATTATACGAGGAGTTGAAATATTATGGAAATCAATGCAATGATTAACCGCATAAATGCATTAGCCAAAAAGAAGAAAACTTCCGGACTGACCCCGGAGGAACTGGCAGAGCAAAAGGAGCTGTACAAGGAATATCTGGCAAACATCCGCAGCCAGCTGAAGGCACAGCTCGATAATATTGAAGTAGTCGATGAACTGCCGGACAAAAAACAGCTGCACTGATGGCTGCTATTCTGTCGCCATCCATGCTGGCCTACGAGGACGATTTTCTGCTGATTATCGATAAGCCTGCAGGTATGCTGGTACACCCCACCGTCAGCGAGCGAGGCACTACACTCTACGATTACGTCAAAGCATATTATGAAGCCAACGGTATTACCGCCGGTATTCATCCAGTATCACGCTTAGACCGCAATACCTCCGGCCTGGTTATTTTCGCCAAGGAGCCTATTGTACAGCACTGGCTTAGTCAGCAGCAGGTTGAAAAGGAATATCTGGCGCTGGCCTGCGGACGCTTTGAAAACAGCGAAGGTATTATAGAAGCGCCTATCGCCCGCAAGGAAGGCAGTATCATCGAACGCTGTGTTGACTACACGAACGGCAAATACGCCAAAACAGCCTACGAGGTTTTGGCAGCCTACGGCAGCTGTACCCTGCTCAAGGTCCGTCTTTTCACCGGACGCACGCACCAGATACGCGTGCACCTTGCTTCCATCGGCCATCCGCTCGTAAACGACAATCTTTACGGCACTCCCGGCCCCCAAGCGCGCCATGCGCTGCACGCCTATCGTCTAGCCTTTAAGCATCCCGTAAGCGATGTATTTTTAGAAATTACCCGCGCTTTGCCGGAGGATTTACAGAAACTTCTGTACTAAATAAGCAGACCATGATATAATTAGTGTATACTAATGTAAAGACAGAGTAGCTGTAAGGCTACCCTGAATAAGGAGGAATAGACAAATGCCCTTAGTTACATCTACTGAAATGTTCAAAAAAGCTTACGAAGGTCACTATGCTGTTGGTGCCTTCAACGTCAACAACATGGAAATCATCCAAGGTATCGTTGCTGCAGCACAACAGGAAAAATCCCCGCTGATTCTGCAGGTAAGTGCCGGCGCCCGCAAATACGCTAACCACATCTACCTGATGAAGCTGGTTGAAGCAGCAATCGAAGACACCGGTCTGCCTATCTGCCTGCATCTGGACCACGGCGAAGATTTTGACATCTGCAAAGCCTGCGTCGACGGCGGCTTCACCTCCGTTATGATTGACGGCAGCAAGCATCCTTTTGAAGAAAATATCGAAATGACTCGTCGTGTTGTTGAATATGCACACGAAAGAGGCGTTGTAGTTGAGGCAGAGCTTGGCCGACTGGCAGGCGTTGAAGACGCTGTTAAGGTTAACACCAAGGATGCTACCTACACCGATCCCGATCAGGCTGTAGAATTCGTTGAACGCACCGGCTGCGACAGCTTGGCTATCGCTATCGGCACCAGTCATGGCGCTTACAAATTCAAAGGCAAACCGGAACTGGACTTCGCACGTCTGGAAAAAATCACCAACTTGCTGCCTGGTTATCCTCTGGTTCTGCACGGTGCTTCCACCGTTATCCCGTCCTTTGTTGAAGAATGCAACAAGTACGGCGGCAAGCTGGACGGCGCTCAAGGCGTACCTGAAGACATGCTGCTGCAAGCAGGCAAATTCGGCGTTTGCAAAATCAACATCGATACCGACCTGCGCCTGGCAATGACCGCTTCCATCCGTAAGCATCTTGTAGAAAACCCCGGCGATTTCGATCCTCGCCAATACCTGAAACCCGCACGTCAGGCTATTCAGGACATGGTAGCTCACAAAATGCGTGACGTACTCAACAGCAGCAACAGACTGTAAGCTATAACGATTTAAAAACTAAAATGCACCATTCCCGAGTGTTAAGGAATGGTGCATTTTTTATTTATGCAAAGCGTATATCATTTTTTCTTACAAATCCTTCAGGATATCATCCATGTACTTATGCAGCTTTTCCAGCTTCTTGCGTACCATAACCGCCTTATCCGGGTTACGCGCCACAATCTGCTCGATTTTGCTGCGCTGCAGCAGATAATCGTGTTCCATGCCACGCATGTAAGCACGCAGGTCGATAGCAGCAGGCTCAACCTGAACCATTTCGGATTCATGCATCTGCCACTCGGTACCATGGATTTCGGCGCAGTCACCAAAGTGCGGGATGTAGGTTGCCGTTCCCAGATTGCGTCCCAAAGAATCTGCCAGCTCCATGGCTGCATCAAGCTCGCCGTGCGTAACGAAAAAGGCCTTAGGAACCTCCTTCATGCTGCTATACCAGGCTAACAGCTGCTGCTTGTCCGCATGGGCAGAAAAACCCTTCATATTGTAAATTTTGGCGTTGACTCTGATATCCTCGCCCATAATCTTAATGCGTTTAATACCTTCTATCAGCCTGCGTCCGATAGTGCCTTCTGCCTGATAGCCGGCAAATACTATGCTGCTGTCCTCACGCCACAGATTATGCTTCAGGTGATGCAGAATACGTCCGGCATCCGCCATACCGCTGGCCGAAATAACAATCTTGCTGCCCGGAATTTCGTTAATCGCCATGGATTCCTGCACCGTGGCGGTAAAGCGCAAGTTATGCATAGACACCAGCCTGCGTCCCTGCATTGCGTAAAGTGCCCGCGCTTCCTCATCATATTCCTCGGGATTCGTCATAGTAATCTGCGTAGCTCTGTTGGCCATAGGACTATCTACATAAATCGGAATCTCAGGAATTTTGCCTTCCGCCTGCAGCTTTTGGAAATAGTACAGCAGTACCTGCGTACGCCCGACAGCAAACGCAGGAATAATAACGTTACCGCCACGCTCGACAGTATCGTTAATAATATTCGCCAGCTCGCCTTCCTTATCGTAGGCTTCATGGATGCGGTTGCCATAGGTGGATTCTGTAATAATAAAATCCGCACCGCCTGCTGTCGCCGGGTCCTCAATAATCGGCTGATTCGGCTGACCGATATCACCGGTAAAAATCAAGCGCGTCTTTTTATCGCCTTCGTTAACAGACATCTCTACGAAAGCAGAGCCAAGAATGTGTCCCGCAACGCGGAAGGTTACGGTAACACCGGGAACAACATTAAACGCTTCACCAAAGCTGCGCAGCTTGAACAAATGCAAGGCTCTGGCAGCATCATCAACCGTAAACAGCGGCTCGACAATTTTTTTGCCGGCACGCATGCCTTTGCGATTGGCGTATTCTGCCTCACCCTCCTGAATGTGCGCGCTGTCCGGCAGCAAAATCGAGCACAGCTCCTCTGTCGATTTAGTGCAATAGATGGGGCCACGGAAGCCTTCCTTGACCAGCTTCGGCAACAGACCGCTGTGGTCAACATGGGCGTGCGTCAATACAACAGCCTCAATCTCTCCCGGATGAAACAAAAAATCCTTTTCATTCAGCGCTTTTATCAGCTTGGAGCCCTGAAACATGCCGCAGTCTACCAAAAACTTATGTGCGCCGACCTCCAACAGATAGCAGGAACCGGTAACGGTGCGCGTTGCACCTAAAAAAGTTATTTTCATCGCAAAGCCTCCATTCTGCAAGTAGTATTTTCAGTTATATTTTATAATTCTACAAAACGAAGGGAAAATCCTTTTTATGGCGGAAATTAGTGGGATGAAGAAAAGCAGACTCTGAGTTTTCGCTCAAAATCTGCTTGCATGTTATTTA
>OHOR01000837.1_pt1 | contig 11980 bp, 8 predicted proteins | sample 1569911 | NCBI WGS metagenome assembly OHOR01 (sample SAMEA3879517, study PRJEB24766) | human gut metagenome | biome: human-associated habitat; feature: feces | place: USA | collected 1985/1987
ACTGCTGCCTCCCGTAGGAGTCTGGGCCGTGTCTCAGTCCCAATGTGGCCGTTCATCCTCTCAGACCGGCTACTGATCATCGCCTTGGTAGGCCGTTACCCCACCAACTAGCTAATCAGACGCAGGCCCATCCTCTAGCGATAGCTTATAAATAGAGGCCATCTTTCACAGCATCCTCATGCGAGATTGCTGTCACATTCGGTATTAGCACCCCTTTCGGGATGTTGTCCCCATCTAGAGGGCAGGTTGCCCACGCGTTACTCACCCGTTCGCCACTAAGATTACCGAAGTAATCTCCGTTCGACTTGCATGTGTTAGGCATGCCGCCAGCGTTCGTCCTGAGCCAGGATCAAACTCTCCAATAAAGTTTATTGAAGAACTAATCTAGCTCTTATTATTTAAAAAAGAAGTTATTTGACTTGGTCTTGCGCTTTCGCGCTCGACCCGCACATTCGCTTTTTTCTAGGTTTATGTTCAGTTTTCAAGGTTCAGTGCCTAGCGATTTTGGCTTTTGTTTTGTTGCCGTATCGCGTCGACTTGTATATAATACCATGTGACCTGCATTATGTCAACACTTTTTTCGGCACTTTTTTAAGATTTTTTCGCGAAACACCAGGATTAGTGGAAAAAGAAACATGCTTGATTATCGCCTTTATCGGCATTAAAAATTCTTCAAAAAATCTCAAAAAAAGTAGCATTTTCAGCTGTTTTTTCCATAAAAACCGCCGAAAATCAGTAAAATTTTTCTTTGTTCTGCAGATTTTTTCTTAAAATCATGTAGGTTTTTTCTTCTATCTTCATTATCCGCAGACTGCCGATTCAATACATATCCTTCCGGAGCATGCTTTTACATACTTTCCTTTAAAATAAATACGCTGAGTTTTCAATAATTCTATGACAAAGTTGTCTGAAAATGCTATAATAAGATGACTTCTATTTGCAGCCTTTGGTATTGGCTGCGCAGTCAATATAATGAAGAAGAGGTAGAAAATGTTTAAAGTACTAAAATTCATTGTCATCAGTGTTGTTTGCCTCATTATAATGGGAGCATCAGTGCTTTATGGCTTCTCCAGTCTTTTTGCACCTCCTAATATGGATGAAACACTGATTCCGGACGCTGCTTCACAGTTCTACGATATCAATGGTAACGCAATCTATACTACGCTTTCGGAAGAACGCAGAGTACCTGTTACTATTGATAAGATTCCTAAGCATGTGCAGCGTGCCTTTATTGCTATTGAAGATAATCGCTTCTATGAACACGGTGGTATTGACTACCGCGGCACAGCACGTGCTCTGCTTTCTACATTAAGCGGTCACGAAGTACAGGGCGGCAGTACCATTACCCAACAGCTGGCAAAGAATGCTTTTCTTACTCAGGAACGTTCCATCATCCGTAAAATTAAGGAAGCTTTTATTGCCAAGGAGCTGGAGCACAAATATACTAAGGATGAAATCCTCACTATGTATCTGAACCAGATTTATTTCGGTCAGGGTGCATACGGTATTGAAAGTGCTTCTATGTATTACTTCAATAAGCATGTCCAGAATCTGAATATCGCCGAAGCTGCTACTCTGGCAGCTATTCCCAAAAGTCCTAACTATTTTAATCCTTTTGAAAATCCTAAGGAAAGCAAAAATCGTCAGGAGCTTGTTATCGACCAGATGGTTAAATACGGTTTTATCTCTGCTGCCGATGGTAATGCTGCCAAAGCGGAAAAGCTTGTCTTCAGCACAACACATAAAACCAATTCCGATCCTCGCTCCTATTTCTTCGATATGATTACCCAAAAGGTTATCGAAGAGGTTGGTGCAGATGCTCTCTATAAGGGCGGTCTTAAGATTTACACCACTTTAGACCCGGATATGCAAAAGGCTGCTGAAAATGCTATGAAGCATCTGCCGGGCTATTATACAGACGGCAAGAAGCTGACTCAGCCGCAAATGGCTCTGGTTGCCGTTGACCCGCATACCGGTTATGTTAAAGCTATGATCGGCGGCCGCGGCCAGGATAAGTTCAACCGTGCTACTCTTGCAGTACGTCAGCCCGGTTCTGCCTTCAAGCCTTTTGTCTATCTGACCGCAATGCAGAACGGTTATTCTCCGGCCAGTGTCATTGAAGATAAGGAAGAAGAATTCTCTCCCGGCTGGAAACCGCAGAACTCCGACAGAGCATGGCATGGTAATGTAAGCCTGCGTACTGCTCTGGTACGTTCTATGAACGTGCCTACCGTTAAGCTGGCCCAAGAGGTTGGTGTAAGCAAAATTATTAACAATGCCGAAAAAATGGGTATTACTACTCTGGTTGATTCCGGCGCCTACAGCGATGCAAACCTCGCTATGGCACTCGGCGGCCTCAGCAAGGGCGTTAATCCTCTGGAAATGGCTGCAGCCTACGGCGTTCTGGCAAGCAATGGTATGTATTGCAAGCCTATTGCTCTGCTGAAGATTGTTGACCGCGAGGGCAAGGTTCTGTACGAAGCTAAGCCTGAACCCAAACGTGTTATTGATGCCGAAGCAGCTTACCTGACTACTAATATGCTGCAGGATGTTCTTATCAGCGGCACTGCAGGCGGCATGGGAATCGGCCGTCCGGCAGCAGGTAAAACCGGTACTACCGATACCTACATCGATGCCTGGTTCGTTGGTTACACCCCCGACCTCAGTACTGCCGTATGGGTTGGCGATGATAACAACAAATCTATGAATCGTATGTACGGCAGCGGCGCTCCGCTTTCTATCTGGCATGATTTCATGGTCAACGCTCTGGCCTCTACTCCGCGCACCGGCTTCAGCAATCCGGGCGTAGCTGTTCCGCCGGAACCGGAAATCAAGCAGGATGATAAGGACAAAGATAAAGACAAGGATAAAGATAAGGACAAAGACAAGCAGGCTCCCGCTACGGTAACAACTGAAGGCAATGCCAACCAGACACCTGTAGTAAGCAACCAGCCCACTAAAAAGAAACGCAGCATTAAAGAGCGCGTTAACGAAATCATGGGCAAGCCTGTTGTCAGCAACCAGCCTACTCCGCGTAACTAATTCACTTTTATGGTGGTCACCGAGTGTGACCGCCATTTTTTATTACTCGAAACTAAGTATATTGTATACATGAATACAGATTTATGCTATAATAATAACAGCTATAAATCAGCTTTAATTAACGAACTATACTAATAAAAGGAGTACTGCCATGGAGAAGAAACCCGTAAAAATAGTTGAAACCGTCCTGCGTGACGGCCACCAGTCCCTTGCTGCCACCAGAATGCGCATCAGCGACATGCTGCCGGCACTGGAACAGTTGGATAACGCCGGCTACTATGCTTTGGAGGCTTGGGGCGGCGCCACCTTTGACTCCTGCCTGCGCTTCCTTAACGAGGATCCCTGGCAACGTCTGCGCACGCTCAAAAAGCATCTGCGCAAAACCCCGATTCAAATGCTGCTGCGTGGTCAGAACGTTCTTGGCTACACCAATTTAGCCGATGATGTTGTTTCTGAATTTGTTAAACGCTCTGTAGATAACGGCGTTTCCATTATCCGCATTTTCGACGCACTCAACGATACCCGTAACCTGGAAACAGCTATGCGCGCCACCAAAGAAGCTGGCGGACATGCTCAAGGCTGTATCGTTTATACCATCAGTCCTTATCATAAAGATGAAAATTTTGTGCAGCTTGGCAAAGAACTGGTACAGATGGGTGCCGACTCCATCTGCATTAAGGATATGGCAGGACTTTTACGTCCCTATGATGCTTATAACCTGGTTAAAGCATTGAAGGCTGAAATTAATATGCCGATTGATTTACATACTCACTTTACCAGCGGTATGGGTGATATGACTTATCTGAAGGCTATCGAAGCAGGCGTAGATATTGTTGATACAGCGCTCTCACCCTTCGCCTGCTCTACCAGCCAACCATGTACCGAATCTTTGGTAGCAACATTACAAGGCACAGAATACGACACCGGCATTGACCTGCCGCTTCTGCATGATTTGGCAGATTACTTCAAAGGTGTCAAAAAGGATTTGGTAGATGATTTCAACCTGAACACCAACATTCCTATCGATCCGAAAGTACTTACCTTCCAAATCCCCGGTGGTATGCTTTCTAATCTGCTCAACCAGATGAAGGAAATGGGCGTTGCCGATAAATATCCGCAGCTTTTGGAAGAAATGCCCCGTGTACGCGCAGAGCTTGGCTATCCGCCGCTGGTAACGCCTACCAGTCAGATTGTAGGCACTATGGCAGTGCTGAACGTAGCCTTAGGCCGCTATAAGATGATTCCCCGCGAGGTTAAGGATTTAGTTTTGGGTAAATACGGTCGCACACCCGCACCTATCGACCCTGAGGTTAAACGTCTGGCTATCGGCAATGCCGAGCCTATTACCTGCCGTCCGGCAGATTTAATCGAACCTCAGCTGGAAAAATTCCGAGCTCGTCTGGCTGAAGACGGTTATCCTAATGCCAGCATGGAAGACCTGCTGAGCTATATTTCCTTCCCGGAAGTAGCAAAAGCATTCTTCGGTCACAACAGATAAGCACAGCTCAACTCATATTTCTCTCACTAAAAGTCATCAATAAACTCCTACCTTTAATTTAAATATCGCAAACGGACAAAGAGCAAGAAAATCCCGAACCTCTTGAAGAGATTCGGGATTTTCTATATTTGAGACAAACTCAGACGTTTTATTGAATTTTTTCAAACTCGCCGTTGTAACGGGCATTTTCCTTATCATAGGCTGCATGATCAGCATAGCGGTTAACCTTGCTGTTCAAAGTGCAAGCCTCTTTGATGCAGTCATTAACGGCATTTTTGGTGTTGATGCGCGGGTCATCTTCACTGGCAATAACATAACCTGCTACACGCAGCATGCTGCTGTCATATTCCTTGATACCATAATCATAGCTGAAAAGCTTACCGTCTACAACGGTGCTTTCCTTCAACGCAACCTTAACAGTGCTGTATTTGCCAACCAGCTTGTCACCGCTGCCAACACCGGCCAGGTCAAGCTTCACAACAACCGGCACCCAGTTAGGACGAGTAACCAGTGATACATCGGCAGCAGTCAGCTCCTTATCCGGAGCAGCCTGCTTAATCATCTGTACAGGGAAACGCTTGCCGTAATTTGCCATGAGGAAGGCTTCAAATTCAGTCTTACCTTTCTCAACATCATTTTCAAGATTCTGCGCTTCCAGAACAACCTCCGGAACCTGATACCACAGCACTACCTTTTTCGCCGGGGCAGCAGCGCAAACGGAACACATCAGCAGACAAAGGATACAAAGAAACAGCTTTTTCATAGAACTTTCCTCCTCGCTATATTCATTAACTATATTGTAGCAAGAAAACATCCCGCTGAAAAGAGTAATTGATAATACCTTCCTGATAAAAAACGAAAAGAGAGCAAGGCTTTCCCTGCTCTCTCAGCAAATGACAAATTTTCTTACAGTGTTTAAAACACCAGCAAATCGACAGCCATCCAACCGGCAAATAAAATCAACATTGGGTATAAATCCTGCATAACGCTTACCTCCTACGCATATCGCAGACTTAATTCATCTTTGTTATACATAGTATAGCCTTAGAATATTAAATGCAGATTAACCTTAAGGTAAAATTCAGGTAAATAGTATTTATTGTCAGTTCTCAGACTGTATGTATCAAAGCTTATATTTTGCTTTCAGCTCTGCAATGTGCGCTTCCAAATCCTTGGTATTACTAAAGCCGCAGCAGTATTCAAATACCTGCGTAGCCTGAGGTGCATATTTTTTGACAGCGCCGAAATATGCCTTCCAATCAATATCACCCTGTCCTACCGGCAGATGTGCGTCACCGCTGCCATCGTTATCGTGAACATGGCAGGCTGCTAAACGCTCGCCCAAGGCCTGTACTACCGCAGGAATATCCCAGCCGTTGACATGCGCATGACCTGTATCAAGCAATGCACCTGCCTGCGGGAAAATATCGAACAGCGCAATATATTCCGGCAAATCAAAGAGCACATTATTTTTTGTACGCAGGCCGACATTTTCAATAAGCACCTTAACGCCATAGCGCTTGCCCAGGTTCACAACCTGACGCAGACGGCGGATAACACGTGCCCTCAAAAGCTCCTTGTCACCCTCAATAGCTTCATTTGTATGCACTACAACAAAATCTGCCTTGCATTTTTGCGCATAGGCAAAGGTCTTTTCTATAACACGGGTATAGTTTTTTTGCTTGGAATCCGCAAGATTAAGCGCAACGCAGGGAGCATGAATTGAAAGTGCTCGTTCGCCCCATTCCTCAACCTGCTGTTTCCAATAATAGTCCTTGCCAAACTCATAGAAGAATTCAATACCATACTGCTTATCAAGCCTCTTCATTGCATCCTTCGTAAATCCAGGAAAGAGTAAATCACTTACTTCAAATTGCATATAACTTCCTCCCTTCAAGGCTTAGCGTACCTTCGCTAAGTTTTCACCGCTTTCGGCATCAAATAAGCAAACATTTTGCCAATCAAAATTAAAGCCGCGGATATCCTCCATTTGCAGTCCTTGGTCACTGTCCTGCAGATAAAAGCTTTCACCGGTTGCCAATTTAAGTGTAGCAGTTTTTAGGTTGCCTGTATTTTCAACAAAGTCTGCCTTACCATTAATCATAGCACTTTCAAAGCTCGGTGTGCAAGCCTCCGGGCGCAGCCCGAAGAGAAGCTTGCTGCGGCCGCCAAGCTCCTGCAAGCGCTCCTGCGGCAGCTTTAAAGCGCAGTCACCGACAATAATTTTACCGTCTAAAATCTCAGCCTGCAGAATATTCATTGCCGGAGAACCGATAAAGGTTGCCACAAAAGTATTGGCAGGATGATGGTAAATATTTGCCGGAGTATCAATCTGCTGAATCCTGCCCTGATTCATAACAGCAATACGATGCGCTACAGTCATTGCTTCAATCTGGTCATGAGTTACATAAACCATCGTCGGCTTGAACATTTCATGGATTTTTACCAGCTCGGTACGTGCCTTCTGGCGCAGTTTGGCGTCCAGGTTTGATAAAGGCTCATCCAGCAGGAAGTATGGCGACTGCTTTACTAAAGCACGGCACAGGGCAACACGCTGCTTCTGTCCACCGCTCAATTCATGCGTCTTTTTATTTTCATAGCCTTCAAGATGCAGGATTTCCATTGCCATACGCGCACGCTTTTCCATTTCAGCCTGCGGCAGCTTTTGCATCTGCAAACCAAAGGTTATGTTGTCCCAAACGCTCAGATGCGGGAACAATGCATAGCTTTGGAACACCATAGCAATATTGCGCTCACCGGGAGCGATATCGTTAACCACGCGGCCGTCCATATACAGCTCGCCCTTGGTGATTTCCTCAAAGCCGGCAATCATACGCAGAGTAGTTGTCTTGCCGCAGCCGGATGGTCCAAGCAGAATCAAGCGCTCACCATTTTTTATCTCCAGATTCAAATCATTTATTACGACATTACTGCCGTAAGCCTTTTGTACATGCGAAAATATAATGCTGTAATCGTTTTGTAAGTTATCCATCTTCTTATCCTTTCACGCCCGATTGCATAAATGTGTTGATAATAAATTTTTGACAGAAGCCGTAAAGTACTAACGGAGGCAAGCTTGTCAGCGTTGCTACAGCCATCGCGATGCCCCATTCACTGCCACCTTCGGCACTGATAAACATCTGCAGTGCCAACGGCAGTGTCAGATTAGCTTTATCCTGCAAAATCAGCAGCGGCCAGAAATATTCGTTCCAGCTGTTGATGAAAAACAAAATTGAAATAGCCAGTACCGAAGGCTTAATTAAAGGCATAATAACCTTGAACAGCACCTGATGCGGTTTGGCGCCGTCCAAAATTGCTGCTTCCAGCAAAGGCTTAGGAATACCGCGCATGGTCTGACGCATCAGGAAGATACCCATACCGTCTACAAGACCGGGAAGCATAACGCCGTAGGGTGTATCCAAAAGGCCCAGCTTAGACATCATCAGATAGTTCGGCATAATCAAAACCGTGATGGGGATGAAGAACGTCAGCAGCATACCGTTGAAAACTGTTTCCTTATATTTGAAGTTGTAATACACAAAGGCAAAGGCTGCCAGTACACTTGTCGCAGCCTTGCTGGCTGTGACCACAATCGCAATGTAAAACGTATTCCAGATATAGGTCAGCAGCGGGAAGTTATGTAAAACCGTAGTATAGTTGTCAAAGGTCGGCGGGAACGGTAAAGGATTCAATGTAGATTCAAAGACCTGATTCAAATCCTTCAGCGATGTCGAAAGCATAAACACAATCGGCCACAGCATCAGGAAAACCGCAATGAGCAGAAACGCATGCCAATACCATTCATTTTGCAGCTTAGTTTTCATAGTACACCTTCTTTTCCAGATATTTATTCTTCACGAAGAGGAAGATGAGATAGCAGACCATGGTGATAACCGCATAGGCTGCACTGGTGCCTGCTTTAAAGAAGGTAAAGGCATATTGATAAATAATATACACAAGGTTACTGCTTCCCTGATCCGGACCGCCCTGCGTCAGCATATTTACAGGTACAAGCACGTACTGCAGACCAAAAACTACCGTTATCGTAAAAATATAAATTGCGGTAGAAGAGGTCATCGGCAGAATAATTTTTTTGAAGATAACCCAGTTGGAAGCATTCTCCAGCTTGGCAGCTTCAATCATCTCCTTGGGAACTGCGACCATAGCAGCCAGCATTACGATAAGATTATAGCCAAAAACCTTCCAGCCTATAATCGTGCAGATAGCGAAAATAACCAGATAGTTTTCTTTGAACCAACGCGGTGAAGCGATATCAAACTGGCTGAGAACAATGTTAATCGGTCCGGCCAGCGGATTATAAATCCACAGAAACAAAATACTTGCTACCGCCAGTGATAACGTTGACGGCAGAAACAGCGCGCTACGGTAGAATGCTGTCCACCTATGCACTAAATGTCCCAGGATAAACGAATAAAAATAAGGCAGAACGAAATTAAGCACCAGCATAATTGCCACAAACAATACGGTGTTGATTAAAATTTTTATCAGCTCAGCAGAGCTGAAAATAGTGATGAAGTTTTCCAGCCCCACAAATTTTTGATTAGGGCTGATCATATTCCAGGAAAAAACACTCAGATAAATATTCTGCAGCAGCGGCCAATAATAAAATACCAGAAAAAGTACGGCAGCAGGCAGCAAATAAAGCAGTGCTTCCTTATTGTTCTTACTCATAGCAACCTCCTTTGCGCTATTAGCAAAATAAGCTGCCGCAACTGCGACAGCTTATTTATCAGACTAATTACAGCAGCTTGTTAATTTTTTCTGCAGTTTGATGTAAAGCATCCTGTGCACTCATTTTGCCGCTCAGGATGATATCACGAGCATCAATCAGCAGTTGTTCAGCCTGCAGTCCGTTAGCACCCGGGAAGCTTGCCCATTTGGTAACCTTAGTCATTTCCTGCAGAGCCATTTTAATGTTGGGGTTCTCATCAGCAAGCTTTTTGAAGCCCTTCGGATCGTCAGCTACGCCTTTGCGAGGTGGCAGGTAACCGGTACCGGTGCTCCATTTAGCAAGTGCTTCCGGAGATTCCAGATATTTGATGAACTCGATAGCAGCCTTTTGCTTGTCAGCATCCTTAGAGAATACCATCAGGAAGTTACCGCCTGCAGGAATCTTGGTCGGTTTGTTGCCGAAAGCAGGGAACGGAGAAGCCATAACTTTGAACTTAGCGCCCTTTTCGAAGTTAGCACGTTTACCGATGGTGGTGCAAACCATGCCCAGCTTGCCGCTCAGATAAGCTTGGAAGCCCTCTTCGTTGGTAGCATGCAGGCCGCTGCCGTTTTTAACCATATCAGCTACAACCTGATAAGCGGCAGCAGATTCCGGAGTATCAAAGCCGGCTTTAACCTTGCCGTCAACCTTGGTCAGCATTTGGCCGCCGTTGGATTCAATCAGAGCCTGCTGAGTCCAGTTGTCGGCATATTCCTGCATGAAGAAGCCCATGTTGCCGGTTTTATCTTTAATTTGTTTAGCTACCTTGCTAACCTCTTCCCAGGTTTTAGGCGGATTTTGCGGATCAAGCCCGGCTTTTTCAAAAATTTCCGGATTGTAGAAGAGTACCGGAACGCTTACGGAATACGGCAGACCGATTTGCTTGCCGTCTTCGGTTTGTGCCAGCTGCAGTACGTTCGGCAGATAATTGTCTTTCATGAAGTTTTCATCGCCGGCAGCTTTAAATGCTTCGTTCAAATCGGTGTATTTAAAGTTTTCAGCAGCGTAGTTCAGGAAAGAATAACCCATTTGTACTACATCAGGATTCTTGCCGGAAGCCATAGCAGCCTGCAGGTTTTGTGTCAAGCCTTTGTACATATCCGGGTTATATTTTTCTACTACTTCAATGTTCGGGTGAGTTTTGTTGAAGTCAGCAACCAGTTCCTTTACGGTTGCGCCGCCAAAGCTCTCAGCAGCAACATGCCAATATTCAATCTGTACCTTCTTGCCGGTGTCAGCATTTTTCTTATCGCTACCGCAGCCAACAAGTGCAGTAGTTGCCAGCAGGGAAATCATTGCTGCTGCCAAAACTTTTTTCAGTTTCATTTCCATTCCTCCGTTTACTGATATTCCACAAAAATTATTGTTGTCATCTCTACAACGTGCTTTTATTGTAACGGATGAATGTAAAATCCAAAGTAAGCTTGCGGTAAAATCCGTGTTAAAAAAGTTACAGAAATGGAAAAATACCCTTGTGCTTACTCTAGCGCCAAGCAAGCCAACTTATTGAAATCACAGTACTGCTTAATAAGCATAAAAGCTTTGACCATCATAAAGCTTTATAAACGTCCCGCGTTTCGACAGAAGCTTTTATCATCCTCACCAATATCCGCATACACTTCTCTTTATACAAAACTCTGCATTTACAATAACTTTAGTTTTTTAAAGTTATTCTTTTATACATTGTTGCATTTGCAGTTGACAAGAAGAATTTTCGCTTTGTAAAATAAATTTAAGAGGAGTATTTTTCTTTTTATTGCTTTGACGGAGGTGAAGCCATGTTACGAAAATTATCAGCCGTTTTTTTACTCATACTGACCTCACTTGGATTTATAGCAGGCAATGTCAACGCCGCTAATGAGCAAGCAAAGCAAGAGGTTGTTTTTGCAGACGCCGGTTGGGACAGTGTTAAATTTCACAACGCCGTTGCCGGTTTCATCGGCACTCACGCCTATAACATCACGCCTAAGATTATCAGTGGCTCCACTCCCATCATCCAGACGGCGCTGCTCCGCGGCGACGTAGATGTGCATATGGAGCTATGGACCGATAACGTGCCTACCTTTGAAGCTGACATGAAAACCGGCAAGCTGCTCAACCTGGGCATCAACTTTGATGATGATAAGCAGGGCCTTTATGTTCCCCGCTATCTTATTGAGGGTGACGCCAAGCGCGGTATCAAAGCACTCGCTCCGGATTTGAAAACCGTCAAAGACCTAGCACGCTACGCACATCTTTTCAAGGATCCTGAGAATCCCTCAAAAGGACGTCTTTACGGTGCTATCCCCGGCTGGAATATTGATAAAATACTTTATATGAAATATGAAGCCTACGGCTTAAACAAAAATTACATCTACTTCCGTTCCGGCAGCGAGCCGGCGCTGAACAGCGCCTTTCTCGCCGCCTACACTAAGGGTGAACCAATTGTAGGCTACAACTACGAACCGACCTGGCTCACCGGCAAGCTGGACCTCGTTCTGCTGCAGGACGAGCCCTACAATGAAGTCGGCTTTCAACGCGGTCTGACGGAAGCACGCTCCGTGCCCGTCTGCATCGTTGCCAACAAACAGCTGCAGGCCAAAGCACCGGAGTTTGTTGCCTTCCTGCAAAAATACCACACCACCAGCGCACTCACCGCGGAAGCGTTGGCGCACATTGCAGATACCAAATGCACCTATGACGAGGCTGCCATCTGGTTCATGCAGCGC
>OHOR01000840.1_pt1 | contig 11943 bp, 9 predicted proteins | sample 1569911 | NCBI WGS metagenome assembly OHOR01 (sample SAMEA3879517, study PRJEB24766) | human gut metagenome | biome: human-associated habitat; feature: feces | place: USA | collected 1985/1987
AGACGTAGATGCTGAGAAATTACAGGGAACTGTAAAAGACTTACCTACACGTGAGCAGATTGATGTTCCTGTAGATGAGATGCTCATCGTCGAGTTATATTCTAAGTAAAATTAGGTTGATTTGCCGGGGATTTATTTCCCGGCTTATCCACTCTTTGATAACATATAACAACGATACCCGAGAAGGAGGGAATTTGAAGTGTTCGATTTTGAAAAACCAAAAATTGAAATCGCAGAAATTTCAGAAGACAAGACATATGGCAGATTTGTTGTAGAGCCATTAGAGAGAGGTTACGGTACAACACTTGGAAACTCTTTAAGACGTATCATGCTTTCTTCTTTACCGGGCGCTGCAGTAAGCCAGGTCAAGATTGATGGTGTTTTACATGAATTCAGCTCTATTCCTGGTGTTAAGGAAGATGTTACAGAAATCATCATGAATATCAAGAACCTTGCAATTCGCAATAATAGTTCTACAAATGAACCAAAGGTTGCATATATCGAATTCGAAGGTGAAGGCGTTGTTACAGCAGCCGATATTCAGGTTGATTCAGATATCGAGATTTTGAATCCTGAGTTAGAGATTGCACACTTGAATGGTGGTGCAGATTCTAAGCTTTACATGGAGCTTACAATCACAAACGGCAGAGGTTATGTCGGAGCAGAGAAGAACAAGAACGAGGATACACCAATCGGAGTTCTTGCTGTAGATTCAATCTACACTCCTGTTGAGCGTGTTAACCTTACTGTAGAGAATACCCGTGTAGGTCAGGTTACAGATTACGATAAGCTTACATTAGATGTATTTACAAATGGTACATTGGAGCCGGACGAGGCAGTCAGCCTTGCAGCTAAGGTGTTAAGTGAGCACTTAAATCTGTTCATCGATCTTTCAGAGGCAGCACAGCAGGTTGACGTTATGGTCGAGAAGGAAAACGATGCTCAGGAAAAGGTTCTTGAGATGAACATCGACGAGCTTGAGCTTTCAGTTCGTTCATACAACTGTTTAAAGCGTGCAGGAATTAACACTGTTGCAGAGCTTATCAATAGAACACCTGAGGACATGATGAAGGTTCGTAACCTTGGTCGTAAGTCTTTAGAGGAAGTTTTAGCAAAATTAAAAGAATTAGGTTTAGAGTTAAATCAGACTGAGGAATAATTCATTCGAATAATCCTTGCACTGATTCTTCTAAATAAATTGGGCATATATAAATTTTAAATATCATATTTATGTTTATGTGTGACAAAACTCATAGCGGCAGGGTCAGTAAGACCAAAGAGCGTGACCGTGTCTGATACATGAGTGGCAACTGATTTGAGCATTTGCTTTTTGAAATAAGGCAAAGCTTTATCACAACAAGATACGATGTCTGGCAGTAAGACCGAAGAGCGTGACCGGATGTCCCACAAATGGAGGAAATAAAAATGGCAAAATATCGTAAGTTAAGCAGAACATCAAGCCAGAGAAAGGCTTTACTCAGAGGTCAGGTTACACAGCTTCTTGTTAACGGAAAGATCGTTACTACAGAGGCTAAGGCTAAAGAGGTTCGTAAGATCGCTGAGGGTCTTATCGCATTAGCAGTAAAAGAGAAAGACAACTTCGAAGAGGTTACTGTAACAGCTAAGGTTGCCCGCAAGGACAAAGATGGCAAGAGAGTAAAAGAGGTTGTAGACGGAAAGAAAGTTACTGTTTATGACGAAGTAGAGAAGAAGATCAAGAAGGATTCTGCTTCACGTCTTCATGCCAGAAGACAGATGCTCAAGGTTCTTTACACAGCTAAAGAGTCTGACGGCACAAAGAAGGGAACAAAGACTATCGATGTAACAAACAAGTTATTCGATGAGATCGCTCCTAAGTATGCTGATCGTAACGGTGGTTACACAAGAATCGTTAAGATTGGACAGCGTAAAGGTGACGGAGCTTTAGAGGTTCTCCTTGAGTTAGTTTAATATTTAATCGGTATAAATCTTAGACTAAATAAAACCAGAGATTTGAGTGGATGACACTCACTTCTCTGGTTTTTTATATTACTAAGATAATTATTCAAACTATTGAGAAAAACTGATGCGTCTTATTTGCATGTATAGTTCGACTGCCTTTGGTTTGAATTCGTAACTGTAACGCATAAAAATACCCCTTTCACTGGATATCCAGTAAAAGGGGTACATATTAATTTCACACAGCTTTTTTTAAATACGATTAATTATTTATTCTTTGCTGCAGCCTGCTCGTCATTGTACTTCTGAACACACTTCTTGATTCTGTCATATGGTGAGAGAAGATCACTGATAGAACAGTCGTGGTTTAATGTATCAATGAGGTATGCGATGTATTTGCTCATGTCACAGCTGATATAGTACTCCTTAGAGAGAAGCTCCGGTGACTGGTAGATAAGGTTTGTTGTAACTACTCTGTAGATGAGACCCTCCTCGTATGCTTTGTCAAATGAAGCAAAGCCGTTTGTAAAGAGACCGAATGTAGAAACAACAAAGATTCTGTTAGCTTTACGCTTCTTGAGCTCTCTTGCTGTATCTATCATACTCTCGCCGGAAGAAATCATATCATCGATGATAAGAACATCCTTACCCTCCACATTTGTTCCGAGAAACTCATGAGCAACGATAGGGTTACGTCCGTCAACGATACGGCTGTAATCACGACGTTTGTAGAACATACCCATGTCTACTCCGAGTACGTTTGCAAGGTAGATAGCACGGTTTGTAGCGCCCTCATCAGGAGAGATAATCATAAGATGGTCAGCATCAATAGTGATATCCTTTACGTTCTTTAAGATGCCCTTGATGAACTGGTAAGAAGGCATTACATTCTCAAAGCCGTTCAGAGGAATAGCATTTACCACACGAGGGTCATGAGCATCGAAGGTGATGATATTGTCTACACCCATGTTGATAAGCTCCTGAAGAGCCAATGGACAGTCAAGAGACTCACGGCCTGTACGTCTGTGCTGACGGCTCTCATAAAGGAAAGGCATGATAACTGTTATTCTTCTTGCTTTTCCGCCGGCTGCAGCGATAACACGCTTTAAGTCAGCATAGTGGTCATCAGGTGACATGTGGTTTGTCTGACCGCATACTGTATAGGTAAGACTGTAGTTTGTTACATCTACCATGATGTACAGATCATAACCACGAACAGACTGGTTGATAACACATTTAGCCTCGCCAGAACCGAATCTAGGTGTAGAAGGCTTGATAATGTAACTGTTTTTGTAGTAGTCCTTGAAAGCACTCTCGTTAGCATGCTGGTGCTCTCTGTGCTCTCTCCAGCCCTGTAAGTATGCATCTACCTTCTGGGCAAGACCTATACAACTGTCGGTTGCAACAAGTCCAAGTGTACCGGTTGGCATAGTCTCCAAAATTCTCTCATCGTTTGGCATTGTTATTCCTCCATATAACCATATAATAAATAAACTAAATATATAATATAAAAAGCGTTATTTGGAAAGACGCTTTTTAATTCGTATGTCATCTCCAAAGAGCTTGATAAAACTATAATTGCTTGAAATTCTTGAAAGTGTTCTCTCGGAGTAAATATCTGCTATCTGCTCCAGATTCAGATTAGTGGAAATAATAGTAGATTTCCGGCGCAGTATGCGCTCATTTACACAAAGGAAAAGCTGTGATGTGGTAAATGAGTTGGAAAGCTCGGTTCCGAGATCGTCTATGATAAGTAAATCACAGTCGAATATATTCTGGTGCGCTGCGATGGCATCTGCATCCTTTTCAAACACACCTTTGCTTAATATATCAAATAATTGGAATGCTGTAAAGTAAATTACGGAGTAACCTGCATCTAAAAGCTCTTTTGCAATGCAATTAGATAAAAAAGTCTTTCCGACACCGGTATTACCGTAGAAAAATATGTTTTTAGGTTTGTTTTCAAAATTGTCTATAAATTCATGACAGTTCGTCACTGCAAGCTTTGCTGTGGCAAGAGCAGACAGCCCTGTCGCAGGATTTTTCTGCTCATCTGAGTAATAATCGAATGAGAGCGTGGAAAAATTCTCTCTTGATAAAATCTCCCTGATATTGGACTGCGAATAAACGGTATTGATAATAGCCTGTTTGAAACAATGACATTTCTGACCATCTATATATCCGGTATCATGGCAATCTGGACAGGTGTAAATAGGCTCAAAATAATCAAGCGGATATCCGAGTGTGGATAGCAGTGCAGCACGCTCCTCCTTATAGTCCTCGATTGCAAGGCGTAAAGCGGCAAGAGCATTCTCATCGCCGTCCATAAGCCTGTACGCCTGCCTGACAGATGCAGATGCAATCTCTGAGTCAATCTCCCTGAGGCGGGGCGCCTTGCGATAGGCTTCCTCAATACGTTTGTCATGTATGTATTTGTTCTGAAGCTGGCGTTTATCGTAGCCTCGCATTATCTCATCATATTGAGCATTGGTAAGTGCCATATACCCTCCTTGGGATGTGTAAATCTAACTTGAAAAATCATACCGTAGAATTCAGAAACAGCTTCTCCAGCTTGTCGTAATCATTGTTTCGCTGATTGAAGTTGTTAAATTTATTCTTGGAACTTGAATTATTGCTTTTTGGTTTTGAGGAACCGTTTGCAGCATTTGTGCCTTGTGATGAGCCTGTAGCAGAGGCTTTATTGGCCTTGGCAAAGTTGGCATCAAGCACTTCAACATCCTTTAATGTATGTACATCCTTTTTCCTCCAGTTCGCGAGTATCGAGTCTGTGTACTCGAAGCTTGGCTTCTGGATAGCTGAAATAGTTTTACTGCAGGCGGCCTTTACAAGCTCTATATCGAAACCGTATTCGCCGATCCATTTGTTTATTAGTGACACCTCAGAGTCAACCAGATTGCGGCCTGTGATGCCTAGAGCCTTCATTACAGAATAGTAAATCTGTGAGTGAGCGGCTGCATCGTCCTTTGCCTGGTCTACGGTCTTTATGCCGGCATCGGCCCAGCCGAGAGCGACCTTGTTCATGTAACGAAGGCTTGAATGTCCTTTGGTAATGCAGTACTCTACGAGATATTCTACCAGGTCGGTAGAAAAATGAAGCTCGTCCAGCCAGTAGAGCACCATATTGGTGTCTGTGGATGAGAGCGTATGCTTCAGATATGTCTCTATAATAAAGAAAAGCTCTGAAATGTCAGGATTCTTTCTAAACTCCTTAATCTCATCAAGTGTGTATTCCTTCTGTGAAGAAGCAGCTTTGTCAGGAGTCTGGCTCTTAAGCTTTTCCACAACAGAATCCTGCATCTGAATATTTGCGGTAGAAATATTCTGTGCAGCATTATTAACCACGCTGTTTTGCAAATTATTCTGCGCGGCATTATCAGCCACAGCGCTTTGTATATTACTCTGAGCAGCCTGCATACCGGATACAGAAAGACTGCAGAGGTTGATTCCAATAATCTGGCCATCAGCGCCGGTTTGCACCTGCAAAATGCCCTCAGAGGCCCAGTAATTGAGGGCACGTATAATGTCGGCTTCAGTATTGCTGAAATGATCGGCAATCTCTGAAATAGTTGCTATGCCTGCCCCGGAGCCTGTCGCACGGAGCAGATAAAGGTATACCTTGACAAACTCACCGTTTGCCTTTGGCATGTATTGATCTATAAAAATATCTGACACAGTAGTGAATGATGTTGCTATGTCACTGCTAATGTTTATCGCTGTCATATAAAAAACTCTCTTTCGCTTAACCTGTGAGCAATTATAGCACAATATTTTAACCGTGTGAAGATGGTAAAAGTGCTACAAGCCTTGTAAACTCGGGCTTTCCGAGTCCACAAAAAAATGTGGATAACGTGGATAACTGTGTAAAATAATTGAAAAATCAATGTATCACAGGGTATATAAGCTGTTGAAAATTATTTAAAAAATCCACACACAAAATGAGAGTTGTTAACATTTTGTATGTGGATAACGTGGATAACTTATTTCTTAAGCAGGTCTTCGCCGATTTCTACTACATTTCCGGCACCCATTGTTATCAACAGGTCGCCGTTTACACAATTTTCTGATAAAAATTTCTCGATTTCCTCAAATGATGGGAAATAGTGCGCATTCACACCTTTTTCGAGCAATAAATCCAGGATATCCTTAGATGAGATACCATATGTGTTCTGCTCACGCGCAGCATAGATATCAGCAAGCACCACAACATCTGCCATTGAAAGAACATCGGCAAAATCATTTAAGAATGCCTTGGTTCTGGAATAGGTATGTGGCTGGAAGCAAAGGACAAGCCTGTCATGTGGATATTTTTGTGCAGCTGTCAGTGTTGCGCGGATCTCGGTTGGATGGTGAGCGTAGTCATCAATGATTGTGACGCCGTTTACCTTGCCCTTGTACTGGAAACGTCTGTCAGCACCGCCAAATTTGTCGAGGCCTGTGAGGATAGACTCCTCATCAAGACCGAGTGTGGTGGATAAAGCTATGGCAGCGAGCGCATTGCTTACATTGTGAGCGCCCGGAACAGAGAGTTTTACGTCGAAAAGTGGACTACCCTGTCTCATAGCTGTAAAAGATGCACAAGCTTTATCGTCATAGGTTATATTTTCCGGATAGAAGTCATATTTTGAATCAAAGCCATAGGTGATAATCTTCTGAGGAAGCCCTGCGACAATCTCCTCATAGCGGTCAATCTCACCATTGATGATGGTAGCACCGCCTGCGAGAGTGTTTGATGCATACTCGTGGAAGGAATGTCTGATGTCGTTGATATCCTTGAAGAAATCCAGATGCTCAGCCTCAATATTTAAAATAATACTGTAGCGTGGTCTGAAATTCAAAAAGCTGTTTGTGTACTCACACGCCTCAGAGATGAAGTACTCTGAATCGCCCACACGCAGATTGCCATGGATAGATGACAAAATACCTCCTACGGAAATGGTAGGATCTGTCTGGGCGGCGAGAAGAATCTCGCTGATCATGGATGTGGTGGTAGTCTTGCCGTGTGTGCCGGCTACAGCGATAGAATAATCGTAATTGTCCATAATCTGTCCGAGAAGCTCGGCTCTGGTAAGCATTGGAATACCGGCTGCCTTTGCTGCGGCAAACTCAGGATTGCTTTCGTGGATAGCAGCAGTGTAAACCACCAGGTCGATACCGGAGGTAATATTGTCTGCGCTCTGGCCATATATGACTTTTATGCCCTTGGCAGCAAGAGTTTTTGTGAGGTCTGATTCCTTTGAATCGGAGCCGGAAATTGTAAAGCCCTCCTCATGCAGAATCTCTGCGAGACCGCTCATGCTGATACCACCGATGCCTATGAAATGGATGTGTATTGGTTTGCTGAAATCTATTTTATACATTTATTTTACCTGCCTGATTTATTATAATTTATATTGTAACTATTAAGAATCGCTGAGAACAAAAAGCCGATGCGTCATGATTGCATGTAAGCAACAGATTTTCTTGTTCTGAATAGTTACTTTATATTAATTATACAACTAAATACAGTATTTGCAAAGGAAAAATAAGGTGAAAGCAGGCATGACTTTCAAATGATAAGAACCATAGCCGGCTAAACAGATATACGATAAATGACACTTGTGCAAAATGTCAAAAAAAAAGAAAAATATTATTTGATTTTGTGAAAAATGTTGAAGTGATAATGCGGCTGTGGTATAATTTTTTTTATAAAAATAATTCATCCGGACCATATGAATTTGATGGGTTTAAAGTATATGGCAGTAACTGCAATTTATGCAGCGGCAACTATAATTTATATGGAAACAATTGTGATTTATTATAGAAGCATTACAGATACGGTTATTACAGAAACTAGTGGTGGGGACCGGATGGGCACAACAAAAATTAGGACAGACGAGGAGTGATAACGTGATTAAGAAAGAAATGATAGCCATGCTTTTAGCAGGCGGTCAAGGCAGCAGACTTGGTGTTCTGACAGCGAACGTAGCAAAACCGGCAGTTTCGTTTGGTGGAAAGTACAGAATCATAGATTTTCCGCTTAGCAACTGCATCAATTCAGGCATTGATACAGTGGGTGTACTTACACAGTATCAGCCACTCAGACTTAACAGCCACATCGGAATAGGTATTCCGTGGGACCTCGACAGGAATAACGGAGGAGTGGCAATACTGCCTCCTTATGAGAAGAGCGGCAACAGCGAGTGGTACACAGGTACAGCCAATGCAATCTACCAGAATATGAGGTATATAGACAGTTACAACCCGGACTATGTGTTGATACTGTCAGGAGACCATATTTACAAGATGGACTATGAGGTGATGCTTGATTTCCACAAGGAAAACAATGCAGATGTGACCATAGCAACCATGCCGGTGCCTATCGAGGAGGCCAGCCGATTTGGTATCGTTATAGCCGATGATGATAAGCGCATCAATGCATTTGAGGAAAAGCCGGTTCATCCGCGTAGCAATCTCGCATCAATGGGCATTTACATATTCTCATGGCCGGTGCTAAAGGAAGCATTACTTGCACTAAAGGATCAGGAAAACTGTGATTTTGGCAAGCATGTCATACCATACTGCTTTGAAAACGACAGACGTATGTTTGCATACGAGTTCAACGGATACTGGAAGGACGTAGGTACACTGGGCTCATACTGGGAGGCCAATATGGAGCTTGTGGACATCATTCCGGAGTTCAACCTGTACGAGGAGTATTGGAAGATTTACACAAAGAATGATGCAATCGAGCCACTTTATATAGCCAAAGGAGGTCATGTGGAGCGAAGCATCATGGGTGAGGGCTGTGAATGCTATGGTCATGTGGAACATTCTGTTATAGGTGCCAACGTCAAGATTGGAAGAGGCGCAGTAATACGTGATTCCATTATCATGTGTGACACGGAGATAGGCTCCAATGTCACGATAGACAAGTCCATCATTGCCGAAAATTGCAAGGTGGGCGACAATGTGACACTTGGCTTCGGACAGGAGAAGCCGAACGTATTAAATGAGAGCATATACTCATTTGGGCTTGTCACTATAGGAGAAGATTCTGTGATACCGGACGGGGTAAAGATAGGCAAAAATACAGCAATCTCCGGTGTTACATACGAAGAGGATTACAAAGACGGTGTGCTTGAGGGCGGAGAAGTTATTATCAAGGCAGGTGACGGAAAATGAAGGCAATAGGAATAATTTTGGCCGGCGGCAACAATAATAGGATGAAGGAACTGACAGCAAAACGAGCAGTACCGGCCCTGCCGGTAGCAGGCAGCTTCAGGGCTATAGATTTTTCACTCAGCAGCATGTCAAACTCACATATACAGACAGTTGCGATATTGACCCAGTACAATGCACGCTCACTGAATGAGCATTTAAGCTCATCAAAATGGTGGAATTTTGGTAGAAAGCAGGGAGGATTATTCCTCTTTACACCTACAGTCACAGCGGACAACAGTGACTGGTATAGGGGCACGGCAGATGCGATGTATCAGAACATTGATTTTCTCAAGAGACGCCATGAGCCATATGTCATCATCAGCAGTGGTGACTGTGTATACAAACTGGATTTCAACAGAGTGCTTGATTTTCACATCGAGAAAAAATCAGACATTACAGTGGTATGCAAGGACATGATGTACAACGACGATGTCAGCCGTTTTGGTGTGGTACGCATGGATGAGGAGTCAAGAATCACAGAGTTTGATGAAAAGCCAATCGAGGCTTCATCCAATACCATTTCCACAGGTATCTATGTCATCAGAAGACGACAGCTCATAGAGCTTTTGGAGGCAGCAGCTGAGGAAAACAGATTCGATTTCGTAAATGATATTCTCGTGCGCTACAAAAATGTAAAGAAAATATATGGCTACAAGATAAATTCATATTGGAACAATATCGCCGATATTGATGCATACTTCAAGACCAATATGGATTTCTTAAGACCTGACATCAGAAGCTATTTCTTCAGGGAGGAGCCGACCATCTGCTCAAAGGTGGACGACCTGCCACCGGCCAAGTTTAATCCGGGATCAGACATTTCAAACAGCCTCGTATCAAGTGGCTGTATCATAAACGGCAGCGTGGAGGATTCGGTGCTTTTCAAGCAGGTATTTGTGGGCAAAAACACTACCGTGAAGAACTGCGTGCTGCTCAATGACGTCTACATAGGCGACAATGTGCACCTCGAAAATTGCATCGTAGAGAGCCGTGGAACCATCAATCCAAACACCTGCTATTGTGGTGAGGATGGAGTCATGATAGTAAAAGAAAAAAATGTAAGATATGTAATTTAAAAACAGACCAGGGGGACAAAAATATGCAGATTACAGACATCAGAATTCGTAAGGTAGAAAAAGAGGGCAAGATGAAGGCGGTTGTGTCAATCACAATCGATGATGAATTCGTGGTACATGACATCAAGGTAATCGAAGGAGAAAAGGGACTTTTCATTGCCATGCCAAGCCGCAAGGCAAACGATGGCGAGTACAGGGATATAGCCCATCCGATTAATTCTGCCACACGCGAGAAGATCCAGAATATGATTCTTGAAAAGTATAAGACAGAGATTGAGAATGCATAAAATCAAACAATAACTTTGAAAAAGCGATGAGCAAAGCAGGATATAAAATTCCTGAGCTGGTATAATAATCTAAATATATTTCACACAAACCGGTCTATCCGTGGTACAATAAGCCACAGAAAGACCGGCTTTTTAGAGTATAGCTACAATAAAAGAGGATAGACAAACAGATATGTACAAGACGAAAATAGATAATCTGGATTTAAAACAGATTGCTGACAGTGGTCAGTGCTTCAGATGGAAGAATACAGGAGAAAATGAATACACAGTAGTGGCATTTGACAGGGCACTTCGGATTAAGCAGGATGGGAATGAGTTTGAGCTGGACTGTGATGAGGCTGACTGGAACAATATATGGAAAAGCTATCTGGATATGGATACGGATTATGCGGGGATTGCAAAGCTTATAGCAGACGGAGATGACGCGCATCTGAAGGAGGCATATGCATATGGCAGTGGTGTGCGAATTTTAAGGCAGGATTTGTGGGAGATGATTGTTACTTTTATGATTTCCCAGAATAATAACATAAAGCGAATCACAAACAGTGTGGATTTACTTTGCAGGCGGTGCGGACATAAAATAGACGGCAGTGCAGAGGGGGAAGAACTGTATACATTTCCAAAGCCTCTTGAGGTACCGGATGAGGTATTTGATGACAGGAGCATGGGCTTTGGCTACAGGGCACCGTATCTGAAGGAAATATATGAGTATGGTGCTAATAATCCTGACTGGCTTGATAATCTGCGCAAAATGAGCTATGATGAGGCGATGGAAAGCCTGCTTACCCGCAAAGGAATTGGCAAAAAGGTGGCGAACTGCATATGTCTTTTTGGTTTACATCATGTGGATGCGTTTCCGATAGATACGCATGTAAAGCAGCTTTTGGACAAATATTATAGTGACGGCTTTGATTTTGAGCGCTACAAGGGTGTGGCGGGAATTATCCAGCAGTATTTGTTTTATTTTGAATTGTAAATGATATGAGAAAGAGAAAGGATAAACGATGTACGTTATAGTAGGACTTGGAAATCCTGACAAAAAATATGAGCACACAAGACACAATATCGGATTTGATGTGATAGATGCGCTTGCGGATAAATATAATATAAGTGTGACAGACAAAAAGCACAAGGCGCTCTGTGGAAGCGGAGTGATTGAGGGCATGAAGGTGCTGCTTGTGAAGCCGCAGACCTACATGAACCTAAGCGGCGAGTCTGTTGCTGAGGTGATGAATTTTTATAAGCTTGATCCGGATGAGGAAATGATTGTTATTTTTGATGATATTTCGCTCGAGCCGGGGCGTATCCGTATCCGCAAAAAGGGCAGCGCCGGCGGTCACAACGGGATTAAGAGCATCATTGCAATGACCGGCACACAGGGCTTCAGCCGTATCAAGGTCGGTGTTGGAGAGAAGCCGCAG
>OHOR01000855.1_pt1 | contig 11697 bp, 8 predicted proteins | sample 1569911 | NCBI WGS metagenome assembly OHOR01 (sample SAMEA3879517, study PRJEB24766) | human gut metagenome | biome: human-associated habitat; feature: feces | place: USA | collected 1985/1987
ATAAGGGAAAGTCTGCTGGTTAATTCAAATTGAAGGAATTAAATGACTATCCCTAAACTATGGCAGAGCTGAAAACGCATAAATCCCGCATTGGTAAAGGGCTTATAAACATGCTCATGTTTCAAATGTATGGGGATGAAAAGCTGATCTATCGTGAATATGTTCAAAATGCACGAGACGCTATCAATGATGCCGTCAATCACGGTATTTTAGGAGCTATAACCGATGGTAGAATTTCTATTACTATTGATTCTGCCAAGAGGTTTATAGAAATTAGGGATAATGGCATTGGCATACCCGTAGAACGAGTCGAATCCGTTTTGCTGGATATAGCAGATTCCAATAAGGACGGAGAATCATCCGCAGGTCAGTTCGGCATAGGGCGATTAGTTGGCGGCTATTTCTGTAAAAAATTATCATTTAGAACAACCTACAAAGGAGAAGAGTTTGCTTCGGAAATTGTTTTCGATATTGATAAAATCAAGGCGATTCTTAATGACGAAAACGATAAACGCGATGCCACGGATGTAATAGATTCCGCGTCATCTCGCAATTTATACGATGAAAATAAAGATGACCATTATTTTATAGTTACTTTATGCAATATTGATTTACAATATCCAGCATTGTTGAATAAAGACATTATTGCAGACTATTTAAGGGAAGTTGCTCCAGTCGATTATTCAGCTCAATTTAGGAATCAATTGATTATGACCAGTGTGTCAGGGGAATATGAAGAGTTACAAAAAAATGTTGGATATTTCCCAATCTCAATTAACGGCACGGCGATAGAAAAACGATACGGATTACGTGTCGTTGGAACAAATGATACAATCAACGGATTAGAGTATTTCTCGTTAAAAGATGATACATACGGATTGTTAGCATGGGGCTGGTACGCCTTGACCGATTTTACCAAAGCAATTCCCGTATCAGATACAAGCAGCCAATTTCGGCTCCGAAAACACAATATTCAAGTTGGAGAAGCCGATATGCTAACAACTTATTTCCCTCGTAATGAAACCCGAGGTAATAAATATTTTTATGGAGAAATCCATATTGCGAATCAAAAAATCAAACTAAATAGTGCCCGTGACGGATTAGCTCCTACCCCAGAAGCAGAATGCCTAAAGTGTCTAATTCGAAATTTCTTCGATGGATTAGTTAAGTTATATCATTTAGCCAATGATACAAAAAAAGCAGTCGAGCGTTATATAGATGCTTACAAAATAATTCAAGCTCCCGCAACTGAAAATATCGTTAATGCTCAAAAACAATTAACAGATGCTTGCAAAAAACTTAAGAGTATCACCAAATCCAAGAATGCAACCAATCCTGTAGCACAAAAAGTACTGGAGTCGTATAAACGGCGAATCAAAGACTTACATACAGAGATGGACCAAGAGATACCGTGCATACCTGCATCTGAATTACCTATATCAAGTCCTATCCCGCAGGTTGAACCTGAGCTCGATGACTTTGAAATATTGAATAATCACTATCCCGAAGACCTTGCAGCATTAATTCGCAGAGTGTGTATGTCATATCAAAGAAACTGTCCGGTTTCACATATTAAATTAATTAGAGAATTACAACGAAAAGCTATAAGAGAACTTATAGAAGAATAATGGCAAGACCTCGAAAAAAATTAAAGATACTGCTTATAGAGCCAAACTATTCAAATAAGTATCCACCAATTGGGCTTATGAAATTATCGACCTATCATAAAATGTTAGGTCATGAAGTCGTTTTCTATAAAGGGGATTTAAAACAGTTTGTTATAGAACGCATTGCCAATAAATGTATTGATGAGTTTTATAAAATAGATGAAAACATTAATTGGAATCTTTACAAAGATTTGTTTGTTGAGTATATTCGTACAAGGCGGCGGGATTTCTTAGTTCAAATCCCGATTAGCTCCACAAATATGGAGATTCTTTTGACAAACAAAATTAATCAGTTTAAAGATTATTATTGGAAAAAAAACTGGGAAGCAGATCCCGAATGGGATCGCGTCTTTGTAACAACTTTGTTCACGTTCCATTGGCGCATTACTATCGACACCATCAATTTTGCAAAAAAACTAGTTAAAGACACAAAAAATTTGATGGTTGGAGGTGTATTAGCAACCATTCAAGCAAAAGAGGTTTACGAGGCAACTGGGATCAAGCCATTTAAAGGAATTTTAAACATTCCCGGACAACTAGATAAAAGGAATCAACTCATTATCGATAATTTGCCTTTAGATTATTCAATTCTTGATGAAATTGAATATAAATATCCAATGAACAATGCATATTATGGATATACCACACGTGGATGCATAAGAAAATGTCCGTTTTGCGCTGTTCCCAAATTAGAACCTGTTTATAATTCCTATATTCCTCTTCGAGAGAGAATCGAAGAAACCCGAAAACAATACGGTGATCAAAAAGACCTTTTATTAATGGATAATAACATATTAGCCTCTTCGGAGTTCGATACGATTATCAATGATATTGTAGCTTGCGGATTTGGTAAAGACGCTATATTTATTCAACCAGATTTACTTGCGTTATCCATTGCTCATTTGCGCTCTACACCTGTGATTAACGAACGGGCAAATATTAGAAAAGCCCAGTCCTTAATTATGGAATTTTACCAAAAATTAAAAGGCGAAGAATCATTTGAGATATATAAAATCATTTTTGAAAAATATAAAATTAATAAGCTTCTTACGACTACAAAAGAACACCTGCTCGCCGCATATGACGAAATAAAGGATATTTATAAGAAACATTTTAAACCTGCTCCTCGTCATCGCTATGTCGATTTCAACCAAGGTGTAGATGCTCGTTTATTTACCGAAGAGAATGTCAAGCAGTTAAGCAGAATCGCAATACGCCCGTTAAGAATAGCTTTCGATAATATAAAAACGGAAGCACAATATACTCGCGCGATTGAAATGAGCAGCAAGGTTGGATTGAAAGATTTCTCCAACTACTTGTTATATAACTTCGATGATCATCCAGATGATTTATATCATCGGTTAAGGATCAATGTAGAATTGTGTGATCGATTAAATGTGAGTATCTATTCTTTTCCCATGAAATACCACCCCATCCGTCGCACGGAAGATATGGATGAGGATTATTCTCACAATCGAGACTATATTGGCAAATACTGGAATCGTAAGTATATCCGAGCTATTCAGGCTGTTCTCAATAGTACAAAAGGTAAGATTGGCAAGGGAACATCATTTTTCATGAAAGCTTTTGGCGAAAATATCGAGGAATACCATAAGCTTCTTGAAATGCCAGAAACCATGATTATTTATCGTTATTTCTTCGAATGGCTTGGGCTGGAAAATGGCGGAAAGAAAACGGCTATTGAGATTTTAGGAAATGATTCGATATGCAATGCATCGGCCCACTCGTGGTGGAAAGCCTTTTGTACTTGCAAGGAAAATGTATCATCCAAAGAATGGGAAATGGCGTTGAATATTATTCATAAAAATGATTTTAGCAAATCATATCATACTGGAAATTCTTATGTCGATACGTTACTGGGATATTATGTCAGCTATCGACAAGCTATTATCGAACCTAATACGGATCTGTATAAACTAAAACAAGTATATGACCAAAATCCGCTCAAAGAATTAAGACGGACGCAAAAAATCAAATAAATATATTGTTATGGAAAATGTATTGTTATTAGAAATAAAACAACTATATGATTCATTAGTTGCAGCACCTTATGGAGAATATGTACATGGTTATGGTACTCAAAAGCCGAATGGATTTAAGTATAAATCAAATGCTCAAACATTATTTAATAAGGTTGTAGAGTTGAATGAGAAATGTCGTCCGTCTTATATTGATGAACAAACGATATTTCAGTTATCGCATACTTTGGAAAAAGAAGTAGAACATGTTGTTGGAACATATGAGGAAGCTATCAAACCAAATGCAGCCCAAAAACGATGGCAAGAATTAGATGATAAAATGAATCGAGCAACCCGCCAAATTCATCTGGATATCTATAGCTTGTTATCTTATATTGAAGAAACCAGCCACGAATAAAGGTTGGTATTACAAATGTATGACAATTCAAAAATAAAACCGCGTTGTAGATAGCTGCAACGCGGTTTCTGTGAGGTCTGAAGCGGATTCGAACCGCTGTACAAGGTTTTGCAGACCTTTGCCTAGCCACTCGGCCATCAGACCCTGATTCCCTGGATCGGGTTTGCAAATATACGAAGATTTCTCTTTTCTGCAAAACTTCCGGGCAACTTTGCATTTTTATCGGCAAAAACCTATCTTTACAACCGCTAACCGAAGCCCCGAAGCGGGTCCGGAACCTACGGTTTCGACCAAAAGAGGCGGAGCCGAACTCATTCGGGGATTGCCGGATACGGAAAATGAAGCACGAAATTCCAGACATAGCCCTTACCCTCACGCCGGGAATAGGCCCGAAAGGGGCGGTCCATCTGCTCGACGTATTCGGTTCGGCAGAGGCGGTTTTCTCCGCTTCGGCCGACGAACTCACCGAAAAAGCCCGACTCCGACCGGAACTCGCGCGGGCGATTCTCCAAAAGAAAGCGTTCGCAGACGCAGAGCGCGAAGTCAAACATTGCCGCAAACACGGGATCGAGATCATCGCCTCCACCGATGCACAATACCCGGCCCTGCTGCGCGAAACCGCCGACTACCCGCATGTGCTGTATGTTCTGGGTTCCCCGGAAGCGCTCGGCAAGACGACGCTTACGATGGTCGGCACGCGCCGGATGACTCCGTACGGGCAACAGATGGCCGACCGGCTGATCGGCGAACTGGCGGACCGGGTGCCGGATACGGTGATCGTGAGCGGCCTGGCCTTCGGCATCGATACGGCCTGTCACCGTGCGGCGCTCGCTTTCGGCATGCCGACCGTCGGCATCATCGCCTCGGCCCTTCCCGGCATCACACCCGCACAGCACACGGCCGTCGCCCGGGATATGATCGAACACGGCGGAGCCGTCGTTTCGGAGCTGCACTCCCAAACCAGGCAGAACGGCAACTTTTACCACTCCCGCAACCGCCTGCTGGCAGGCATAAGCGGCGGTACGGTCGTCGTAGAATCGCCCGCCGAAGGGCTTTTGAAATACCACTATGGAAGATAGAATCACCGAACAGGATTCGGCCTACGACGACCTGCAACGGCTGGCGGACGGCTACAACCGCACGCTGATGGCCGTCCCGGGACGCGCGACGGACTTCGCCTCGGCCGGAACCAATCTGCTGATTCGGACCCAGCGTGCCCAAATGGTATGCACGGGCGAAGATATCGTGCGGGAAATGATGTGGGACCAGAACCGTCCAGGCGATCTGATCGACCGGCCGACAGCGGCTCCCGCAGCACTCACGCGCGACGAAGAGGGGCTGCTGGGCTGCTTCCGCACCGACGACCCGATATCCGCAGAAGAGCTTTGCGAACTCTCGGGGCTCGGATTCGGCGAACTTTCGGCCCTGCTGCTGGGACTCGAAATGGCCGGAGCCGTCCGACAGCTCCCGGGGAACCGATATATGAAACTGATCTGATCCATGTACCCGTCGGGAACAGCCTCTCGAATTCCTGCGGCAAGCGATTTTCCGACGCATCCCGACGGGGAACCGCAGTAAAAATTGATATTCGCCGGGAAAATCACTATCTTTACCCTGCAAAATTCACCGACAATATGGCTATCCCGAAATTCGACGCGATAAGAATACAGGCCCTGAAATTGCTCGGCAACGGTCAAACGCTGAAACCGAAAGACTTCTTCCAACCTTTGGCGGAACAGTTCCGTCTGGACGAAAACGACAAGAATGCGATGTACCCCTCGGGCAACGGGTATATTTTCTACGACCGGATCTCCTGGGCGTTGAGCTACCTCTACCTCGCACAACTGGTCGATAAACCCCAGCGCGGGCTTTACCGCATCAACCCGCAGGGGCTGAAGATGCTGTCCGAGCATACGCCGGAAGAGATCAACGATTACGTAGAACAGACGGTACAGGCCCGCACCCCGCGCAAGTCCCGCAGAGCAGGAACCACGACGGAAGCATTGGCTCTCTCCGATACGCCATCAGGGGAACTGACGCCGCAAGAAGCCCTCGAACAGTCGTTCGACAACATCCGTAAATCGGTCTATGCGGAGATTCTGGAAACGATCATCGGCAAATCTCCCCGCGCTTTCGAACGCCTCGTGGTACAACTGCTTCAGGCGATGGGGTATGGCGGAGAAGTAAAAGGTTCGGGGCAAGTCACCCGGGCATCGAAGGACGGGGGCATCGACGGCATCATCAAGGAAGATATCCTGGGCTTCGGCCGGATCTACATCCAGGCCAAACGCTACGGGCTGAATTATGCGGTACAACGCGACGAGGTGCAGAAATTCGTCGGCGCACTCGCCGTCGCACAATCCCACAAAGGGGTTTTCATCACGACCTCCTATTTTACCAGCGGGGCGATCGACTACGTGAAGGGATTGAACGGAGCGGCGACGATCGTGTTGATCGACGGTAAGCAACTGGCCGAATACATCTACGATTTCGGACTGGGCATGCAATCGGTCAAGACGATTCATATCAAAAAGCCGGACAACGACTTCTGGGATGCGATGGAAGACGACGATAAAAAAACGACCGTTTAATTCCGCTTCCATCGCTGCCGTGTGCCGCTCCTCTGCGCAACGCTCCTGCCTTTACCGACTAAATACCTCTCCGCAATGCCTCTCCCGACAGCACTGATCGACACCCACTCGCATATCTACGCCGAAGAGTTCGACGCCGACCGCGACGAGGCGATCCGCCGCGCCCGCGAAGCCGGGGTGGAGCGGCTGCTGCTGCCGGCGATCGACTCCGAGAGCCACGGGCGCCTCTTCGACACCGTGCGCCGCTATCCGGACCACTGCACCCCGATGATGGGGCTGCACCCGACCTCCGTCAACGACAATCCCCATTGGCGGGAAGAACTGGCGTTGGTCGAAAGCTACCTCTGCTCGCCGCCCGAAGGCGTCGGACGATTCTGCGCCGTGGGCGAAATCGGACTCGACTACTACTGGGACGACCGCTTCAAGGCCGAACAGCTCGAGGCATTCACGAAACAGTGCCGCCTGGCCGCGACCTATGACCTTCCCGTCGCCATCCATACGCGGGCGGCCTGGAAAGATATGTGCCGCACTGTCGAAACGGAAACGAAGGCCGCCCGCGAAAAAGGGCTGCGCCTGCGGGGTGTTTTCCACGCCTTCGCCGAAGACGCCGACACCTACCGGCAGTTGAAGGAGTGCGGCGACTTCCTGTTCGGCATCGGCGGTGTAGTGACCTTCAAAAAGAGCCGGCTGGCCGATACCGTACGCGAAATGGAGCTCGACGACCTGGTGCTCGAAACCGACTGTCCCTACCTGACGCCGGTTCCCTATCGCGGCCAGCGAAACGAATCCGGATATATTCCTTATATTTGCAACAAAATCGCAGCGCTGAAAGGCACGACACCCGAAGAGGTAGCGGCAGCCACGACCCGCAACGCCCGGCGGATGTTCGGCTTCGACGCGGCGCGACAGACGACAAACGACCATTCAAGCCCTACCGAATCGATATGAAACCTTCGATCCTGATTATCTATACCGGCGGCACGATCGGCATGAAGCCCGACCCGACGACCGGCGCCCTCGTACCGTTCGACTTCAGCGGCATCTTCGAGGAGTTCCCGACCCTCCAAAGCCTGAACATCGGCATCGAGGTATTCACGATGGACCCCGTGATCGACTCGTCGAACGTCAGCCCCCGCAACTGGCTCGACCTGGCGGCGATCATCCGCGACAACTACGCCCGCTACGACGGGTTCGTCGTGCTGCACGGCACCGACACGATGTCCTACACCGCTTCGGCCCTGAGCTTCCTGCTCGAAAACCTGGCCAAACCCGTCGTCTTCACCGGCAGCCAGATTCCGATCGGCGTGCTGCGCACCGACGGGCGCGAAAACCTGATGACGGCCATCGAAATCGCTTCGGCCCGCATCGACGGCCGCCCCGCCGTTCCCGAAGTGTCGCTCTATTTCCAGAACTGTCTGTTCCGCGCCAACCGCACGACCAAACGCAGTTCGGAAGACTTGAGCGCCTTCTGGTCGTACAACTATCCGGCCCTGGCCGACGTGGGCGTCAATATCACCTACCACACCGAATACATTCTCCAGCCGGAGCGCTACGACGAACCCCTGCACATCGCCGCCCGCTTGAGCGGAGGCATCGCCGTCGTCAAACTCTTCCCCGGCATCGAGGAACGGACCCTGCGTACGATGCTCTCGGCCGAGGGACTCCGGGGCGTCGTGCTCGAAACCTTCGGCGCAGGAAACGCCCCGACCTGCGAATGGTTCATCCGCGTACTCGAAGAGGCGATCGACCGGGGACTGATCGTCCTCAACGTCACGCAGTGCCGGGGCGGTCGGGTCATGATGGAACTCTACGAAACGGGACTCCGCCTGCAACGGATCGGCGTGCTCTGCGGCCACGACATGACCACCGAGGCGGCCGTCGCCAAACTGATGTACGTCCTCGGGCTCGAGTTGCCCCGCGAGCAAACGCTCGACCTGCTCCGCACGCCCCTCAAAGGAGAATTTACCGACTAAAACATTGTGCGTACGAAAATAAATTTGTATATTTCGGAGCTAAAAATCGCATCGACAGGGTCTCGGAGAGAGGCACGCAGACTGTCCGAAAAAGGATAAAACATTACCGCTCAATTCATTGCAGAGAATATTACTGCCGAAAAGAGAAACCGGGGCATTTTTCCGACCAGACAGCCGGATTGTCGAAAAAAGCTAAAATAAAACGAATTTGAACCGCGATAAGCCAGACAGGACAAAAAAAATTACATTTTTTGAAATAAAAAACGCAAACGAAAAAACGATCAACTAATCAAAATTTTAATTAAACAACCATGAAAAAACTTTTTTTGATTGTAGCAGTCGCCATCTTCTCGCTTGGTACTGTTAATGCTTTCGCCCAGGAGACGACTACGCCTGCAACCGAGGAAACCGCAGTCGTTGAAGAAGTCGAAGAAACCGCAGCGACCGAAACGGCCGAAACTCCGGCTTCGGAAACTCAGCTTGCCGAAGGCCAGCCGATGCACCAGGTGCTGATGCAGAAGTTCCTCGAAGGCGGTTGGGAGTGGATGCTTCCGGTGCTCCTCTGCTTGGTATTCGGTCTTGCCATTGCCATCGAGCGTATGCTTTACCTGAGCCTTTCCACCATCAACTCCAAGAAACTGATCGCACAGGTCGAAGAAGCGCTGAAAAAGGGCGGTATCGAAGCTGCCAAGGAAGTTTGCCGCAACAAGCGCGGTCCGGTCGCATCGATCTTCTATCAGGGTCTGGATCGTTACAACCAGGGTTTGGACAGTGTCGAGAAAGCCGTCGTTTCCTACGGTTCGGTTCAGACCGGCCGCATGGAGTCGGGTTTGAGCTGGATCGGTCTGTTCATCGCACTTAGCCCGATGCTCGGATTTATGGGTACCGTCGTGGGTATGATCGAGGCGTTCGACGCCATCCAGGCTGCGGGCGATATCTCTCCGACGCTGGTTGCCGGCGGTATCAAGGTCGCCCTGCTGACCACCCTGCTGGGTCTTATCGCTGCGGTTATTCTTCAGTTGTTCTACAACTATATCGTTTCCAAGATCGACTCGCTCGTAAACGATATGGAGGATTCGTCCATCACCCTGATGGATATCCTGACGGCTTACAAGAAATAATTCGCACTTATAAAGACTTTATTCCCTATTATGAAAAAAATATTAAACATATTGCTGGGCGTCATCCTGCTGATTACGGTGATTCTGACCGTATATGCAATGGTGGCCGGCGGCAGCAACGAGGCGATCAACCTGAACCTCATCTGGAGTTATATCCTGATCGCAGTCGGTATTGCAACAGCACTGTTCACGGCCGTTTGGGGTATGGTCAACAGTTCCAAAGGCATCAAAGGAACGCTGCTTTCGACACTTCTGATCATCGTCATCGTCGCGGCAGCCTACCTGATCGCCCGCGGACATACGATCGAAATTCCGGACGTCGCGAACGGAGGCTTCTTCCCGCATCCTGAAACCGTTATCACGGAAGCCAGCATTCTGGTAACCTACGTAGCTCTGGGTGCCGCTGTTCTGACAGCTATTTTCACAGAGATATACAAAGCTTTCAAATAGAGTTTGAACGATGCCTATAGATAAAAGAAAAGTACAGGAGATCAATGCCGGTTCAATGGCCGACATCGCTTTCTTGCTGCTCATATTCTTCCTGGTGGCTACGACGATGAACGTCGATACGGGTATCGCCCGTAACCTGCCGCCGATGCCCCCCGAGGATCAAAAGGTCGAGGATATGAAGGTGAAGATACGTAACCTTCTGCCCGTTCTGGTGAACGGCCGCGGCGATATCTTCGTGGGCAGGGCCGGCGAACAGGAGTACGTCGATATCCACCAGTTGAAGGACCGGGCGAAGGACTTCCTCCTCAATGTGATGGACGATCCCAACCTGCCCGAAAAAGAGGTCGAGGAGTTCGAGCTCCCCGACGGCAGCAAATGGAGCTATCCGGTCGGAAAAGGCGTACTCTCGCTGCAAACGACCAAAGATACCCAATATCAGATCTACATCATGGTACAGAACGAGCTGACGCGTGCGATCAACGAAATCCGTGACGAAGTTTCGAAGAATAAATTCCAAATGAAATTCTCGGATCTCGGAGAAGCGGAGCGCGGTATCGTAGCCAAAGCCGTTCCCATGAGTATCTCGGAAGCAGAACCCAGAGATTTAGGAGGAAAAAAGTAGTATGGCAGTAATTAAAAAGAAGGGCAACAAAAGTTTGCCCCCGATCTCTACCGCCTCGCTGCCGGACGTGATCTTCATGATCCTGTTCTTCTTCATGGTATCTACGACCATGCGCGATCAGGAATTACATGTAAAATACCAAGTTCCAGAAGCAACCGAGGTGCAGAAACTGGAGAAGAAATCACTCGTAAGTTACATCCACATCGGAGAGCCGATCGGCGTTTGGCGGGAACAGTACGGTCCTGCACCCCGTATTCAGCTCAACGATGCCTTCAAAACCGCTCAGGATATCGGCCAGTTCGTAGCTGCCGAGCGTGACAAGCTCAATGAGTCGGAGCGTGCCTTGATGACGATCTGTCTGAAGGCCGACCGATATACGACTATGGGCCGTATCACGGAGATCAAGCAGGAACTTCGCCGCGCGAATGCCCTGAAAATTTCCTACGCGGCTGCGAAAACCCTGGGATACTAATTTCAGGAAGGATTCATTCCCGAAGGGGATGTGTCAAATTGAGAAATTTGGCGCATCCCCTTTCAGGTATGTAAGAACAGACATCGAGGTTCACGGCGAAGAACGTGTCCTGACCGTACATAATCGAGCCGCGATACCGATAATAACGAAGCGGTTTGCCTGTTATGATACACCGTCTTTTTATTCGCCGGTTCGGAAAGAGCCTCGGGATAAAAAACAAAAAAACAGAAAGATACAGGACAAACAGGGCCAAGCCCACGATCGAGCGCCAAAAAAGAGGTCGCAAGAGCGGGAATCGGAAACCAAGCCGAAACAGAAAAAACGGGGCGATTACCGACACTCCTACTCCTACTCCTACTCCTACTCCTACTCCTACTCCTACTCCTACTCCTACTCCTACTCCT